>PDWI01001089.1_pt1 | contig 44451 bp, 43 predicted proteins | sample 1430891 | NCBI WGS metagenome assembly PDWI01 (sample SAMN01162508, study PRJNA174530) | Oral metagenome, whole genome shotgun sequencing project. | biome: Marine environment; feature: Marine mammal; material: Swab sample of the gingival sulcus; isolation source: swab sample of gingival sulcus... | reverse complement strand
CTGATGACATTTGCAGAAAAGCTTGAGGCAAGAGGCGAAGCAAGAGGTGAGGCTCGCGGAAAAGCTGAAGGAAGAATTGAAGGAAAGATTGAAGGAAAGGCAGCCTCATTGGAAAAACTGATAGCACTGAAGTTTGGGGAGTGCCCGGAGGCGACCATACAGCGGCTTAAGAACGCAACTGACTCAGAGCTGGATCACTGGCTGGAGCAGATATTGACAGCAAACTCGGTAGAAACGCTTTTTCAATAGGTCTGCCCGACCCGGCAATGGCGCTGATTAAACAGACCATAAAACCTGTCATAACGAGTAGCGTGACGGTTTATCCAGGCTATTTCCATCACATGGATAACAACAGAATCAAAGGGCCGGGCTGGTATTAAAGTTGCCGCAGGTGTTAACGCTGATCGGGAGAAATTACACCTTGTCGCGCAGTATTTCTTCTCTGGGCTGGGGAATGACGACTTTCTCTACCAGGATTCCCTTGTGTTTGATGCAGTTGACGGCGGCATCGACAGCGGCTGTGACGGCAGCGACATCTCCGGTCAGGGTCGCGTAGCCTTTGCCACCAATGGCCATGGCCAGATGAATATCAATAAGCTCGACATTGGCAGATTTTACTGCGGCATCACAGGCTTCGATAATCGAAGCGACCGAGAAGGTTTCGATAATACCCAAAGCGGCCGTGTTTTCGATTACTCTTGTGCCACTGATTGCGGAAAACACGGACGAATGTACATTGGGGATCACCAGGTCATCAACTATGGTCTCGGAACCCAGTTCAAGCCCGGCTTCCATGGCAGACTCTACCGCTGCCACATCGCCGGCCACCATCACCATAAACTTGCCCGGGCAAATGGTGCGGTTAAACAGAATATCTATGTTTGCCGCTTTGAGCATGGCATCCCCCACCGCATAGCCCTTGGCAATGGAGTTCATTTCTATCATACCGATAGCGCTGTGGTTTTTCATGGGCGATTTCCGCTGCTTTGAATATTGATGTGATCCGACACTGATGTCACTGTGCCACTGATACTGGCATGCACCGGCACACCCATTTTATCGGCAGCAACGGTGGCAATGATTGATCCTGCGTCCACTGTGTCGCCCACCTTCACCACGGGCTCAGTGTCTGCCCCCATGCGAGCCGACAAGGCGATAGAGACGCTCTCGGGCACTATGGACTCACCCTTCCATCGTGCAATACGTTTATCGTATTTGGCCAGCCCCAGGCGCTGGATTAAACGTTTGGTCGGTACTGCCCTGTAATCTCGCATACTGTGCACGGGGCGGGTTTGTGCCTGCAGTTGCTCCGGGGTTTGCCACAAGCCCGCTGCCCTCAAATCCCGTTTGGTCGTGGCACAAACGTCCCTGGGATTCAGGTGCTCCGGACAAGCCCACAGCGTGCAAACATTACACTCACAACAGGCCTGCGCATTCACAGACAGGGTCTCACTGGTAATGCCGCTGGTTAACAGGGAACGCATTACCAGATGTGGCCGGATCGGGTAACCCAGTAAATAGCGCGGGCACATTTCCGTACACAGGGAGCACTGATCACAGGCTGATTTGCCGATTCGCCTGAATGCAGACTCAGGCTCGGCCCGTTTGCCCAATAAATGGGCGTCAGCCGGCAACACCAGTAGCGCACTGCTGACGGCGCTGATGGATTTCGATAAATCCGTTTCCACGCTACCCATCATGGCACCACCCTCAATGATCACCGGGTTATCGCAGGTGACTTTCCCTGCCAGAGCCAGTATATCAGAGTAAGTCATGCCGACTGGCAACCAGGCGGTAAAGGGAGTCTCCACTTCTCCGTGTACCGTAATCATACTGTGGGTAACAGGTTTTCCTTCGGAAGCTCGTGAAATATTCACGATGGTTTCAACATTGTTAACGAGCACGCCAATTTCTTTGGGCAAACCGCCCGCAGGTATCCGCTTTCCCGTAACTTCATAGACCAGCTCGTATTCATCACCGGCGGGGTACATATTGGGCATAAGCTTCAGGTCTATGTTTTCCGGCAATAAAGGCTCGATGTGACTGATTGATGCCTTGTGCTTTTCCTTGACCGCAAGAACACCACGCTTCGCACCGATATGATGCATCAACAACAGCATGCCCTGAATCAGAGATTCGGAAAACTGCTGTATAATTGTCTGGTCTTTATACAAGAGTGGTTCACACTCGGCGCCGTTGGCAATCAATAACTCTGCTTCGCACGACATTTTCACATAGGCCGGGAAGCCGGCACCACCTGCACCAACTACGCCTGCATTCCTGACCTTTTGAACTAAATCATCCACTGAAAGCCCCTGTATTGTTAATACCTGCCAATCGACTATATATCGATTGGCATTGTGGCAACATTAAGCACAGCCTGCTGAAAAGCATCGCAGGCCGCCTTGCAGGCTGCTTGTGTGCCTGTTAAAAAGCCCCCACCGAAGTTGGTTTCTGACGGTGGTGAGAAAAACGAAACGATTTCCACATCAGCGGCTTTCAACGCAGCATCCATACCAAACATGGATTCCAGAGGTGGAGCGATAAGGTAGGCTATAGGCTGCCCTCTCGGGATATTCGCCTCTCCGGAAAGATATCCGCCGGTCGACGATACCAGGTGTGCAAAGAATGCCAGGCTACCATCTTCATTAGCGGCTTTGAAGCAGGCTTCTTTTTCTATTACTTCCCGCGCACGCTCCAGACCGGCAGTGACATCCGCCGGCCCGGCACCCGCAAGAATACCGATCACTTCACCGGAAAGCGGGCCGGAAGCGTGCCCTGCTCCGGCATAGAATGAATGCGCATAAACCACATCTACCGCTGCCGCCTTGGTTGCTTCATCCAGCGCGACATAAGTTACGTCGTCACAGTCAGACGTGATCATACCGATACAGCGTTGATCTTTGGTCAACCCGAATTGCTTCGCCATACCCTGGTCTACAGACGCTATCACACGCGTTGCGAGGACACTGGGTCTCAAATCATCAAGAATAGCCATTATAAATCTCCAGTCTATACCCACTATACCCACTCTGGCCTGTTTCATAAAAGCCGGTGAGCTGTTTGTCTTTGATTTATCGTTTTAAATTCAGTCCACTTGCCTTTTGCTCAAGCATTTTCCTGGTCAGATCCACGATGACCGCCGCGGCTTCTACCGGTGGTGTGCCACCCGCATGAATATTGGATATCACCATACGATCCGACTCAACGGTTTCTTTGGTAGGCTTGTAGACACAATAGCAGCTCAGGCTTTCGGACTGCCCCAACCCCGGACGTTCACCGATCAGCATCAGGTTCGCCTCGGCCTGCAGCAATTCACCAATTTCGTCTTGGGCTTTTACCCGGCCATAGCGCAGGAAGAAAGGTGTGCCGACATCAAAGCCGGCATTTTGCAGACCTTTCAGCAGGGGGGGGAGAATCTCTTCATAATTCGACGTGACTGCGTCCGTACTCAAGCCATCCGAGACAACTACCTGAACCTGTGGTGCCTTTTTGCAGCGTTCCTGAATGGTCGCCCTGGCTTCGGGAGATAGTAAACGTCCAAGATCAGGTCGAGTCAGGTATTGATCCTTGTCTGCGGCCTGGGAGTGTACTTCCCAAATGTTCTCTTTTTCCAGCCATTCGGTATCAACCTCCTTGACAACGGTATCCTTGGAGCGGGAGTGGTCTGCGATAAAGCGCAACAGTGAAATGGTTCTTGGCCTGGCTCCTGCCCGCCCCTGACAGACACGCGCCCCGGTCTGGGAAATCATATCATCGTTTACAGCGGGATTTTCCGCATCAATAATGCCATTCCAGTTTTTAAACTTGCTCTGACCCAGATCCTCAAGACCTGGCTCCGAACCGGAGTGTCCTTCGGATGATTGGGCAAAACCCGTGGAAGCGGAATCTGCAGAACTGTCTGAACCCGACGCGGTCGCCTCCGGTGCTGCTGAAACAGTGGTAATTGCTCCGGGCACCAGGTTTTTTTCACCCAACTCTCGCAATACCGAGTTGACGATGTTTTGAATCTGTTTCTCGTCCATTGTTATCACCCTTTATTAAAGAACATGGAAGGGTCACCAGCGCGAGCCGTGAGACGCCCGTTTTCCATCAACCCCATCGTTTCCATCCACACCTCAAATTCCGGTGCCGGACGCAACCCCAATAAATCACGCGCTGTAACCACATCGTGGTAGCCGGTAGTCTGATAGTTCAGCATGATGTCATCCCCCAGTGGCAGTGACATCACATAGTTACAGCCTGCCGCAGCCAGCAAAATGGTCAGGTTTTCGTTTGAGTTCTGGTCAGTATCAGCATGGTTGGTATAACAGGCATCGCAACCCATTGGTATACCGGTCAGCTTGCCCATAAAATGATCTTCCAGAGCGGCTCTGGTTATTTGCTGATGATTGAACAGATATTCTGGCCCGATAAAACCGACTACGGTATTAACCAGGTGCGGGCGATAACGCCTTGCAAGCCCATAGTTACGAGCTTCGATTGTGACCTGATCCGCGCCGTGGTGGGCGTTGGCAGAAAGTGCCGAGCCCTGGCCGGTTTCAAAATACATCATGTTCGACCCGGCGAGTTTGCAGTGGTGTTTGCCCATTTCGTAGGCCTCATCCAGCAGCTCTACCGTGACACCAAATTCCTCAAGGCCTTTTTCAGTACCTGACAGACTCTGGAAAATCAAACCGACGGGAGCCCCTTTTTCCATCGCTTCCATCTGGTTTGATACGTGAGCAAGCACACAGCCCTGAGTGGGTATCCTCCACTTGTCGATGATTTCCTGAATCGCGTCCAGGATACGAATGGTGTTTTCTACCGATTCGGTTACCGGGTTGATTCCGATCACCGCATCACCGCATCCGTATGAAAGCCCCTCGTAGGTCTGTACCACAATACTGTCAATATCGTCCCGGGTATCGTTGGGTTGCAAACGCGCAGAAAATCGACCGGGGATTCCCAGCGTACAGTTGGCCTTGGAAATAACGAACAGCTTTTTGGCTCCGACCATCAAGTCGCCATTTGAACAAATCTTGGCGACTGCAGCGACCATTTCAGAGGTCAGGCCCCGGCGCATACGTTCATAATCTTCTTTGGAGGGGCTGTCACTAAGAATGTATTCGCGCAGCTCACTGACAGTCCAGTTTTTAATGTCATTATAAACGCCGGTATTCACCCCATCCTGAATGGCACGCGTGACCGAATCTTCTTCGTAGGGAACAACGGGGTTCTCACGCAGGGTCTGCAAGGTCATCTCACTTAATACCTGCTTGGCAGCCACGCGCTCCTGGGCGCTTTCTGCGGCTACACCGGCAAGCACATCGCCCGATCTCAGTTCATTGGCTTTTGCCAATACATCTTTCACATCCCGGAACTGGTAGACCTGCCCGAATAATGTTGTTTTTAATTGCATGGAAAATCTCCTTATGCTGGAAATGCGAGTGATTTAATCGTTACCGGGACAACTTCTCCGCCGAAAAAACTCTGCCCGATATCTATAAAGTCACCTTCACGGACACGGACTTCATCAATAACCAAAAGTTGCTGAGTATCAAGCAAAGGCTGTAACTCCATACCCAGAACCTTTCCCAAATCATTTTGAGTGATGACAATAGCGGGTGCCTGGGTATTGCCGTGGTTATGATAATACTCTGCCAATTCTCGTGCGGCATAACTGACAGAGCGATAGCTGACCGGCATATTGCTGTCAAAAGCCACGGCGTATAATTCCTGACGCAGCTCCAGATCCATACGCTGACCTGCATGGACGATTTGTTCGCAGACGTCCGGGTTGGACTCCTGCCAATCAATTACCGGTCGAACTACAGGTACGTTACGCAGCGGAAGCTGGTCGCAACGCAACCAGATAGAGCTGCCTGACAGTGACAGGGTGTAGGCCCCTGCACCAATTACCGTTGCCTGCAGTGTTTGACCCGGTTTTTTGATCGCAAGCGCGGCCAGCTTTGCGTTTTTAAGCAATGCACGGGCCAGCAATACACCCGTATCCCGCCATTGAAAATTGTCGAGATTTTGCTCTTTTAACTGGTAGAACAGGTCTCCGACACCACCGCTGACAAACACGGAGTCAAAGCCTCTTCCTGCTCCCAGAGCGGGTGTCATCAACAAGTCGTTGCACAGTTGACTGCGACAGCCATCAATACACTCAACGATCAACTGTGCCATGCGCTCGCAGATTTTTTCGAGTACATCCATGGTCAGTTCAGCGGGCGACATCTGCCTGCCAAACAACTCTTCAATGACTTTCTGTGCAGGCGCGTGTATTTTTGTGACCCCGCCTCGCTGGTCTGTTTCAATCAGATGGCCTGCGACATTGAGGCAGGCAGTATCGACGATGTTATCACCGTCAAATATGGCGTAATTGCTGGTGCCACCACCAATATCAATGTTAAGCACCCGGGCACGGTGTTGTTTGGCATAGTCGGAAGCACCACTGCCATGACCTGCAATAACCGATTCCAGGTTGGGGCCTGCGGTCGCCACCACAAAGTCACCCAGGCGCTCGGCCAGCCCCATTACCGCGTCACGGGCATTTTCTGCCTTCGAGGTTTCTCCCGTGATAATCACGGCCCCGGTTTCGATATCATCCAGGGTCATGTTCGCTGCAGTAAATTGCTCATCTATAAATACTTCTATCTGTGCCACATCCACCTGATCATTGCTGGTCAGCGGTGTTCTGCGCACAGGACTTTTATAGAAAATTTCACGCTCGACAAATTCATAGCGCGGCACCTGGGTCACAGGTGCGCGATTTACCATAATCAGGCGCGAAAAAATCACCTGGGTGGTTGTGGTGCCGATGTCAATGCCGACACTGTAAACTGATTTACGATTCACTCGTAACCTCTGGCTGCTTGTTGGCGTTGGACTTTTCTATTGAAGCGATCATTCGATCAGACAGCAACATGGCGAAAAGTACCGCAGTGATACCACCAACCAGTTTGCCGATAATAACCGCCATAATCATGTCCGGCTTGTTAGCCGCGGTGAAACCGAGGTGGTCACCGAAGGTGAACGCTGCACTCACTGCAAAGGCCGAACAAAGAATCTTGCCCCGGCTGTCCATATCTTTCATTACCTGGAACATGGGAATGTTGTTAGCCAGTGTTGCAATCAGACCGGTTGCCGCAACCGGATTGACATTGAGCACACTGCCCATTTTCAGCAAAGGCTCTTCAAACCAGCGGGTTAACAACAGCACCATCGGGTAGGCACCCAGCAGGATAATCGCAATGGAACCGATCACCTCGATCGCTCTCAAGTCAACGCCGGGAGTATCGCCTTCAACCATAAAAATGGGATCCATTCCCGGAATCAGGGTAATACCCAGAGTCTGTTTGAGAACGGCTGCAGCAAGACCAATGGTAATAAAGGCAACCAGGAACTTGGCGAAAATCGAAAAGCCGTTAATCATTTTATTGGGCATAATCCAGAGGCCGGCGGCAATCAATGCCGACACAATGACCACGGGCACCAGATTCATCAGAATAAGCGCGAAGTTGAATTCTATTTCCTGCCCGGTGCCTGGTACCAATACGGTAGATGCCATTGCAGCAAGACCACCGGCGATACAACCCAGAGGAATGGTCACGATACCGGCCAATACACCCCCGGCCAGGTATGGTCGATCCTTCTCCTTGATAATACCCACCGCAACGGGGATGGTAAAAACAATGGTGGGCCCCATCATCGCACCAAGAATCAGACCGGCATACATCCAGGCTCCGTAGTTGACCATTCCATCTGCGCCGGTAGCCAACTCTTTGGCAAGGAAGTATCCCCCCATATCGTTAGCCAGCAAGGTTGTGGCAAACATGGCCGGGTCAGCACCCAGAGCGGTATAAATGGGCACAACAATTGGTGACAGCATCTTGGCCAGTACAGGCGCTATGGCAATAATACCGACCATCGCCAGCGCCAGGGGGCCCATGGCATTAAAACCTTCTTCAAACTCGTTACCGGCACCATCAATCGACTTGCCGACCTTGCCGAGCCCGATCTTGCCCAGCACAGACTCGGAGCCACCGAACTGCTGAAAAATACGATCCAATGCTCCGACCACCATAAAAGCCATCATGATGTACAAAATTATCAGGTTTAACATCTCCATAATATTGCCTCCTGGCTCGTTGATTGTTGTTGTGTTGGTTGATTGTTGTTATGTTCGTTGATTATTGTTGTATTGCCTGTTATTGAATAATTGTTATCGGGCAACTGCTATTGAATAACGGTTACCCGCCTGGTTATGCCTGTCAATTGGTCGTACCACAAACCTGTCGCAAAATTCGAATAATATCCGCCTCGGTTACACTGCGAGGATTGTCAACAATGCAAATATCCTCAAGTGCAGCACTGGCGATCTCCGCGAAATCCTTTTCCTCGACACCTACCCGGGAGAAGTCCGCAGGCAAGCCGATATCGGTCAATAACTGACGAATGGCGTGCACACCTGCGTCACATTGCTGGCGCACGGTCATATTGTCCCTGACAACCCCGAATGCCTTGGCAATTGCACCGTATTCGGCCCGGCAGACGAGACCGTTAAACTCCATAACAAAGGGCAAAAGAATGCCATTGGCAACGCCATGAGCCAGGCCATAACGTGCGCCGACCTGATGGGATATGGCGTGCACCAGTCCCAGTCCCGAATTACTGAATGCAAGACCTGCCTCATAGGAACCAATGGCCATATCCGAACGCGCCTGATGATCTTCCCCGTTACCCACTACTATGGGTAGCGCATGTACCAGTTTTTCGATGGCTGCAATGGCCAGCGCACTGGTCAAAGGATTTGCGCTTCGCGCGGTAAAGGCTTCGATGGAGTGAGTCAGCGCATCTATCCCCGTAGCGGCGGTAATGGGCGGAGGCAGGCTTATCATCAGCCCCGAGTCAACGATGGCCAGATCAGGCATCATTTCCAGGTGTTTCATCACCAGTTTTTTGTGCCCGTCAGCTTCAATAATGACACTGATGTCCGTCACCTCGGAACCGGTGCCGGCAGTCGTAGGTATTGCACCCAGCCCCCTGGTACGGTGACCACCAAAGTCGGGGGCAACCAGTTCGGTCATGGTGCATTTGCAATCTGCCATCATAACAATGACCTTGGCTGCATCTATGGCAGAACCACCGCCAAACCCGATTACATAGTCTGCGTCTGAGTGACTGAGTAATTTGATTCCTTCCTCGATCACGGCCGTACCGGGTTCCTGGTGAACACCGGAAAACAGTGTGTATTCAATGTTGGCGCGATCCAGGCTGCGTTGGGCTCCGCGCAGCAAGCCTGCGTCAAGAACCACTTTGTCGACGACAAAAAACACATGGCGTACTGACTGGCGTTTCAGCACATCACCCAGTTTTAAAACAGAACCTTCTCCCACAACGGTTTGTCGGGGAGAATTGAAATGGAACAACCCCTTCGGCATTAGCTGATCAGCCGTTTCGGTAATCAGGGCTGAAATAGTGGCGCTATCCAAATGAGTGGTTGATCCGGTCATATCCGTTCACCATTACCTGTATTGTCCAGAATGCATTGTCGATGTCTTCTCGAAAGATGTTTTCTCGAAAGACGCCTTCCCGTAAGCTGTCCTCCCGTACGCTGCTGCAATAGCAAGTGGTGTCAGATGCAGCGGTTGACTGGGCATAATGATGTCGACACCAGTCAATTCAGCAGTGAAGATCGGGGCGAAATTAGGCAGCGCACAACAGCCACCAGTAAGGTAAATTTCCCTGGGGGAATGTCCTGCTATATGCTCTTTAACCAGGTCGGCCATTCTCAAAATTACCGGCGCCACCAGGCTCAGAACATCCCTGCCCGGATGGTTCAACTTGATTTCTTCCGCTTCTTCGTATGGCACTTTGAAGTGGCCAGCCAGTGACAACGTGATATGCCTGCCACCAGTAGGATCATCTTCAGAGGCAACGACCTGCCCCCCTTTGATAATCGCCGTACCGGTAGTACCTCCGCCAACATCAACCACCGCTCCCTGCTGTAATTCAAGCAGGCGAGCCACACTGCTGGGTTCATCGATAAGATCGCAGACCTCAATGCCCGCCGCTTCCACAACATTGGCCGAAATTTGTGGTTCCGTGCCGGGCGGAAAGGAGGTCGCCGCCTTTTCAATGGTTATTTCCAGTCGTTCGCTGGCACGGCGCAACTGTTCCCTGACGATCTGCGCGGCACCGAAGTAGTCAACCACGACGCCATCACGCACGACATCTGCCCAGTCCATGTAACAGGCAATCGGGTTATCATCGGCATCCAGCACTATCGTCTGGATATCTGCAGTGCCCAGGTCAACCCCCACCTTGAACAAACCTTCACAGGGTTGGTAGCTGTCGTCATTAAGCATGGCCGCAACAGCATCCAGCCGTCGGTTAATCAACTGGATGTGTGCCTGCCTGTCGGTATGGGCTTTTTCCTTCACTGCGTCCATTTATACAATCCGGAAACGGTCAACAAGGGTACAGCGACGCTTGCGTACAAACGTGGCCGAGTTGGTCACACCTTCGCCTGTCGGGGTAGATATGGTCATGGATGTCCAGCCTTCACCGCCAGCCCCCAGACCGGCAAGACAAGGGCCGTTTTTCACAAACAGGCTGCAATCAATTTCACTGGCCATACGGGACAGGTTGTCGATATTGCGTGAATGCATGGCCGCCGAGTGCTGATTACCTTTTTCCAGCTGTATCGCCAGGTCAATGGCCTGGTCTGCATCAGATGCGCGAATCAGGGGAATAACGGGCAGCATCATTTCTGTGGTGGCAAAAACATGATCGGCCGACGTTTCCATAAACAGCAACCGGGTCGTATCGGGCACACTGAAACCGGCTGCCGCTGCAATTTTTGCTGCATCCCGACCTATCCATTCGACTTTGGGATGCACATCTGCACCGGGATACCCTTCCAACACCAGCGAAGCAACGGCTTCACCCTGATCCCGGGTAATTTCAACGGCACCGTGGCGCGTCAATGCCTGTTTCAATTCGCTGGCAATGGCATCTACGGCAATAATTTCCTTTTCGTCAACACAGATAATATTGTTGTCGAACGAGGCCCCCTGCACGATACTGATAGCGGCACGTTCAATATCCGCGGTTTCATCCACGACGACAGGTGGATTGCCCGGCCCTGCGGCGATAAGACGTTTATCGCTGATTTTTCGTGCAGCATTTACCACTGCCTCGCCACCGGTCACGGTCAACAGCTGAATCCCCGGATAGGCGAAAAGCTGATTGGCAGATTCAATACTGGGAGTTTCAACACAGGTAACCAGTCCGGAAGGGCCACCAACACTGACAGATGCCTGGTTAACCAGTTGAATGGTTCGTTGCGATACGGCTTTTGCTGCCGGATGAGGTGAAAAAACGACACTGTTGCCAGCGGAAACCATGCTGATCGCATTATTGATCACCGTCGCTGACGGATTGGTTGACGGCGTTACAGAGGCAATGACACCCCAGGGTGCATTTTCCACCAGGGACAGACCATGATCACCGGTGAGAGCCAATGGCACAATCGCTTCACAACCCGGGGTCTTTTCGATAACCAGGCGGTTTTTTCGTACTTTGTCTTCTACCCTGCCAAAGCCGGTTTCCCTTACGGCCATTTCCGACAATTCCTGCACATGCTGGCTGGCAAGTTTTCGTATGGCGGCAATAATCTCATTGCGTTTTGCCAAGTTGCGCAGACAAGGCTGTGCAGCTTTGGCTGCACTCACTGCGTCATCCAAAGTCGAAAACACGCCATATTGCCCGCCATCAGGCTGCGGTGAAGACAGTCGTTCAAGCACGCGCAGCACGATGCTCTCAATTTCCTGTGCATTCATACCCTGTTGCGACATCAGTAATCTCCTTTAATCCTGTTTGTTCTTTTGGAACCAGGTAAATTCATTGCTGGTAACCTCGTCGACAATCCCCACAATGCTGAGGTCAACCGGGGACTCTCCTCCCTCGGCCATTGACATACGGGCGGAACTCCCTGCCACAACGAGCACCCACTCACCCTCACCCGCTCCCAATCGATCCACAGCCACAGACACACCCGACTCCTCGGTGCCGTCTTCGCCGATGAATCTGAGCAGCGAAAGCTTGTCCATGCACAACCTGTCACTGCGCACAGTGGCCACCACCTGGCCCACTACTTTGGCCAGTTTCACAGGCTACCCTCCTGTTCTTTTTGGAGCAGGCTTGGCAGGAGGAGTTTCGGCAGCCGGCATACTGATCGGGAATATTTTCTCAAGATCACTATGAGGACGTGGAATAACATGCACTGAAATCAATTCGCCGAGGCGCTGTGCAGCGGCAGCACCAGCATCTGTAGCCGCCTTGCAGGCTGCGACGTCGCCGCGCACCAGTGCCGTAACATAACCTGAACCAATTTGTTGATAGCCGACGAGTTGTACCCTAGCCGCCTTGACCATGGCATCAGAGGCTTCAATTAATGAAGTCAGGCCTTTTGTTTCGATGATACCGAGAGCTTCCATCATTGCAGTTTCCTTCTAAAGTAACGTTTTGACTACGAAAAACAGGTTGAGCCAGCCATCTGACAGCTCGCACTTGCCTACAGGGCAGCGGTTTGCAACCGTTTATAACCGGCTACTTGCTACTGACTATCTGCTACCGACCAGTTGTAACTGACTACTTGCCCGATGGTGTGATCGGGAAAATTGCCTCCAGATCGGCATGAGGTCTTGGAATAACGTGTACGGAAACCAGTTCCCCTACTCGTTGCGCCGCTGCGGCACCGGCATCGGTCGCTGCCTTGCAGGCGGCAACATCTCCACGGACAGTGGCGGTAACCAGACCGCTACCAATCTGCTTGTATCCAACCAGTTCTACACGAGCGGCCTTGACCATTGCATCTGATGCTTCGATCAATGCAGTCAGACCTTTTGTTTCGATAATTCCCAATGCTTCATTCATAATGTGTTCTCCTCAGAATAAAATAACTCACTGTTCAATCAGACACGATGCGAGCACCGCAATCTCGATTACCTCATCAACACTGCAGCCACGCGACAAATCATGCATTGGCTTTTTTAAACCTTGAAATAACGGCCCCAGAGCCTCGTAATTGCACATGCGTTGTGCCAATTTGTAGGAAATATTTCCGGCATCAAGAGTCGGAAATACCAATACATTGGAGTTACCCTGAAGCGGGCTGTTCGGGGCTTTTTTATTCGCGACATCGGGAACAATCGCAGCATCAAGCTGTAACTCTCCGTCAACCAGCAAGTCCGGGGCCTTGCTGCGCACCAGTTCATAAGCCTCGCGCATATTCTGCGCCGCGGGGTGACTGGAGCTTCCCTTGGTGGAAAAAGACAGCATGGCTATACGCGCTTTTTCGTTCGTCAGGCGCTCGAAACTCTGCGCCGCATCAATGGTGATATCGGCAAGCTGTTCAACAGTCGGCAAGGGCACAACTGCCGCATCGGAAAACACCCGCAACTGTTTTCTATCTTCCGACAACATCATAAAAAAGGAAGACAGTGTTTTTCTCTGTTCTGCCAGGCCAATGACTTTCAGGGCAGCCCGTATTACATCACCGGTTGTAGACAGGTTGCCGGCAACACACACATCTGCATGCCCCATATTGACCATCATGGCGCCATAAAACAGTGGATTACCCATTAACTCCCTTGCTTTCTCTTCACTCACGGAGTCGTCGGCCAGGCTATTCTTGAACCCGGTTGCATAGCTGTCCAGGTAACCGGAATGAAGTGGATCTACGATGGAAAGACAGGGTGTAAACAGACTGTTTTTCTGCGAATAGTCACGCAGCGCAAACGGGTTGCCCAACAGTACGGGATTTGCCAGGCCTTCGGATTTCAACCTGTTTGCCGCACGTAGTATGCGTGTATCCATCGCATCAGCGAATACAATTTTCTTCGGTGCAGAGCGACATTTCACCTTGCAGCTTTCAATCAGATCCATGATCGGCTCCCTGCGCAGTCAATGTATTATCGGTAGATGTATTACCGGTAGACGTATTACCGGTAAATGAGTTATCAGTTAACCTGGTATCGCCTTTTTCCGCCATCAAAGTCATAATCATCAAAATATAAAACGCACTGCTGAGCCGGTTCAACCCTTCCAGGATATCGCCACGAGACAGTTCAAAATCTACGTTCTCAAATACCCGGGCTGCTTCCAGCTCTGCCTCGCGTGCAAGTGCACGCAGAAGATTGAGCAAGGCCACCCTTTTTCCGTGCGTCACTTCGGGCAGAAGATGATCATGCCCGAGGTACTTGAGAGGCTTGTGCGACACCGCATGAATTGTGTCTGCATCCATCTCACCCATGCTGATTGGCGGCAGTTCGTCTCCGGTCACCTCGCAACGCAGAATGTGCCCCAGATAGGAACGCAAGTCGGCCAATGATTTTTTCAGTACCGGAAAATTGGACTCATCAAATTCGGTTTGCGCGACGACGCACTGGGCAATAAGGGTATCAAGTTTGCCGCGCAGGCTGATTCTGGGGTGGGTTTTGGGAACCAGGTTGGTATTATCCAGCAGTGTCATCAGCTCGGTCTTTTTATCCACATGGCTGTGGCATAGCGAGCAAATATTGGCAGGTCGTTCATTTGACCCGGTCAGGGGGTTCACCCTGTGCCCGGAGCCCTCTTTGCTGTCATCGTCACTGACAAAAACGCGACCCTGACTATCTATGGTTTTGATTCGGATTTTACGCTCAGACAATAACTGTGCCGCCGATGGTGTCAACTTCGACCCGACGGGCAGACGCACTTCACCACCATGAACCAGGTTGAACTCATGGCGCAGCTGTGTTTCTGTGATGAACTGAGGCATGTCCATTAAAAACCCTTTGTTTACATCCAGTCAGCAGGATAGGTAACATAAACGAAACGAACCTTGTCCGGAGTTCCAAATTCAAGTGATGTGCCCTTGGGTATAAAGAAGACATCACCGGGTTTTCCGACATGCGTTTGCCCGCCTGCAGTGATGTGCAACTCCCCTTCAAGAACGACATCAACCTCGTCATAATCCAGGGTCCAGGGGAAGGTACATTTCTCCCATTGCATATAGCCTGCTGCAATCGGGCTGTTATCCGAGGCAGTGACCACATCTGTCAAACCAATGGGATGATCCTTGACGCCGTCAAACCTGCCGAACTGTACCGAACCACCGCGCACCAGTATCACACCACTGTTGCCCACTTCGCGCTCACAATAGGGTTCAGGTTGGTCAAGCTCACGCAAGACCTTGGCGATGGCCTCATTGACCAGTTCCGGGTTACAGGAGCCGGGCTTGAGTTTTGTCTCGACAGCGCTGCGTATCTGGTCGGAAATTGACGGTTCAGGCGATGCCTGTTTGGGCAAGGCGGCATCTGTGGAGTGGACAACTGCTGGCTCGACGACCTCTCTGAACTCGATAGACAGTTTCTTGGCCACATCTTTTGCTTCGGGCGTAATGATCGTATTTTCCCGGGCAATATCAATAACTTTGTCACCGTTACGGTGATATTGTCTGATCTGTTCGGCGGTTATAAGAACTTTCACAAAGGATTCCCCCCTGGCTTGGTATCTGTTTACGCTTCAGCGCTTGCCGATAGCATGCAAAGATGCTGTCGCAGTTCGGGTACACCAGCACCGCTCACTGCTGATGTAAGAAAATAAGGTTCTTTAATATGGTTTTCCCTGAGCACCTGACATGCTGACTCGGTATCCGCGTCCGGCAGATCAACCTGACTGACAACACCCACTACCTGTTTGTCAGGATAGACATCCAGCAACCCTGGCGGCATCGAAAATATGGTGCAGTTGGACGGTTGCAAATAAACAATGGTGGCCGCGTTGGACACCGTACACAAAAGAGCGCCATAGAAATGATGCATCGCGGCAAATTCGCCGGGTGTATCAATCACATTATTGCCGTGAAATACGGGTGACTGGGTTTTTATAACATCGCCGTCTGCTTCCAGCAGCGCCTGCATCAGCGCAGTTTTGCCACTATCGACGGCCCCAACCAGTACAAAATCTGACAGCTGCCCGGTGCTTTTATTATTCATACCTGCCTGTTCATGCCTGCTATTGCTCATGTCCGCGTCGGCTCACAGATGCTGTAGCCCAGCGTGGTATGCAAGGTTCGCAACACAGCATTCAAGGCTTCCTCAACCGACCCGATAGACCCGGTAATAACCAGAGCCCCGGAAAATCTGTCCAGAAAACCGATTTCAACTGATGAAAATTTTGTCGCGATATCTCCCGCTATGATTGCCGTCTCGCCTGGCGTAAGAGTCAGTATGCCAACCGCTTCGACGGGCTTTACACCTACTTTCTGGCACAGATCCTCAGTAGGATTTGCCAATAAGTGGGCAAGCGTGACCTGCTTGCCAGGAACATATTCCTGGATAATTCTTTGAATGTTGTCGGAATTGCTGCCGGAGTCCATCATTGCCTGAACTCAACGGGATTGCTCGCGGCGGAGCAACTGCACAGTATTAGACGCAAGCTCATGAAAAATCTTATCCTGTTTGCTTTTATTTATTGGTTATAAATTATCAGGCAGACATCAAGTCGACACTGCATACAGCAAGAATAAGCTCGACTCTCAGTATCGACCAATAAAATTATCCTTGTCAACAAGTTTTTCTACTTAATGTTTAATTGGAATAAGAAGCGACGGCTTAGCATTGCAGAGCATAAAAGAAAGCATTAAAAACAGACCCTCCACAGAGCACAGAACCGACCACACCCCTCATCCTGGCCGTTATGAAAAATACCGTCTTCCAACAACCGGCGCACAACTTTCCGGTGCCATACCTGGCGCAGATAAAACCAATAATCGCATCCAGGGGTGCTCAATTGCGTGTTTATATGTAGACTACCTGTGTCTGATAGCAGTGAAACAAAACCGATAACCCGGCTACAAGCCGAAACAGGGAGCCAGCCAATGAAAAGTCGCGCCGCCGTAGCCTGGGAAGCAGGGAAACCGCTTGCCATCGAGGAAATTGATGTTGCAGCACCAAAGCAGGGAGAGGTGTTATTGCGCATGGTAGCAACAGGAGTTTGTCATACCGATGCCTACACACTGTCCGGAGATGACCCGGAAGGCATTTTCCCCTCCATTCTTGGTCATGAGGGTGGCGCTGTTGTCGAGGAAGTGGGCTCAGGAGTGACCTCATTGGCCATCGGTGATCATGTTATCCCCCTGTATACACCGGAATGTGGCCAATGCAAATTTTGCCTGTCAGGAAAAACCAACCTGTGCCAGGCTATTCGCGTGACTCAGGGAAAAGGCTTGATGCCGGATGGCACCAGCCGGTTTTCCAAAAACGGCAACACTCTTTTTCACTATATGGGAACATCTACATTTTCCGAATACACAGTTGTACCTGAAATCGCCGTTGCCAAAATCAACAAGGCCGCACCACTTGACAAAGTCTGTTTGCTCGGTTGCGGTGTTACCACAGGTATTGGCGCTGTGCTTAATACCGCCCGGGTGGAACCGGGCGCGACTGTTGCCGTGTTTGGTCTGGGCGGTATCGGCCTGAGTGTAATTCAGGGCGCGGTGCTGGCCAAAGCCGGTCGCATAGTCGCGATTGACATCAACACGGAAAAATTTGAAATGGCGAAAATGCTGGGTGCTACCGATTTCGTCAACCCCAAAGATTACTCCGACCCGATTCAGGACGTCGTGGTTGATTTGACCGACGGTGGTGTCGACTACTCATTTGAATGTGTAGGCAATACTGAACTGATGCGCTCTGCGCTAGAGTGTTGCCACAAAGGCTGGGGCGAGTCTGTCATTGTCGGAGTTGCCGGATCAGGCCAGGAAATCAGCACCCGCCCCTTCCAGTTGGTAACAGGCCGCGTATGGCGAGGAACCGCTTTTGGTGGTGTCAAAGGCAGAAGCCAGTTACCCGGCTATGTTGACCAATACATGAGAGGTGAAATCAAGGTAGATGAAATGGTGACCCACTCTATGCCACTGAATGAGATTAATACGGCCTTTGACCTGATGCACGAAGGAAAAAGCATTCGCTCTGTCATCATCTTTTAACATCGCCGTTCTCCGCCTGATTTACCGTTAAATCAGGCGCCCCGTTTTGCGAATTTCGGCAGGCAAACCGTTCACACCACCAAAAAGACATTTGTTATGCCCGCATGCACAGCCAAATGGGAAAACTGACCGGTCACTGGAAATGAGAGCATCAACAAAATGTGACAGGCATATCATTTTTTATAAATTGTTACTTTTTATGCTTTTTTGTTAAATCATGTGTATCTTGATAATGAAATTCCGGTCACAATAGTCTCCTGATAAAGAATCCAGGAGATACTGTCTCGGTCACGTCTATCGAGCTTTTACGAGGCAAACAGGCGGTTCGTCTTACTTTTTTATAATTCGGAGTTGTAGTAATGAGAAACAAGAGTTCCTTCCGCACATTCATGTTAGCGGCCTCGATCATTACTTTGGTATCGGGTTGCGCTTCTATCAGGCAACAGTCAGCCGGTTTTTTTCAGCCTGACCAGGAAAAGGCACCGCAAAACCCGACAGAGACTTCGGCGAACAAAGACATTGTTCAAGCCAACCCTGATGCGAACTCTGACCCGGAGATACAAGCTGCAACCCGAGTGTTTGTCACCCTTCCTGCCACACCGCCCGCTTCTGCGACCAGTGAACAAACTGAAACGGTAAAATCAGCCCCCACTGTCGCAGCTGGGAAAACTGTTGACACCCCCGAAGAACAGCAGGTCACCAAACTGCAAAAGCCCGCAAAGAAACAGGAGACCATCAACAAACCGGAGGCGGCAAAGCCGCAGCCGGTTACAAGCGAGCAAATGGCCACTAAGGAACAAACGAATACAAAGGGGCAAAAGAATACAAAGGGGCAAAAAAATACAAAGGGACAATCGGATTCAAAGGAACAAGCCGATTCAAAGGAACAAATGCCTGCAAAGATGGTCGCAGAGAAAAAGGCAGCAGTGAAAAAAACAGCGGCCCAAAAAACAGTGGCGAAACTGAAAACCAACCCTGTAAAAACACAGCCCGAGCAAGCAAAAAAACAGGTTTCGGAACCAGCTCCAGTCCCTGTAGCGCAGAAGGAAGTATCAAGCCCGGATAGACCTCGGGTTAAAGAAAACCTGTCAACCGTTCAGGCAGCAGTAGTACAGAAAATAAAACAGGAATCAGAGCAAGAACCGGAACACGACGCCAGCAGTCCCCCCTCTCTTGCTGCCGGTAAAAAGAAAACAGCACAATCCGCTCCGGTTGCAACCACGAAACAAAAGCAACCTGTCAACTCCAACCGGGATCAGACAATCGCAAAAATCAACCGGCTTAACCTGGAACAACCCGCTGCAGCCGGCATTCCGGCAACGGATGTGTTAACAAACAACAAACAGGCCCTGAATCCCATTCGCACTGAAAAACCGACGGACACCCTGGCTTCGGGTACCGGCATGTGGCAGATGGAGTCCAATTGGGACACTCAAAATCCTGAAAGGTGCAGAATCACATCTCCCACCATTGAAGTATTCCAGAATGACTATGCCACGCAGTTTTGGGTCGATGTTGTAGATAACGAGCTGATTGTTAATTCGACCACCCATATTGATATCAGAAAAAAAGATGTCGGCATCCGTTTCGACGAAGGCAAACTCATTGAATTTTCTGCCAACCGCTATAGCAATGGCGCAAGACTGAAAGGCGATATCGGCCAATGGATTTTGGCAAGCAATGAAATGCACATTTATCTCGGTGGAAGTGAATTTAAAGGCCATCAAGCCGTAACGCTTCCTCTGTCAGACCTGAAAAAGGCGTACCAGAAACTGGGCAGCTGCGAATAGCGATCTCGCAAACACAATGCCTTTACGGGTGATACCAGGCTTTACCCGGCGATCGTCTGCCCTCTGTGCGACAGGAGTGTAGTCAACATGGTGGTCATATCGGATTTGATCAGCGCAGGCTCTGATTGCCGGGATATCGGTTTGAGAAGGGGTACTGGTCACAATCAAGGGGTACTAATCACGATCAAGGGGTACTAATCACGATCAAATGTAGTCGTTTTTTCAAACCATTGTCTATACTCTTGTGAACAAGCGAAAAAATATCTGTTGATTAGAGAGTTAAGGACGGGCTGGATGTCTGAAAAAATGTATCGTCTGGTTACAAGAAGTGATTTTGATGGTCTGGTATGCGCGGTACTGCTAAAGCACATCAACATCATCGATAACATTACTTTTGTTCACCCCAAAGATATGCAGGATGGCATTATTGATATCACAGACAACGATATCACCACCAACCTGCCTTATGTTGCTTCCGCCCATTTGTCGTTCGACCATCACCACTCTGAAACCATCCGTAATACGGGTAATCGTCCCAATCATATTATCGACCCTGATGCTCCCTCTGCAGCACGAGTTGTCTGGAAACACTATGGCGGGCACGACGCATTTCCCGAGGCCTGGGATGGCATGATGGAGGCGGTAGACAAGGGAGACTCGGCCCGGTTTACCCTTGATGAAGTGCTCGATGCCAAAGGCTGGGTATTGCTCAATTTCCTGATGGATGCCAGAACGGGCCTGGGGCGCTTCAGAAATTTCAGAATTTCAAACTATAACCTGATGATGGATTTGATCGACTATTGCAAGGATCACACAATTGATGAATTGCTGGCGTTACCGGATGTCAAGGAGCGCATCGATCTGTATCAGGAGCACCAGGAGAGGTTCAAGGATCAATTAAAGCGCTGCTCAACAGTTCATAACAACCTGGTTGTTCTGGACTTGAGAGAAGAAGAAACGATTTATGCGGGTAACCGGTTTATGATTTATGCGCTTTTCCCCGAATGCAATATATCAATACACCAGTTATGGGGATTGAAAAAGCAAAATACGGTATTCGCAACCGGCAAGTCCATTTTTGACAAGAGTTCAAAGACCAATGTCGGCGAACTCATGCTGCAATACGGTGGGGGCGGCCATGATGCCGCAGGCACTTGTCAGGTGGCCAACGATAAGGCAGAAGAAACGCTGCAGGCACTGATCAAAAAAATCAATGTGGATGGTTAGGTGCACTGATGATTAACTGTATCGGTTAAGCCCCCAGGTTGATCATCCTGCTGCGCCCCGCTTGTGTTTTTGATGCCAGAAGATAAGCAGGGGCGGCTGTCTCTTGTTATGAACCCCGTTCACGTCATTGATCTGTATTCACCGCTATTTCGCTTCATCTGCCATGTTCACTACCTTCTCCATCGCACCGGTCAGCACGTTCAATTCATGCTCGCTGATAATAAAGGGCGGCATAATGTAAAGTAACTTGCCAAATGGCCTGATCCAGACCCCTTCACTGACCAGAAATTTCTGAATATCTGCCACATTGAGTGGCTGTTTCATTTCCACGACACCGATAGCCCCCTTTACTCGCACACTTTCGACTGATAAAGCCTCTTGCAGGCGAGCCAACTGTTTGTCAAGTTGTTCTTCTATGGATTGAACCCGTTGCTGCCAGGGAGAATTGATCAATAAACGAATACTCGTCAATGCCACATGGCACGCCAGCGGGTTTGCCATAAACGTGGGGCCATGCATGAACACTCCGGCTTCACTGGCGCAAACCGCTTCGGCCACATTACTGCTTGTCAGGGTGGCTGCAAGCGTCATATATCCACCGGTAAGGGCTTTTCCCAGGCAAAGAATGTCCGGCACAGCATGGCAGTGATCAACTGCGAAGAACTGCCCTGTCCGACCAAATCCGGTGGCGATCTCATCGAAAACAAGCAACAGATCAAATTCGTCACACAAGTCTCTCATTACATCAAGGTATTCCGGGTTGTAAATACGCATCCCCCCTGCCCCCTGAACAACAGGCTCAACAATCAGGGCAGCGATTTCTGCGTGCCTTTGCTGCAAGACTGCCCTCCATTGACTGATCAGCCCGCCATCAACCGGCACATCAAAACCATTCGGGGGAGCTGGCAGGAAAACATTCTCGGACAGAAAACCCTTGAACAGGGAATGCATACCATTTTCCGGGTCACAGACGGACATGGCACCAAAGGTATCACCGTGATAGGCGTGCCGGAACGCGGCAAACCGGGTTTTTCCGACCACCCCCTTTCCCTGCCAGTATTGCAGTGCCATTTTCAAGGCCACTTCGACTGAAACAGAACCGGAATCCGCAAGAAACACTTTGGTTAGCTCTTTGGGTGTCAAGGAAACCAGCAATTGACACAACTCGGTTGCCGGTTGATGAGTCAGGCCACCAAACATGACATGGCTCATCCGGCCGGATTGGTCAATTAATGCCCGATTGAGTTCAGGAACATTGTAACCATGAACAGCACACCACCATGATGCCATGCCGTCAACCAGTGAGGTCCCGTCTTCCAGAAATATCCGGCAACCATTTGCGGATGTAACCGGAAAGCTCGGCAAGGGATGAGTCATCGAGGTGTAAGGATGCCAGATGTGGGTTTTGTCAAATTCGAGATCAATTGTCATGGTGGTCCTGCAGAAGGTGTTGTTTACAATGTCCAGGCCCGGAAGCCAAATGCATTATAGACGGGTTTGGTGGCTATTTTAGCTATTGAAGCCCGGCTCGCCAGCGAGTACAGTGACACAAAACTTGATTAAGGAAAAATTTATGGCTTCGACCTATGACATAATTGTTTTTGGCGCTACCAGCTTTGTCGGACAAATCCTTGCCGACCACCTTCAGAAACAGGCCAATGAAAACCCGGATCTGACCTGGGCCATTGCCGGTCGTTCGGAAACCAGACTCAATGATGTTAAAAAGGCATTGGGACTTAACGCCGCCAACCTTCCGATAATAGTGGCGGACGCTTCCGATGAAAAGGCGCTTCGATCCATGTGTGAGCAAACCAGAGTGGTTGTGTCAACGGTTGGCCCCTACGCCCTGTACGGCAGTGAATTGGTCAGGGTATGCGCAGAAACCGGCACCGATTACTGTGACCTGACGGGGGAAGCTCAATGGATCAAAAAAATGATCAGCCAACATGAAGCGACCGCCAAAGCCTCGGGTGCCCGCATCGTCAATTGCTGCGGTTTTGATTCTATCCCTTCTGATCTCGGGGTTTTCTACCTGCAACAGAACGCGAAAGAGAAATTTTCAACCACCTGCAACAGGGTGACAATGCGCGTCAAGGCGGCCAAAGGCAGCTTTTCCGGTGGTACGGTAGCCAGTATTGTCAATGCAGTAAAAGACGCCATGAATGATCCGTCTGTCAGAAAAATACTGGGAAACCCTTACTCTATTTGCCCCGAAGGGCATCCCTATAAAACACGCCAGTTTAATCAAAAATCTGCTGTGTTGGATAAAGACTTTAATGCCTGGACAGCTCCTTTCGTGATGGCAGCAATTAACACCAAGGTGGTTTTTCGCTCCAATGCACTGCTAGAAAGTGAATACGGCGAAGACTTCACCTATGACGAAGCCATGTTGACAGGCAGAGGGGTTAAGGGGCGCATGACTGCCATGTCCATCTCCGCTTTTCTGGGTGCCTTTGTTGCTGCCACAGTAGTCAAACCGAGCCGTTGGCTCCTTGAAAAATACGTGCTCCCCAAGCCCGGTGAAGGCCCGACTGCCAAAGAGCAGGAAGCAGGCTATTACGACCTGCGTTTTGTCGGTAAAACCGCTTCGGGTGAAGAGATTCGTACAAAGGTAACGGGAGATCGAGACCCGGGTTACGGTTCAACATCCAAAATGCTGGGCCAGGCTGCCATCTGCCTGGCCAAAGACATCCCCAAAGCAGAAAAATCAGGAGGTTTCTGGACACCGTCCAGCGTTTTCGGGCAGAAACTGATCGAGCGACTTGAAACACATGCCGGCGTCGGCTTCAGCGTGATCAGCGACAACCGTGATCATTGACAACAACATGGTCATTAACAACAACATGATCATTAACAACAAGTAGTCAGGCTCGGATTATCTCCGTTTCCAGCCTTTTCTCTATAGGCTCCTGCTTTTGTCTACCGTGACCAACCCGGCGTTTTTCTGGTAAAATTCGCCGGTTTTTCAACGTCAACCCTGCCGGGTGCGACCATTCCATTCCCCACACAAACGTAAAACGACTTCGGCTTATGAATCGACTATTTGTAGACAACTTGACCGTCATTGATTTTTCATTCCTCGACAGCAAAAGAGGTGTCGTTGGCGAAAGCTGGATTGTTGATATTGAACTTGAAGGTGAACTTGACGACCAGGGAATGGTTTTTGATTTCGGTAATGTCAAAAAGTCGCTAAAAAATCAGATCGACGAACTTGCCGATCACAAACTGATTGTCGCATCCGGAATGCCAGGCCTGGTAATTGAGAGGAGCAACAACAGGGTTGATATCGGCTATCACAATCAGCAGGGTGAGAAATGGATTCACCGCTCTCATGCTGATGCTGTTTTGCCAATCGACTGCGAACAGGTAACGCCGGAAGCGGTCTCCGGCTATCTGGTTGAGCAATTTGAAAACATTCTCCCCACAAATGTCGACGGCGTCAGCGTAGCGTTGAGAACCGAGCCGATTTCAGGTGCTTACTACCATTACAGCCACGGCCTTAAAAAACACAGGGGAAACTGCCAGAGAATCGCTCATGGCCATCGTTCGAAAATTGAAATATATGTTAACAACCAAAGAGATGAGCAACTGGAAAAAGAGTGGGCAAACAGATTGCAAGATAGTTATATCGGCACCCGGGAAGACATTCACCAGGAACCCACCGCAAACAGCAGACCTGATAATGACAGCAAGACAAACAACAACCTGACCTTTTCTTACACATCAGACCAGGGTTACTTCGAGATCAGCCTGCCACAGCGCTGCATTTATCTGATTGACACAGATTCCACCGTAGAGTGGATCGCCACCCACATTGCCAATGAAGTAAAAAACCACCTGCCCCATTGCGACATTCAGGTCAAGGCATTTGAAGGGGTCGGGAAAGGTGCCATTGCTGAACGGTAGTGAGGTAAGCAGAAGACCTGGACCAGCCCGGGCGGCGCAAGGCACGTAAACTAAAAAAAACGGCACACAGGACGAAGGTGCTATCGAAAGGAAATATTGAAACGAAATAATGCGTTGCCAACGAAGAAAAAGTGGCGTCCCATAGGGGAGTCGAACCCCTGTTACCGCCGTGAAAGGGCGGTGTCCTAGGCCTCTAGACGAATGGGACGTAAAGAGATTGGTGGAGCCAGACGGGATCGAACCGTCGACCTCAACGCTGCCAGCGTTGCGCTCTCCCAGCTGAGCTATGGCCCCTTAGGTAACGGATGCGTATGTTATTGATTTGGTTGTCATCCGTCAAGTGTTTTTTTGAATATTATCGCCAGTTAAATATTATGGCTAAAGCGTCACCAAGGCCTGATATTCTTTTTCCAGTCGTTTGGTTTCTTTTTTCGATGTACCACCGAGGACTTCGACCGCATGACGAAGCCTTGCCCGTGTCATATCGGGCCCGATAACTGCCATTGAGTCCATCACCGACCAGGAATCAGGTGTTCCGGCGACCGCCACAAAAATCGGGAACATAAAGTCACCCATTTTGTGTTCCATTTTTTGCGACAACATTTTGATGTCGGCAAAGATATTCTCTTTTGTCCAGTCTCTTTGAGCTTCAAGGCGCCACAGTGCAAACTGCAGGATCCGCTTCACTTCAGCCTGTTCCAGTTTTTTGTGATTGAAGTCCTCAACCGTAACAGGGAGCATGCCGGATAGCATAAAGCTGGCGATTGGCGCGATGTCCGTGAACGTCTCTACCCTGCCCTGAATATGCGGCACCAGATCGTTCAGTCTGGAGTTGCCCAGCAACCAGCCCCTGACACGCTCAACAAACTGCGAAGCATCCAGATTTTCCCTTATCCATAGTCCGTTCAGCCACCTGAGTTTCTCAAGATCAAAAATCGGCCCACCTAATGACACCCTGCCAATATCAAAATTGTCGATCATTTGAGAAAGGGTGAATTTTTCACTCTCATCCGGCATGGACCAACCCATTCTGCCCAGGTAGTTGATCACAGCTTCGGGCATAAAGCCCATTCGTTCGTAGAATGTAATACTGGTCGGGTTTTTTCGCTTGCTCAGTTTGCTTTTGTCAGGGTTTCGCAACAGGGGCATATGGCACAGGGTCGGCATTTCCCAGCCAAAATACTGATACAGCAAATAATGCTTGGGAGCTGAACTGATCCATTCTTCACCACGGATAACATGGGTGATCTGCATCAGGTGATCATCAACCACATTGGCCAGATGATATGTGGGCATACCGTCCGACTTGAGCAATATCTGACAATCCACCTGCGACCATTCGATTTCAATAGTGCCCCTAAGCATGTCGTTGATCACGCAAACCCCGTCATCAGGTACTTTCATACGTATCACATAGGGATGTCCTGAATCCAGCTTCGCTTTTACTTCGGCATCTGACAGTTCCAGATCCCCCTTGATGCCGGGATTGAGTCCCTCAGCCTTGCGCTGCTCACGGATTTCATTGAGTTGTTCAGGCGTTCTGAAACAATAAAAGGCCTTGCCCTCTCTGACCAGCTGCTCTGCGTAGCCGCGATACCTGTCCTTGCGCTCACTCTGCCGGTAGGGGCCATAAGGGCCACCCACGTCGGGACCCTCATCCCACTCCAGGCCCAGCCAGTGCAGAGCATCCAGAATGTCTTTTTCAGATTCAGCGGTACTTCTTGTTTGATCGGTGTCTTCAATCCTTAGAATAAACTGTCCGTTATGCTGCCTCGCAAAACACTGATTAAAAAGAGCAATATAGGCAGTACCAACATGAGGGTCACCGGTTGGTGATGGTGCGATACGCGTTCTTACGGTCATAAAGGGAATATCCTGAAAATAAGGCAATATATGGAATATCTATCAACTAGCCGGCTATAAACGGATTGGTTTTTCTTTCCTGGCCAATCGTTGACATGGGGCCATGCCCCGGGATAAAAGCCACCCTGTCACCCAGGGGAAGCAGTTTGTTTTTGATCGAGGCGATAAGTGTCGCATAGTCGCCCCTTGGAAAATCCGTTCTGCCAATCGAACCCTGAAACAGTACATCACCCACGATCGCCAGTTGACTGACGGGTTCGAAAAATACAATGTGGCCCGGCGTGTGTCCAGGGCAATGCAGTACAGTCAGTGTAATACTACCCAGATCCACCGTTTCCCCTTCCTCCAGCCAACGGTCGGGAGAAAACAGTCCGACATCGGGAAACCCGAACATCCGGCTTTGCTGTGGTAATCCGTCAATCAGAAATTGATCTTCCTTATGCGGGCCAACAATCGGCACATTTAATTCACCAGCCAGCTCGGCAGTACCACCAGCATGATCAATATGACCGTGGGTCAACAGAATTTTGTCCACTCCAAGACCATGATGCCGAATAACGCGATGAATTTTGTCCAGATCACCTCCCGGATCGACAACAGCGGCTTTCAGCGTGTCCTCACACCAGATAACTGAACAATTCTGCATAAAAGACGTAACCGGTACTATTTCGTATTTCATTGACTTTATAAACCATGAATGATGTTAAAGGCGAGATTCACCGCATTGGAGCGGAGAGATTGTTTCACCTGTTTTGCTCGCCGGTTTTTTATGAGGAGTTTTACACACACTACCCGCCCGATCAGCTATCGGGGCAGACCCGGGCTGACTTATTTAATCATACCATCAACTATCTCTTCTTCTTCGTGCAAATCTTCGGTCGTATCACCTTTTGGCAATATCAGGTTCAGCACAATCGCCACCAGACCACAGAGGCTGACACCCTGCAAACTGAACCCTTCCTGGCCCAATACCATACCACCAATACCAAAAACCAGAGTGATTGACACAATTACCAGGTTACGCTGCTCGCTCAAATCAACACGCCCCCTGACCAGAATATTCATACCGACGCTGGCGATGGAACCAAATAGCAAAACCGAATTCCTCCCATTACCGGTGTTGGAATGGTTTGCAGTAACACACCGAATTTGGCAATAAAAGCCAGCGCGATGGCAAAGAGTGCGGCAAAGGTCATAACTACCGGGTTAAAGGCCCTGGTCAACATAACTGCGCCGGTAACTTCAGAGTAAGTGGTATTCGGCGGGCCACCAAAGAGTGAGGCTGCAGAAGTCGCCAGACCATCACCCAGCAGAGTTCGGTGCAAACCGGGCTTCTCTACATAATTTTTGCCAGTCACACTGGAAATTGCCAGTACATCACCCACATGCTCGATCGCCGGTGCAATGGCCACTGGCAACATAAACAGAATGGCCGCCAGACTGAATTCCGGGGTCACAAAATCCGGCACCGCCAGCCAGGAACTGTCATTGACCGAAGTCAAATCAACCATACCGAAAAACCAGGCCATGGTATAACCCACTGCGACACCGGCCAGAATCGGTACCAGGCGAAAAATACCCCTGGCCAGGGTGGCAACCAGAAAAGTGGTAGTCAATGCCGACATGGACACCCACATGGCATCCAGATAGGGGAATAACTGGGCCGAGGCATCACCGGTTTTACCCATCGCCATATTCACGGCTATGGGGGCCAGGCTCAAGCCAATCACCATAATAATTGGCCCGGTCACTACCGGCGGCATAATCCGGTGTAAAAACCCCGGCCCCTTGTAAGCCACACCGATAGCCAGCACAACATAAACCAGACCGGCACAGAACAATGCGCCCATAGTTGCCGGCATCCCCCATTCCTGTACCGAAAAACTGATCGGCGCAATAAATACAAACGAAGATGCCAGAAATACCGGAACGGAACGTTTTGTCACCAATTGAAATATCAGTGTGCCGATACCCGCAGTGAACAGGGCAACGCTCGGGTTTAATCCGGTTATTAACGGCATCAATACCAGGGCACCAAATGCGACAAAGAGCATTTGCAACCCCGCAAGAACCGTTTTCCAGCCACTGTCAGATGTTGTCCGGGTCATAACTTTTTCCTTGCTTTCCAAAAAATGTATTGCGTTTCGGATCGACGATAAAATGCCGATCGGGAGAATGAATTACACCGATTATTTGGTGCCGAAGATTTTGTCGCCTGCGTCTCCCAGACCGGGAATAATGTAGCCATTTTCATTTAAATGATCATCGACTGAAGCCGTGTAAATGTCCACATCCGGGTGTGATTCCCTGACTGCCTCTATGCCTTCAGGAGCAGCAACCAGCACCAAAGCGCGAATGGAGCGACACCCCGCTTTTTTAAGCAGTTCAATAGTGGCATTCATCGACCCCCCGGTGGCCAGCATCGGGTCAACCACCAATGCGATACGCTCGTCAATTCCGCTGGTCAGTTTGTCGAAATAACTGACCGGCTGCAAGGTTTCTTCATCCCGGTAAATACCCACCACGCTGATTTTGGCACTGGGGATCAGGTCTAACACTCCATCCAGCATACCTAATCCGGCACGCAGAATGGGCACAATGGTGATTTTTTTCCCCTTGATTTGTTCCGCCTTAATCTCGCCACACCAGCCATCAACCCGGTACTCTTCCAGCTCCAGATCCTTGGTTGCTTCGTAAGTCAGCAGGTTGCCCACTTCACCGGCCAGTATACGGAAATTTCGGGTGCTGATGTCTTTTTGGCGCATCAGACCCAACTTGTGCTGTACCAGCGGGTGGCGAATTTCGTAAATATTCATGGCAACCTCGTTCATCAATGATCAGGGTGAAAAACTGTCACCCCGTGGGAAACAAATAAGAGATAACGCCACGGGGGCAACTGGCGTGTAATTTTCTCGCATTTTATGTCATTTCACCTATCTTTTCGCCAAAGCGTTCAACTTTATCCCAATCTGTATACTCTATGGTCGTTTTTGGATCAGTGGGGCCATTGGTCATTTTCATAATAAATCGAATCACCAAACGATCAAAATAATTGTATCTGGGATAATCCACCTTGCCCGCAAAAACAGCCAGATTTTTCGGCTTCCAGGCTATCCGCTTCAAAAATTTCACCAAATAGGGATTGGTTTCCGGTTCGGCCTTCTCCGGTTTACGGGCGACCAGATTCACTGAAAAAAAAGCATTGGGTTTGGCATCAAGAGTCGATTGATTCGTGTTGATAAACTTAATAATTTTCTTGCTGTGCCTGCCATAGCGGATAGCTGCCCCGACCACTATCTTATCAAACCCGGCCAGATCCACAGCGTTTTCGTTATCAATCGACAATAAAGTCACCGTTTCATTTTTTGATTCCAAAACGCGCTCAATATGCTTGCATATTTTCAGTGTGTGGCCATCATTGGTTGAATACAGAACCAGGATATTACTCATTGTCAGGGCTTCTCGGGAAAAATTCAGCGCATCTGCTTGCGCCTCTGCGGGCAGTCTGCGCACAAAGGCTTATACCGACGGGTGAGCAGTTACGACTCGGTTTAAATAAAATGAAAGCTATTTTATCAGCATGTACAGGTATTTACACTCACCAGGCCTGACATCGTACCTGGCTTACTCAAAGAACACAGATTAAAAGGGCACAGATTATTGTCGCCATACTTCGTGTAAGGTCGTCCATTGGCCTTAAAAACGTCACAATAACGCAACTTGACTGGTTGCATGGTATGATTCGGCTCTTTAACTCTGGTATAACCACTTTTGAAAAGGTAAGTAATGAGCAAGACAAGCACCCGACAGAAAACCATCATCGCCTTACTTTTTTTTGTGACTGTTATTTTTGCTGCCGTATTCCTCTCGTCCCGAAACGATTCGGCCACCTCTGACACGGAAACCATAAAAGTGGTGACCTCAATACAACCCTTACGACTGATTGCTCAGGCAATAATGGGCGATAACGGGCAAGTAGAGGTGCTCATCCCCCAATCCGGTAACCCTCATTATTATCAATTAAGACCATCCGATGTAAGAAAGCTGCGAGACAGTGACTTCTTTTTCTGGATTGGCCCGAACCTGGAGTCCTTTTTAACCAAAATTCTCCATGCCAATAACGTAGAAAATGTAGCCTTATATGATGATATCCATATGGATAATAAGCATGAACACGGGGAGAATGATGACGGCCACAACGACCTCCACTCGGAAGATAAAAACGAACATGGCCATGAGGATGAACACGCACACAATCACGCGCACAATACAGATATGCATCTATGGCTCGACCCTGCAGAGGCCCTGCACATGGCCGAAATGATCAAGGACAGTATTTCAGGATTGAATTCGGAACAGGAAGCAGAAATCAACCAGAATCTCAAGGCGTTTGAAATTCAAATAGCCAAGCTGATTAGCGAGTATCAGGAAAAATTCTCAGCCACCCAAACACGCCCGATCTATTCACGCCACAACTCACTGACTCACCTGGCCAGGCGGTTTAATCTGAATATTGCAGGCAGTGTAAGCGAGACACCCGAGAAGCGACCCGGTATCTCTCACCTTTCCCGACTAAACAGGCAAATCACCAACGCCGAAACAATTTGTTACCTCATTGACTCGACCGGCAGTGACAAATACCTGGACGGCATATCCGGTGACGTAGAAATAAAGAAGACCCGCATTGATATCCTGGCAAACGACACCGAAAACACAGCACAAGGGTATACCGACTTTATGCGAAAGTTGCTGGATGAGGTGTATGACTGTGCCTACGGCGGATGATGGCAATTGCCGAATTTCCGGCTCCGGGAAAATCACCGACGGGCAAGCAAATAACAAAAATAGGTTCCACCCACTGCTCCGGTGATAATACCTATTGGTAACTCCTGGGGTGCCAGTAACTGTCTGGAAATGATATCCACACCCAGCATAAAGGCCGCACCAGCCAGCGCACTGAAAAACAGGAGTACCCGATTATCACCACCGACATAGGTGCGCATGATATGCGGAATAACCAGGCCAACGAAACCTATGGTACCGGTCAATGAAACGATCAGACTGGTCACCAGTGTGGCAAGCAAGAGTATTATTACTTGTGTTCTTCGCACGGAAATACCCAGTGCCGAAGCGGTTTCCTGCCCCATCATCAATGCATTGAGGTTGCGAGCGTTCCAGAACAATGCCAGCACACCAAGGCAAACGCAAATACTTGGCAATAACAATAAATCCCATGTCGCCCGCCCCAGGCCACCTAACATCCAGAAAACAACGGACTGCGCCGCTCGCTGATCACCAAGAAAAATCAATGCATTTGTAGCCGCCATCAACAGGAACGAGATAGCGACACCTGACAGAACCAATCGCTCCGGCGTCTGGTTTTTCGGCCTTCTCAGTAAAACAAGCAGTAGAAAAAACGATATCAGTGCACCGATAAAGCTGAATACGGGGATGGTATAGCTGCCAACCAACATACCTGTATGCGATATAACCAGCACGGCTCCCATTGAAGCACCGGAAGAAACACCAAGCAAAAACGGATCGGTAAGCGGGTTACGGGTTGCAGCCTGGAGGGCTGCCCCTGATACCGCCAAACCGATGCCGGTCAGCATTGCCAGCACCATCCTTGGCGACCTGAGTTCGGTGACAATCACCTCCTGGGAACTGCGCCAATCGACAACCATTTCGTGTGCAATCGCGTCCGGGCCGAAACTGTGCAGCAATATACGCAATACCTGACCGGGGCTAATGTCACTCACCCCGATCATAATGCCGACCAAAGCCAATAACCCGATCATCAACAAAAGAAAAACAGCCAAAGCAAGGTGCCGTTTACCAGTCAGGCTCGTCTTTTTGGAATGTTTATGTTCAGAATGGTTATGGTAAGCTTTCATTGAGCGGCTTATTTCTCAGAGTGCATTTTGGCCGCAAGCTTTTCAATCGCCGCTATATTCATCGGGCCGGGGGTGATTTCACCATATTCAAGCGGAATGAAACGCTCATTGCGAACCGCTTCCAGTGTAGATAGCACCGGGTGATTCTTGAGGAAATTCCAGGAGGCTTCCCAGCCACCCTTTTGATAGTCAACCAGAATAATAAACTCCGGTTCGGCTTCCATGACAGCTTCTATACCCACTTTCCCCCAGCTGGAATCAATGTTATCCATCACATTTTTTCCGCCAGCTGCCCGAATAAGCGCTGTTGGCATACCGAAGCGGCCCGAGGTGAAAATTTTGTCTTCGCCAGAGTCATACAGGAACACTTTGACCGGCTTTTTTCCGGCAACCTTATCAGCGACCTTTTGCAGCCTTTGTTTCCATTGTCCGACCAGTTTTTCCGCTTTTTCCCTTACGCCAAAAACTGCACCAAGCCGCAGCATATCATCATAAAGCAAATTCATGGACGCATCCGGGCCGGATTTGCTCAGATGCACACAGGATTCGGTAAGCTCAAGAACCGGTACGCCCAGTTTGCCCAGACTTTGCGGTGTCAGGTCACCATCCACACGCATTCCATAGTTCCAGCCGGCAAAGAACAAGTCGGCATCCACGCTGAGTATATTCTCAACGGTGGGGTATTTGGGAGCCAATTCCGGTATGTTGCCTTGTGCCTTTTTAAACTCCGGACTGATTTTGTACCATCCGGAAATACCTGTCAATCCGGCAATTTTGTCCTGTAAATCCAGAGCGAATACCATTTGACTCATATTCTGGTCATGGATCACTGCCGCCTTTGGCGACTGTTCAAAAGTCACGTCGCGATCACAGCTTTTTACTGTTACGGGAAAATCAGATGCAACACTATTGAAACTCAGCGCGGCAAACGTCATGGTTGAAATAAGCAGTTTTCTGTTCAGCATTTTTTATTCCTTGGAAACAGGTGATGATGCAAGAGGGTTATTCAACGGCAAGGGGTAGAAAGACCACTCCTGCCACGGGTTGGTGTAGGTATTGGCATGAATTGAAAAAACTTCGGCAAACATTTCATCAGAAATACCGGCCCGGGTACTGTCTGATCTGACAAGACGACCCTGATCAAGTACCAACAGACGATCGCAAAAGCGCACCGCATGGGTAAAGTCATGTAAAGAAATCAGGCAACCTGTCTGCAGGTCACGGAGTTGTTGTAGCAGACCGAGCTGGTTTGATATATCAAGATGGTTACAGGGTTCATCAAGCAGCAAAAGCTCGGGTTCTTGCACTAATGCCCGGCACAGCAACACCCGCTTTCGCTCCCCGCCGGAGAGTTCACCAATGTCACGATGCAAATAGTCCTGTAACTGGAATCGTTCGATATTCCTGTCAATTACCGACTCGGCACGCGCATCCAGCCCTGTCAGCCAGTGCTGGTGTGGTGTGCGTCCTGTACGAATGACCGCTTCCACTGTGAGCTGAAAATCGGCAGGGGATTCCTGGGTAACGGCGGCAATCTGCTGTGCCCGTTTTCTGGGTGATAACTGTGACAGAAGTTTCCCGTTGAGGTAAATCTCGCCCTGGTAGTGAGGTTGTCCTCCGTAAAGGCAACGTAGCAAGGATGTCTTGCCTGAACCATTGGGCCCCAGAAGCCCGACAATTTCCTTTTCGTTAATATCGAAACTGACATTGCTGAGCAGCTCATGGCCACCTTCCACAGTCAGCGTCAGATTCTGCACCCTGAGTATTGGTGCTGTCATGGCAGCCATGCCCGACTACGAAAAAATAATGCGTCTGAAATTTCGACCATCAGTACCATATTCCGGGTTCAGGATGAGCATGGTCAAGGGGCAAGCGTGGAGTAGAGGCGGACTCGCTATTGCTCCCCTGGTCGCCCACCGCGATCTTTTAACGGGTAATGTGGCAGGCTGGTTTCGGACTTGTTGCAGCAATGGCTGCACTTACCGTTGCGGGGGCAGTGTGGGTCTTTCACCCACTTCCCAATTATCACTCGGGCTGGCTATACCTGGCGAGTGTACCTGTCGCATTGATAAACTGTCAGCGCATCCTATACACAAAAACAGATTATGGCAAGCGATGGCTTGCGGGCAGTGTTACGAAACACAGTCCGGTGCACAGGTTTACCACACAGGCTTTGCGATGAGGAAACCGGTAGGCCACGGTTGCCGCCTTCTCCCTCACTCCACACCTTGAGTTATCCCCTCACATATAAGAGAATTGCCCCGGTCCCATACCGATTTCACAGCACTTTTCACACTGAGTGCTTTATGCGGGCCGTTACCCACACGCATCGGCCGCTTTTTATCAGGAAACATAAGGAGTTTTTATGTCCAGGCGCACCACTCTTGAAATTATTGATGGTTCAATCGCAGTTGTCTCTCTTAACCGGCCTGACAAGTACAATGGCCTTGATATCGAAATGTTCGACAGCATTGTCAAGACAGCCAGGAAAATAAAGAAAAACAAAGCCATTAGGGGTGTGATTTTACGTGGTGAGGGCAAGGTGTTCAGTTCCGGGCTGGATGTAAAAAAAGTGACCAAAAGCCCGGTTTCCATTACCCGGCTGCTGGTCAAGCCAGGCAGAAAAATCTCCAATCTCGCTCAGGATGTGGGCTATATCTGGCGTCAGTTGCCTGTACCTGTGATCGCAGTTACTCACGGTATGTGTTACGGCGGTGCCTTCCAGATTGCATTGGGCGCTGATTTCAGATATTCGACACCGGACTGTGAGTTTTCAATTATGGAAGGCAAATGGGGGTTGATTCCTGATATGTCCGGTTCCGTTACCCTGCGCGAGCTGGTGCCTGCGGATGTGGCCAAGGAACTGACCATGACAGCCAGAGTTTTTGATGCGACGGAAGCCAAAGAGCTGGGGCTGGTCACCAGGGTTAGCGAAACCCCCTACGATGATGCGCTTGCATTTTTCAAAACGCTTGAAGAGCGCTCACCCGATGCCATTGGCTATGCCAAACAGCTTTTCAACACGACAAGAACTGTGTCAGACAAGGCTGCACTGGCCGTTGAAACCCGGCTGCAAATCAAACTGTTAAGCAAGAAAATTCTCAACCTGGACAGCTTGAAATCATTACTGTAGCACTCGTTACGGCTATTTTTCAGCTAACCGGTCGGGGATTTTTTAAACAGGTCGCGCAGTATATTCACACACTGTTTTTTTCCATCAAGCCCGGTTAGCTCCACGACCCGGGCCCAAGGCCTGCCCATCACCACCCGTGCTACGAGCAAGTTCAACTGAATCATGCTCAGTTCTATGGCACCCGGTTTGATAGCAGGCCCATTCTGACCAAAGGCATCATCGTTCATATCATTCTTGCCACTTTTAATCTTGCCACCTTTAACCTCGCCACTTTTAACGGCCACCGGCCTGAACAGGTTGCTCCAACTGTATAACCAGAGCGATTGCTGACAGGTTTCGTAGCTCCGGTTTCCAAAGGCAAAGGCCCTGACATCACTGATCACCTCCGGCTTGACGACTTCTTCCAGCGGCCTGGCTGGCAGTGTCAAAAAAAAATGAATCACAACGGCCGGTTCCAAATTCGCCAAACCGGTTAACAGGTTGAGTGGGAGCTGCCAGCCGAGTTTTCGGCTGACTCGCTGAAAAAGGTCGGTCGCTCGCTTGCTTGTCGTCATCCCCATCATGCAGGAATGCAGGCCCGATATATTATCCGGCTGTACACCGATTCTGAGCAATTGAAATCTGTTTTTATGCCAGAAAGAAAGGACATCAGAGGTTAAGGCATAGCTGGTTGACAGGTAGTCATAGTCACATTTTGCCAAATCATGGAGCCGGTCGACCATTGCCGAGCCAATACCACGGCCCTGCAGCGCCGGATGCACTACAATACGGGTAATACGCAAGCTGGACAGGGAAACCACCGATCGGAACCCTTCATGGCAAACCAGAGAATGTGGAACCAGGTGTCCGGCCGGTCTTCGCTTGCCTGACCAGATTTGCTCTTCCAGCTGATCAGCACCCTGATACCCCCCCTCCTCCACTGCCCAGAGCACACCGACCACCATGCCACAAAAAGTCGCAATAACCAGTCGTTGACCGGGAATATCGAGCAACCTCATCAAATCCAGGGGCCGGGTTTGATAGTGAGCCTGGATCAGCAGACCGAATATCTGCCGTAATTCATTATCATCCCATGCTGCACTCATCTTCGGAAGCGACCCCGCCGGAGTGCTGGTACAGATACCGGCCATATCCGGTACCCGCCACTCCCGGTAGCTGATTTTGTCGCTAATTATGCTGCCAGTTTTCTCTTCGCCATTGTTAACGAGGCGGAGTTTATCCGGCGTTATTTCCGCTGCCTCGGCATCCAGCAGCAGGGCATCAAACAAAATTGATTCGAGTGTGTCATTTGCAGCCCATCTCACCGGAGTAGAAAGGGTCAGCTCATGCCAGTGTGCGCAGGTTTCGAACAGGTGTTTTTTAAAATTGATGGCAAACCCTTTGCCCGCACCTTCGTAACCATGCACTGTGGTGGAAAACACAACGGGATAGAAGCCGTCCAGAAGCTGTTTCAGTATAAACACCGGAAGGGTCGCAGCCTCGTCAACAATCAACAGATCCAGAGTCGGCCTTTCATTCAGCAACCTGTCCGGTGACCAGTATTCGAGGGAACTTTTCTGTCCATCTGAGTTGATATGGCGTAATTCGGTTTCGGATTTTCTCTGGTATCGCCCTGTTTTTGCGCAACAGATAAAACTGTTGAAAACGGTGGCAACACTGGCAGGGCGAGAGGAGCAGACAACAATTCTATACGCCCCGCCCTGGCATAACAACGAGGCTGCTATACCCATCGCATAGCTTTTGCCCCGCCCCCTGTTTGCAGTGAGAATAACAGGGTCGCGTTTTTTGGCGACAACCTGGTTCACCACTGTTTTGACCACAGTATCTTGCTCGCGATTTATCGCGAATTGGCTGAATGGTCGGCTAACGTCCAATTCCGAAGAGTCGCAAAGGATACCTGGTGTCACCTCCGGGTTTGCAGAACCACTATTCCCGGCAATTTCAGCCCAATCGATGCCCTTTTCGGTCGCATGGCCCCAAAAAATGCCAGACTTCACTGACAAACGGGCAAGCATGCGCAAAAAAGTATTCGGTCTCCCCTGTTCACTGGTGTAAGGGTAACTGGCTATTCTCTGATGACAACGGTTTTTCAGTTCACCCCACTGCCTGCGCGGAGGCACAAGCAGAAACAAACCCCGGCCGCCCGATATGAGGCCTGAAATAATACCCAGCACATCCGGGTCAAATTCGTCATACAAATCGTAAACCAGTGTGGCTGTCTCTGAACCAAGTAATTGTTTGATGTCTGCGGCGCCAAGTCGTTGCGACCTGGTCAACTGCATCTCATGCCAACGCTCATCACCCCCGTTATCAGGTTCCCATCCACGACCGGACACCCACTGGTACTCCAGCTTTGTCTCGTCCAGCAATCTTCTCACTGCACGAACCGAACAGGCTCGATTGCCTTCTACAACAACCAGAAAACGTGTATTGTCTTGCCGGGTTAACCGGATTGTTTCAAAAAATTGATTCGTCATTCAGCCTCTGGTCTGCCGAGTTATACATCTTTCCTGCGCACATTTTTACTGCATACTATTCGTGTATACCATAGCATTCGTCAACAGCTTTATGTACCATCCACAAAAAATGGCTCAATCCACGTAAAACAGCAACGGCCACCATATGCAACTTTCATTGGCATACCGGCATTGGCATACCGACATTGGCATACCGGAGCCTCACTTTTTCAGATACAGGTTACACATCAGTGTTAAGGCGATAAATAATCATGGATATTGGTGAAATTCGAAGAGAATATATGAGCAAGGGGTTAAGCCGTGAAGACCTGGCATCCAACCCGGTTGACCAGTTTGAACTCTGGTTTGGGCAAGCCTGCAACGCAGAAATCATCGACCCAAACGCAATGACCCTTGCCACTGCTGACGCAAACGGCAGACCTTCCGCAAGGACGGTACTATTAAAACTGTTCGACTACAGGGGGTTTGTGTTTTTCACAAACTATGGCAGCAAAAAGGCCAGAGACATCAAACAAAATAACCAGGTTGCCTTGTTGTTTTCCTGGCTTCAATTAAATCGACAAATCAAAATTGAAGGAATCAGCGAAAAAATCAGCACTGCCGAGTCACTCAAGTATTTCTCTTCTCGCCCCAGGGGAAGCCAGTTGGGTGCGTGGTGCAGTCAGCAAAGTGAGGAAATTACATCCCGGCAGTTTTTGGAAACCAGTTTCGCCAAAATGAAAGAAAAATTTAACCAGGGTGACGTCCCCTTACCTGGTTTCTGGGGAGGCTACCGGGTAAAACCTGTTACTATGGAGTTTTGGCAAGGACGTGAAAACCGCTTGCATGACAGATTCAGCTACAGCTCCCAGGAAACGGATGACCAAACCGGCTGTGAACCCGAGCAATGGCGTATCCGGCGGCTCGCACCCTGAAAATGAAGCCGGTCAATTGCCATACAAGCTGCCTTGAAGCTATGGTTTCCAATATCTGTTTTCAAGAACGGTTTTCAAGAACGGCCGCCACAGATTACACCTTGAAAACCTGTTCAAAAACACTGTTTATAATTTCAGTCAGCTTGTCAAAATCAACAGGTTTTCCGAGATAATAGGTGAATCCGGCCGCCTTTCCTTTGGCAATATCTTCGTCTTCAGAACCGGCACTAATTGCGACCACGGGCACATCCGTGGTTTCGGGCATTGATTTGAGTATTTTCAGAGCTTCCCATCCATTAATACCCGGCAGGTGAATATCCAGCAGAATCAGATCCGGCAGTTCTCTTCTTGCTATTTCTATACCATCCTCTGCATCTTCAGCCCATAAATAGGTAATCTGGTCAGAGCCGGAGAAGAAATTCTTCATCAATGCCGCATTTACCAGATTATCCTCGATATAGAGCACTTTTCCCTCTACCGCGAGATCAGCAGCTTTTGAGCCGCCCTCACCTGAAAACTTTTTGTGTTGGTTCGAGGTAACGATCAGTGGTAATTCAACCCAGAATGTACTGCCTGATTTTTCAGAGATTACATGCCCGATTCTCCCGGACATGAGCTTTACCAGAGAGCGGGAAATGGCTAACCCTGCCCCTGCCACATCCGCAGAAGCATCGTTCGATTTGACTTTATAAGAAGGCTGAAAAAGATCCTTCTGGCGAGAGAATAAAGCACTCACACCTGCATTTTTAATACTGATTCGCAACATACCGTCCGGCATTTTACGGCAGCTTATTACAATTTCCCCCTTGCCTCCTGTACATTTGATGGCATTGGAAATCAGGTTAACCAGAATTTGCCTGGTTCGATTAAAATCAGCATAGATAAAATCAATATCCTCGGCAATCGGCTCAACGATTAAAGACAGTGTATCTGATAAATTTTGTCTTTGTTCTATTGTCTTCAGGCTGTCTGAAATCAGTTTTTGAACAGGCACATCCCCAAGCTGCAGCTCAGCCGTGTCGGTCTCCAGACCTGACAGATCCAGCAGCTCGTTGACCATATCAAGCAGGCACCTGCCGCCACGCAAAATCTCCTGAACATACTCCTTCTGGTCGTCATTGAAGTGGTCATCGCTTTCCATTTCCAACAACTGGGCAAAACCAAGAATCGCATTCAAAGGTGTACGCAATTCATGGCTCATTTGAGAAAGGAAGCGGTTTTTTACCTGATTGGCAGATTCTGCCTTGTGCAACGCTGTTCTGAGTGATTCTTCAATATTCTTCTGGACTGTCAAATCTTTCCAAAGCGCATGCAGCACCTCCTGACCACCCAGCTCAATGACAGTCAGCGACACCTCAACGGAGAATAATTCCCCGGTCATTTTCTTATGCACCCATTCGAAACGGTGGAAACCGTTTTTGAGTGCGAGATGAATCATTCGATTCGCCTTATCAAACGAGTTTTCACCATCAGGTTGATCTACGGGCGAAATCTCGGAAGGATGCATGGACAATACATCAACCCTGTTCTCCGCTTCCAGCATAGCGACAGCGGCATCATTACAGTTCAGGAGGCGCTCACCGGAAATCAAAAGAACAGGGTCAACAGCGTTGTGAAAGACACGTTGGAAGTTTTGAAACCCTTCTTTAAACTGATCAACGGTGATTGAGTCTTTGCCCTTTTTATTATTCAACGAAGCTGCACTTCCATTTTGTTATCAGACGCTACCATTATGGGCGTTATTGAACAGATTTGCACGCACGAAATAGCAACAATTTACTCATTTTCACCATTGCCAAATTATGCTCGAATAACTCGTGACACAACAGACCCCCCCTGGCTGTGATAGTATTTGGCATTGCACCGGCTTGATTTTTCAGGCTCCGTTACTACTTCTGGCCAATTCACCAACCAGTTTGATCGCTTCCTCACGCTGCGGTGTCCAGGCACAGGCATAACTGATCCGAATTGAATGGGGAAATTTCTTGGGGTTGGATGAAAAAATCTCTCCCGGCGCAATCAACACCCCCTGCTCTCTGGCCTGAATATACAATTTCGTAGAACTGATTGCACCGGGTAATTGAATCCACGCAACAAAACCTCCCTTTGGTTGCGACATTTTTGTGCCTTTGGGGAAATGCTCCGCAACCAGCTCTGTAAGGTGATCACGGCGTTGTCGATACACTTCTCTGGCGTACCTGAGGTGACGATCATATCCACCATGAGCCAATAGTTCTGCCACAGCCAGTTGAGGCAGCCTGAAACTGGTTACACTGGTAAGAAACAACTCATACTCGATTTGATCCTGATAACGACCGGGCAAAACCCAACCCACCCCCAACTGTGGCTCCAATGTTTTCGAGACTGAAGAGCACAAAAGTACATTACCCTCCGTATCGTAGGATTTTACAGCTTTGGGACGCGTATCCGAGTAACAAAGGTCACCGTAAATATCGTCTTCAATCAGTGGAATACCATGCTGTTCGACGAGGTCTGCCAGCCGCTTTTTATTTCTCTCCGGCATTAACGCTCCCACCGGGTTGTTAAAACAGGGAATCGTCAACACTGCTTTGATCGGCCATTGTTCCAGTGCCATCTGGAGCGCTTCAATACTGATGCCTGTTTCCGCATCTGACGGTATTTCAACCGCTTTCAGGCCCAGCGCCTCGATCAACTGCAATAATCCATAGTAGCAGGGTGATTCAACGGCAATAATGTCTCCCGGTTTGGTCAGTATTCTCAAACACAAACCAATACCGCCCTGACAACCGGGTGTTATAACAATTTCCTCCGGCGACACATGTACGCCAGCATCCACCGCTCGTCGAGCCAGTTGCCTTCTTAACGGATTATTACCTTTGGGCGAATCATAACCTATGCCCAAAAACGGTTCACTGCGTACTTTTTGGGCAAATATTTTTTTTAATTGCCTGATAACCGGCAAGTCCGGGCTGGGAACGGCTGCGCCAAAATTGACAAAGGACGGATCACTGGAGTCACGCATGATTTCCATGACACGTTGCATGGAAGACACTTCCGCAGGCAAGGTCGATTCCTGGCCGATCCTTGGTGCCCTGACATTTCTCTGCTCCGCCTGTTTGACAAAATACCCGGATTTTGGCCGGGCAAATATTACACCTTTATCTTCCAGATGATTATAGGCAGCCACCGCTGTTGAAATACTTACGTTATGGGTTTTCGCCAAGGTTCGAACCGAAGGCAGTTTTTCATTGGCACGATACACGGACTCGCGTATGTATTCCTGTATCTGATCAGCCAGTTTTGCGTACAACCGGTTTTCGTGAGAATGACTTGATTTTTCCGTCATAAAACAGTCGCCACCTTGTAGTTAAAGCAGTACAGTTTACACAAAGCAATAGTCTGTATTGTTTGGTAAAAAAGCACGTTTTTCATATTAATTTCAGTATGCTATCCATTACTTATCGAGTAACAAAGAGATACAAACAGTACAGATTCTAACAAACAATACAGTACTGTCAAATTCACGCCGATACAGCACATATCAGAGGCAATCTGTACTGCGTAATAAAGATATCACCTGCATCTGTTACGCTTCACCGTTTTTTCTATAATAGATGACATCAAATAGAAATCCTGACTTTCTCGAAGGAATACTGCAATGACTACGAATACTCTTGGCACTTCACATCTTGTTTCAGTAGATATCAAACCCTTGTTTGAACGGGCACTGAAAAAAATCAGGGAAATATTCAATCGCATCCTGATCGCCAACCAGGTAGCCAGAGAAAGAAGACTTCTCGCCACACTCACCGAATATCAACTCAGGGATATCGGCCTTTCACGCAGTGACGTACATGAAGAAATCAGAAGAGGCTATTGGGATCTGCCAACCAGATAGATGCTGAATTCCTGAATAATTGGAAGTCCGGTTTGGAAGACGCATTCGAATACGCAGCAAAAAGACGCTCCTGTGCACGGAAATGGTGAGCAACAGCCTTTTTGAACAGTGTTACAAAAAATACAAAAAGGCTGTTTTATTTGGGTTCAGACACTTCAATTCTACAGGCAGATCATGTCGGCCTCTGCCGGTCAATCACATCAACCCCTGATCAGTAATTGTCACGAACCCGATCAGCTCGGTGGTGTGAAGCAGTTCGGAATTGGCTGATTGTTCTTCATCAATAGCCACCTCATAGTAAGGCGCGCCGCCAAGCGTCGCCTTCATTATTTGGTCAGGTTAAACCCGCATTTGCCCCCAAATACAACCCGAACAAACACTACCAAACTCCACATACGATTGCCATTAGAGAGAGCGTACGCGCACCAACCAAATAGAATGAAAAAATGCTCGATCACAACCCTGGATACACCCACCACCACGACCGATGCCACCTTTTTAAAGTTTTGTACGCTCGGTTGAAGTGGAAACTACTGAGCGACAGCCTTTCTTTTCCGATATAACTTACAAAGTACTATTTTTTTATTTCTACAGGTGAAATAACTTGTTAGCTTATTTTTCAATGTATTTTTTCAAGCCTTCAAGGGAGCCCGGTAGCCCTTTACTAATACTCTTACCAATCAACCGTCCAAATAGCGGAGACAGCACCCCGGCAAACTCCACTTGATTAACAAGCTTTGTTCCAGAAGCTATTGGCGTCATTAGATGAATGAAGTGAATTTTGCAAAACGGCAATTTACATTCTATCTCCTTCAATTGAGGCAGCTTCTGTTTCTGGATCCCATTTATGCCAATCTGAAACTTTTTTATATTCCGAAAAAACTATTGAAGGTTCAGCAGATATATTTATTGATTTCTCAAATTTCATTTTTTTCTCATCTTATCAGGGCGTGTTGACGCTTCGCAATAACTTGTTGATTTAAAACAGCAAATTTGCAATATTGTAGTTCTCACACAACTATACAACGAGCTTGCTATGCCCCGACTATTGCTCAATGACGAGCTCTGGTTGAAGCTAAAACTAATCTTGCTTCAATTTGGTGTCTATGACAAGTGCAACCTGCGTACGATGGCGAAAGGAGCGGAACATGTCAACCTATTTTAGACACTTATTTCCGGTGTTTTTCAAGTCACCTGTCGCGTCAACTACCCAACATTTTTTAGTTTCTCGTGATCCTTTTCCGGATTGAGGCTTACCACTTCCGGTAAATCCCAGTTTCTTGTATCACCACTCCAGCGGTTCGGATTTCTCGCTTTGGCTGCTTTATACACAGCTTTCCGC
>PDWI01001067.1_pt1 | contig 44461 bp, 44 predicted proteins | sample 1430891 | NCBI WGS metagenome assembly PDWI01 (sample SAMN01162508, study PRJNA174530) | Oral metagenome, whole genome shotgun sequencing project. | biome: Marine environment; feature: Marine mammal; material: Swab sample of the gingival sulcus; isolation source: swab sample of gingival sulcus... | reverse complement strand
CGCCATACAGCTTATCAGCGCTTGTTCATCAAGCAGTGCCTGACTTTTAAAGCGACCTTCCCAAAAACGCCCTGTGACCTTATCTTCTTTATTGGATTCGCGTGCAATAAACTCATTCAGGATACGCATAAACCAGCTAATATCCATCAAACGCATGCGCCATTCCTCAATAATGTCATCGACTACTTTTAGCTCAGCTTGAGTAGTGCATTCACCCCGTAAAAAGCGCGATATAATCACCGGCTGGTTAAATAATTCAGACCATTTTTCAATTACCTCGATTGAACTCCAGCCTTCTGCCAAAGCTTGATCGACGTGCAATACGATGTGGTAGTGATTACTCATCACCGCATACGCCGCCACATCAATCGCAAAAGTTTGAGACAGTGTTTTGATTTTATCCGCAATCCAGCCCCTGCGATGCTCGTAGCTCTGCCCCGTCTGCTTATCCTCTCCACAAAGAAACGCACGGCGCACACAGCGGTTAACACAGTGATAATAAGGGGTAACGGATAAATCAATCAGATTTTTACGTGGCGTTGTCATATGTTGATTATGCGTGACTGGGTAATAATTTACCGAAACACCGTACTAACGGTTGTGTTTTGCTTATAGAATCTTGGGTGTCTGATTTTTAGGTTATTTTTAGGTTTTTAGTACGGTTTTTAGTAGAGTAGAAAGGAGATAATTGATTAGAGGTAAGAAAAATGACTAAAAAGTGTAGGTTATGTGAAAAAGTAAGAGAACTAGAAGATAGTCATATACTTCCTAAATTTATATACAAATATCAAAAAAAGACATCACCTACAGGCTATGTGAGGGGCACCGAAAACCCAAACTTGATAGTTAGAGACGGCGAAAAAACTCCTTTCTTATGCGGAGAATGCGAAGATTTATTTAGTAAATGGGAAACAAAATTTGCTACAGATATTTTTCATCCATATCAAAATGATTCAAAAAAAGAATTCCTATATGAAGAATGGTTAACAAAATATCTAGCCTCCGTATCCTTTAGGGTTTTAGTCTACATTTATGAAGAGAGTAAACTGAATTATTTTTCTCAGGAAATGCTTAAATATGTTGATGGCGCAATTAATAATTTACGAATATATTTATTAGGTGAAACCCAACACCCCGGATCACAAAGGCAACTATTGCTACTTTTTGACAATTTAGATCCTAATGGGACAAATCCATACCCTGAAAACTATAATTTATATTTAAACAGAGCTATAAGATATGATGTATTAACAACAGATGAGAGTTCTTTTATCTATGTGAAATATCTTAAATTTCTTCAGTTATGCCCGATATATTTAAGTTCAAATAAAGGGTGGAGAACAGCAAGGATAAATATTAATAAAGGTATTTTAAAACAAAAGGATCACGAATTACCTGATTACATTGTTAAGGAATGGATAAAAGATAGTGAATTAATTAGTAAAAGTAAGCTAAAGGTCTCTGAAAAGCAGTCAGGAATTATTAAAACTAGAATTTATAAAGATATTGATAAAATAATAAATTCAGACCTCGGTAAATCATCAATGATTGATAGTTTAGGCTCACGTAAGTAGTTGTAATAAAATAAATAACCATACAAGTGTGTCAATTTGACGCATTTACGCTGCGCTTCAATGCGCAAATTACACAAACGTTAGAAGCAATCGGAGTATATTGGCTTATGTTTGGAAGCTGTTTCGAAAGCACTCAAATAAAAACCAGCGGAGCGGAAATTAATCTGGTACATGGCGGTTCAGGAAATCCGCTATTGTTGTTGCACGGTTACCCGCAAACTCATGTTATCTGGCATGAAGTTGCTCCTCGTCTCGCTAATGACTTTCATGTAATTTGTCCCGACTTGCGAGGCTATGGAGACAGTTCAAAACCACCAAGCACACCAGATCATTACCCTTATTCTAAGCGTGCGATGGCTCAGGATATGGTCGAAGTGATGACGGCTCTTGGATATAGCGAATTTTTTGTGGCCGGACATGATCGTGGTGCTCGCGTGGCGCATCGGATGGCTCTTGATTATTCCGATAATGTAAAGAGGGTCTGTGTAATGGATATTGCACCGACTTATCATATGTTTAAATCAACAGACCAACATTTTGCCACGGGCTATTATCATTGGTTTTTTCTCATTCAGCCTGATGGCTTGCCAGAACACATGATCGGCGCTGACCCAGCGTACTACCTCAATGAAAAATTAAAGCGATGGAGTGCTTCCGGTGCAGTGTTTGCTGAGAATGCAGTGACTGAATACACTCGCTGTTTTATGAATACGGAAACAATACACGCATCGTGTGAAGACTATCGCGCCGCAGCAAGCATTGATTTGAAGCATGATGAAGAGGATTTTCATAGGAAACTCAGTTGTCCTTTGATGGTCTTATGGGGCTCTAAAGGGTTTGTACATCGCACCTATGACGTTCTTGCTGTTTGGCGTGATTACGCTGAAAAAGTAGAAGGTAAGGCCTTGGATTGTGGTCACTTTCTTCCAGAAGAAGTTCCTGTTGCTGTCTATAATGAGTTAACTCAGTTTTTCAGTAACGGGTAATACTCCTAACTAAGCGTTCAACCGGACTCGCCTTTGGCTCGCGCGGTTAACGTAGCGTTATGTTTCAAAAGAATACGGACAACTAAATGACATTTACAATAATCGTACTGATTCTTATATTTGCTTCATTAAGTTACTATTACTGGAAAGGTCATAGTGGTTATTGAAAAAAGTTATCTTATTCTATAAATAGAGTCTTGGGTGTCCGATTTTTTCTGAGTGCAAAGGTATTGTTTTATCTTGGTATAATTGAGGCGTCTATATATGTCCTTTTTTCTGTTTTTCTATCTGCCAAGGATGAGTCATGAGTAGTCATAGAAGCAAACGACTAAGAAAGAAACTATATCTTGATGAATTTGCTATCTTCGGTTTTGAATTTGAATGCAATTTATCTTGTTCTAGTGAAGAAGAATTCGATAAGTTTATAGATGAAATTGTTGATTATTTAGAGTCCCGAAATTTAAATATTTCTGGTGGAGGGAGTGTGAATTCGTTTGGTGGCTTTATCTGCTCAAATGAACGGTATGGTTCTGTGACGACTGAAGATATTGAAAACTTACAAACTTGGTTTTCAAGCCATAAACTGGTTTCAAACATTAAGATTGGGAATCCTGTAGATGCTATGTATGGCATTTAAAGTTAGACTAGGACACCCATGATTTTATCCCTGAATTCAACCCTTTATCAGAGCCATTTGTAAAAAATCGCCTGTAAGTGTGGGGGTGGCTTCAATAGTAAGGTGTTAGTGTATAACTCACTGAAAACAGGGTAGTGGCAAAAAATATCCATTATTTTAAAAAATAACTCAACTAAACTATTAAGCCTTTAGCTCAAGTCAAATAACTGCCTATTGCCTATAAGGATAAAATTCAGGGTGTCAGGTTTTTACGTGGCATTACCATGTATTGATGATGCGTGACTGGGTAATAATTTACCGAAACACCGTACTAACGGTTGTGTTTTGCTGATAGAATCTTGAATGTCCGGTTTTTATTGGTATCTACTAATTCTAACAAATTGATACAAGAATATAATGAAACTATTAATTGATAATTTTAGAGTTTGGTGGCAAAAGCCTGCTGATGCGACCAAGCGAGATACCCATCGTGAAGTCAGCCAATTAGAGCTGTTTTATGATTTGGTCTATGTGGCGATTATTATTCAGCTTACCCACTTGGTCGCAGGGCATGTTTCTATTAGCGGTATTTTTGCCTACCTTGCTATTTTTCTGATGATGTTTTGGGCCTGGTTTAATGGCAGTATGTATCACGAACTCCACGGCAACAAAGATTTAAAGACAAGGGTGGTTATCTTTGCACAAATGCTTTGCTTGATTGGCATGGGAATTTTTATTCACAGTGCCTTTGGTGAGGGCTATCGTGGCTTTGCATTGTTTTATGGGCTCTTTTTAAGCATTTTAACCGTGCTATGGTGGCGGACAGGGACACACGATCCCAAGCATAAACCTATATCACGTCCTTTTGGTTTGCTTTTTTGCATGGTGACTTCAGCATTTTTTATATCAATATTTATGCCTGCTAATATAGCTTATATCATTTGGTTGATAGCGATATTGGTTTCATTTTTCTTTACCCTATTTTCGATGATATCCCCCAACAAAAAAGCCAAAGTTGAACAACGAAAGGCGGTCATGAACATTGGTGAATCCTTTGTCGAGCGTTTTGGTCTGCTGACCATTATTATTTTGGGTGAGGGGATTATTTCAACCATCGGTGGAGGAGCGCATATTCATCATTGGGGCGTGTCAGAAGTGCTGAATGTGATGGGGTGTTTTGCCTTGTTAGTGGCAATTTGGTGGCTATTTTTTGACTTTGTTTCGCGTAAAGTACCTAAAAATACCGACATTGCTAAAATGTTTTGGGTAGGGTTACATTTCCCCTTAATGGCAAGTATCGGCTTATTCAATGCCGGTATTTTAAACCTATTGGAATATGCCAAAGTATTTACCCTACCGGATAAGCTATTGATTATTATTCCATTAATGATGCTTTTGCTCTGTTGTATGGGGCTGATGAAAACCATTGAAATACGAGAAGAATTTCAGCGGTTTTATCAAAAAGCAGATAGCAGATTATTGATTGCTGTGTTTGGCTTGCTTGTCGTTGCATTGTTACCTGTGGGTAAAACAGCGACCTTATGGCTTGCCTTTGTCTGTCTTCTTGCTCCGATTATGTCAGCATTGGTCATGTGGGTAAAATGGGAAAAGAGTAAAGGAGAATAAACTAAAAATGCTAGACTAGGACATCCATGATTTTATCCCTGAAATCAAACCCTTTATCAGTGCCATTTGTAAAAATAGCCTGTAAGTGCGGGGGGTGGCTTCAATAGTAAGGTTTTAGTGTATAACTCACTGAAAACAGAGCAGTGGCAAAAAAGAACATCTATTATTTTACAAAATAACTCAACTAAACCACTAAGCCTTTAACCCAAGTTAAAAAACTGCCTATAAGTACAGGGGTACTTATTAAGGATTACTGTACCATTTTTTGCTAAATGTACTGGATATAAGAGCTCTGTATAAAGAGTGTGGTGAGAGAGAAAATGAGTGTATAAGCCACGAAGAAAATCTATTTTTTCTTCGCTTTATTTGCTCGTGCTTGCCTATCTTTTTCACGCAGGTGTGCGAGTTTTTCTCCTATTTTTATTTCAAGCCCTCGGGGAACAGGTTCATAATACACTTGCTCGCCCATTTCTTCAGGAAAGTAGCTTTCACCCGCGCTGTAGGCCCCTTCTTCAGTGTGTGCATAGCGGTAGTCTTTACCAAACCCTAAATCTTTCATTAAGCCCGTGGGCGCATTACGTAAGTGCATCGGTACATCTAAAGAGCCTGAATCCCGAGCATCTTTCATTGCCGTATTGTAGGCGGTATAAACCGCATTACTTTTGGGTGCAGAGGCTAGATAAACCAAAGCTTGTGCAATGGTTAATTCACCTTCTGGGCTGCCCAGGCGTTCATAGGTTTTCCAAGCATTTAATGCAAGTTCCAAGGCGCGTGGATCAGCATTACCAATATCTTCACTCGCCATACGCACCACACGTCTGGCGATATACAATGGGTCACAGCCTCCGTCAATCATGCGGCAAAACCAGTACAAGGTTGCATCTGGGTTACTACCACGCATCGACTTGTGCAAAGCGGATATTTGTTCATAGAAGAGATCTCCGCCTTTATCAAAACGGCGTACGCCTTCACTGGCAATTTCTTCGATGGTTGCTTGTGTTATTCGACCATCATCTGCCAAATCAGTGGCTATTTCTAACCAGTTCAAGCCACGACGCGCATCACCATCGGCAGCTTTTGCTAAAAAATCTAAGGCTTCAGGGTCTATGACCAGATTTTTTTCACCCAGCCCTCTTTCTGAATCTTCAAGCGCAGATTGTAAAATTACCTTAATATCATCCTCACTTAATGAACGTAACACATAAGTACGTACACGGGATAACAAGGCGTTGTTTAATTCAAATGATGGATTTTCAGTCGTTGCACCAATAAAACTAAACGTGCCATCTTCAACATGAGGCAAAAAGGCATCCTGCTGAGATTTATTGAAACGATGCACCTCATCCACAAATAAAACCGTGGAACGTCCGTCAAGTTCATGGTTTTGTTTGGCTAGTTTAACCGCTTCACGAATATCCTTAACACCCGAAAGTACCGCAGACATCGTAATAAACTCAGCACCACTGTAATGGGCAATTAAACGGGCAAGTGTTGTTTTTCCTGTTCCGGGCGGCCCCCAAAATAGCATTGAATGCAAACGATCCTGTTCAATCGCTGCGCGTAGCTGTTTACCTTCGCCCAAAATATGTTGCTGCCCGATATATTCTTCCAATGATCTAGGGCGCATTCTTTCAGCTAAGGGCTTATGCTCGCCATGAGTGTCGGGGGACGTATTAATACGGTGCTGTGTTTGCTTCATGTTATTCACGCTGGAATTGTATCACTCAAATAAATACGCGCATAATAATAAGCATTAAACAATGAACACTTATCAATATAAAAACGACTAAAATATGCTTATAAGTAGGGGGGTGTGTTTTTTATCTCGTATAATCATTTAAAATACAATGCAGTACGCTCGTTTATTAAAAGAGTTTGATAAACTTATCGAGCGTGTCAATGTCAAAGCGCACGGCGCACAAAACGCGGAGTTTACACAGAATAAATGCGCATTTTGAACACCGCGCAATGCAGAAATTGACTCGCGTAGGTGGTTTTGTAAAGCCTTCTATTCGTAATCACATTAACTGGGTGACTATTCAATGAATCGATACAGCATCAGCATCATCGCTCTCGTTGCCTATTAGTAAGTCATTGCAAACAAAGGAACTTGTTAGGACAGATATTGACAAAGTAGCAGTAAGGTAACAGAAATAAACATATCAATCTTTTATAACATTATGTCGTAACATCAAAATTAAAAGAAAAAGGGGAACAATGTGGGCACTTTAAGAGCAATTTTAATCCTATTACTATTTGGCATATTAACTGCCTGTGGAAGTAGTGGTAACAAACATAAAACAACGACACCACCCGAGAAAATAACAACGTCAGAGCTTGCTGTTTCTGCCAGTGGTGTCATTACTCTTTCTGGAAAAACCTACCCTAATGCTGTGATAAAAATTACTTTTCCCGACGGTTCAGAAAAAACAATAACAGCGGATGCTAAAGGCAATTACACAGCAACCAGCCCTCACTCTCAGCCGGTTGGTGATACAACGATTGTCAGCACTTCAGGAAGCCATTCTGAAACTATCGTTATCCCACCTACAGATGCTCCCTCAGTCACCCAGTTAACAGCAAAGCCAAATGGCTCAATTGTCATCAGCGGAAAAGCCCCTGCTGATTCAGCGATTACAGCTATTTTCCCTGATGGAAATACAGAAATCATCAATACAGACAGTAATGGAAACTACAGCGTTAGCAGTGGTGAGTCTCAGCCGATGGGAGAGGTTTTTCTTAGCAGCAGTAAAAATCAGGTAACTTCTGCTCCGACCATTATAGACAGTACATCCATTGAAAAAGCGCTTTACCTTGCTACCGGCGTAGTTCCCAAATTATCCTTTTCACCTTCACTCGGCGTCAATACTGAAGCGCCACAGGGTGGTGCAGACACGGCGGGTATGCCAATGCCGTTCGTCGATATTTTCAGAACGGCACGTCCATTTGCCGAGCTTTCTGCGACAGGTACATTGTTAGATGAAAATGGCTGGGTCGTTGAATTTGCCGATGAGGTCAATTTTGCACGCACCAAACTCCTCCAAGGGGCTTTGAATGATTCGATTCCTGAAGGTCGGTACACCGTAATTTATGAAGGTGAAGGAACCTTGGAATTTGGTTCTTCTGGTGCAGTATCTACTATAAAAAAAATAACAGGAGAGAATAAATACACCTTTGATTTAACACTCCGCAGCTTTGATCTTGAAGACGAAGTTGCTGCCTCAGACACCAATGCCTTTAATATAAATATTAAAGACATTAACACCAGCAACCCTATTAAGAATATTCGAATAGTAATGCCCGGTGGAACCTGTACAGGCAACCCTTTTATCAGAGTCAACTCACAAAATGATTGCCCTGACGGTGATATTTACGAATCTTTCGTTGAGCGTTTGGAAGCGGATAGAAATGCCATTATCTTCAATCCTGACTATCTGGCATTTCTTCGTAACTTTAAAGTTGTGAGGATGATGAATCTAATGGAAGCCAGCCTGAAAAAACTCTGCTTTAGCCCAGAAGATTGCCCAAAAGGTGTGGGTAGCTGGAATCACAGAGCCAAACTTGAAGATGCTGTTTGGGGCGGCAATGATGGACGCACCTCAGATGAAGACCATAAAGGCGTACCCATTGAAGTCATGGTTGCATTAGCCAACACATTACAGCGAGATATTTGGGTTAATATGCCTCATGTGGCTGATAACGATTACGTTAAAACCTATGCCAAATACGTGCATGAGCATCTGGATACACATTTAAAAGTCTATGTGGAATATTCCAATGAAGTATGGAATCCTGGCTTTTCTGCACACAGTTATGCTACCGCAAAAGGTACTGAACTTGGCTATAACACAGTGCCTGATGTATTTGAAGGCAGTAATCGAGATGCAGATTACTTTGCCCGTTTACGCTTTTACAGCAAACGTGCCGAGGAGATTTTTATCTTATGGAAAGCACAATTTACTGGCGAGAGTGATACCCGTTTGGTTCGAGTATTAGGCTCATTTATTGGTGATAAAGTTCTCACCGAACAAATGCTAAAAACAATCGTCACAGATAATGTTGATGCCGTAGCCATTGCCCCTTATTTCTTTGGTTGCCCTTATGAAGCGGTTTGTATTGATGCGGAAAAAAATCTGCTAGAGGCAACGACTGTAGATGATATTTTTGCCGCAATTGATCAACCCAGTAATATAGATGTTAAATCACTCGATGGCACGATTGAGGCCGTCAAAAAACAGCTGACAATCACCAGTGCGCACAACCTCAAATTAGTCACGTATGAAGGTGGACAACATTTAGTGACAGGTGTTCTGGGCAGTAACGATGTGAGTGAAGAAAATAAAACCAGATTACGCAAACTGTTTAATGATGCAAACCGTGATCCTCGTATGAAGCAGCGTTACATCACTTTTCTAAATGCATGGAAAGATTTGTCGGATGAAGGCACAACACTCTTCACGCTTTATACGCTGCCACAATCCTATTACCGCTATGGTAACTTTGGGATGAAAGAACATTTAAATATGTCACGTATCGACTCACCAAAGTTTGATGGAGTCATGACATTTCAAGAGGCAGTAAAAACCTGCTGGTGGGATAATTGTGAGTAATCAATAAGCCACCCCCCTACTTTCAGGCATTTTTTAGGCTTACTCATAGATGAGTAAGCCTACAGCATTAACTGAGTCCTTTTGCTTTTTTCCATTTTCGTACTCTGGAGCGGGCATTCGCATAAGGCGAGGATGTATTAAATTGAATCATTCTGCCAAAAGGGTAATCTTTATACCATGCTGTTTCATACAAAAATGTATTATCAAGGCTATTAACCAATGCCAGAATTTTTTCTACAACATCATCGTATTGTTGAAGCAGTGATTCAAAATCATCATGCTCATAATCCTTGTAAAACTTTTGAGCCAGCTTTCCCATCTCATTCATTTTGAATCCTGTCTCTGGCAAATCAGGCATTTTTCCTGTTGAAAATACTTGATGCCACTTTAGAACAAGATTTCCCCAGCCAACAAGGTACGATACTAAATTACAGACACTCATTTGAGTATTCTTTACATGCCCTTCCATATCCTTTACTTCGGTTAACGCTAAGGGAATATCCTGCAAGTCTTCTCGTAGTTTTTTATAGCTTTGCTCAATTGCCTCAATCAATGCTTCTTTATTTGTTGGAACGGCCATTTCAGTCTCCTTAAGTTTAGGGAAGGTTTAGGGATGATGTAAGCCCATTAAAACGCGGACGTGTTCGGTGACACAACGCCCCAGTGAGGTAAGGTCGTAGCCACCTTCCAGCATGGAAATGACTCTGCCTTGCGCAAACTCATCTGCGACTTGGCAGATTTGATCCGTTACCCAGATGTAATCGGCATCCATAAGGCTAAAGCCACTCATATCATCATCAATATGTGCGTCAAAGCCTGCGGAGATATAAATGATTTCAGGTTTAAATTCTCTTAAAGCAGGCAGGCAGGTTTCTTCAACGGCTGCTCTGTAATCAGCACTTTTGGTTCCTGCGGGTAAAGGCACATTAACCATTAATTTTTCCATGGTTTTACCGGCATACCCCGGATAGAAAGGGTGCTGGTAGGTTGAACAAAATAATATATGAGGGTTGTGCGATAAAATATCTTCAGTACCGTTGCCATGATGTACATCGAAATCAACAATGGCGACACGATCCAGTTTGTGATGTTCAATAGCATGTAATGCTGCAATGGCAATATTGTTGAAGAAACAAAAGCCCATTGCAGCATCTTTTTCGGCATGATGCCCAGGAGGTCTAACATTACAAAAAGCTCTTTTGGCTTCTCCTGATATGACTAAATCTGTTGCCAGGATGCCTGCACCTGCAGCGCGTTCTGCGGCTTCTAGCGTATAAGGATTCATGCAGGTATCCGGGTCGACATGACGCAATCCTTCAAGGGGTGAATTATTGAAAATATGTTCTACGTATTTATTGTCGTGTGCTCTTTCAATTTGCAAAATGCTGGCATTCGGCGCTTCGTAATAGCGTAAGAAATCCATTAAGCCTTTGGCGGATAGCTGATCTTCAATCGCGGTTAGGCGTTGCGGACACTCGGGATGAAATTCGACCATCTCATGTCTTAGGCAGTCAGGGTGAGTAATGTAAGCAGTTGACATAAAATAATTTCTCCTTCGATACTTTAAACGGCAGGCAAGCAATGATAACGCGATGTGTGTGACTAGTCGAAGATTAGCCTCTATTGCTCTTTTTTCCAACTGACTTATAGAATATTTAGCGACAGATATTGGATAAGTCTGTAAGGTTTGATTATTATCATATAAATTGCAGCTTAATTGTTACATAACCACAATTGAGTATTCTTTTATTTGCTATGCTTTACCTTAATATTTTCACAAAATGGATGATGTATGTCTGACCATTACTTAAAAGCATTATTTGATCCTACTTCAATCGTTCTTATTGGGGCTAGCGAAACGGAAAATACGCTTGCGGCTTTAATCACTAAAAAATTACATCAACAATTCATGGGTAAGCTTTATTTTGTAAATCCAAAGCACAAGCAGGTTTTGCAAACACCGTGCTATAAAAAAGTAACGGCAATTGAAGAGCCTATTGATCTGGCTATTATCGTGAGCCCTGTAAGAACGGTGGGGAAAGCCATTCGGGAATGTGCCAAGCAGGGTATTACAAATGCCTTAGTGATGACGAAGTTTCATAATGCATATAAGTCAGAAATAACCACTGAAATGAAGTCCTTATTAAAGATTGCCAAGGAGGAGAATGTCAGGATTCTTGGCCCTAATGCAGCGGCTCTCATTAGACCTTCAAGCAATTTTAATGCAAGTTTTACCGATAATAAAATAAAACCTGGCAAGCTGGCGTTAGTCTCTCGTTCACGCACCATTTGTAACAGTATTATTGATTGGGCTGAGACTGAAAATGTTGGTTTCTCATCCATTATTTCTTGTGGCTCTGGCGTTGATCTTGAGTTTGCAGATATTCTTGATTTTCTGGCGAATGATTACAAAACCAGCAGTATCATTATTCACGTTAATCAGATAATAAATGCAAGGCACTTTATGAGTGCACTAAAAGCGGCTGCTATGCGCAAACCTGTGGTTATCTTAAAGTCTTCTCATGATAACGGTAGTTACAGTGATGCTATCGCTAAAACCAAAGATGTAAGAGCGATGGATGATGTTTTTCATGCGGCGGTATTAAGAGCGGGTGCAGACCATGTTTCGACCTTAACCAATTTATATGCGGCGGCAAAAATATTATCGAATAATAGACGCACAAGAGGGGATAGATTAGCCCTTATCTCTAATGGTCATGGACCAATCATGCTTGCCAATGATAGGCTCAGAGACCTTGGCTTGATGCCAGTCACACTCAGCAGTGAGCTGGTTAGCAAGTTAAAAGCAACCTCCAAAAAAATATATAATTGTGAAAATGGCATCGTCATTACTGACAGAAAAAATATGCCTGCTTTATACGAAGAAAATATCAAAATATTGCTGGCAAGCAAGGAAGTAGATGCGATTGGTATTATCTTCGCTCCCGATGCAATGGTCGATAATCTGGAAGTGGCCACTAAAATAGCCAAGGTTGTTAAATCAACCAAAAAACCCAGCCCTGCTATCTGGCTCGGAACAGCTTCAGGTGGGCAGGGACGCATGTTATTTGCCGAAGAAAAAATATCAAACTACCGCACACCTGAAGCAGCGATGGATGGATTCAGCTTTTTGTATAATCATTTACAAAATAGAAAACGGATACTGCAAATTCCTTTTCCGCTAAAAAAGACAGTACCGCCCAATGTAGATGTGGCAAGGGAAATTATTGATAGAAACCTGAAACAAAAACGCAATGTACTCTCAAGAATTGATTCTATCTTACTGTTAGAAGCATTTCATATTAAATGCAACCCATCGTTACATGCTGAAACGGTAGAAGAAGCAATACAAATTGCCAAGGATATTGGCTATCCTGTGGTTTTAAAAATTGATTCCCAGCATATTACCTATAAATCAGATGTTGAGGGTGTGAAGCTTAATTTACAAAATAAAAAGGCACTTAAAAAAGCATTTTCCCAGATGAAAACAAGTATCAATAAACTGCCTTCAAATATTGTGATTGATGGCATTATTGTAGAGAAAATGTACGCGCCATCTACAGGTCGCCTGCTCAATATCAGTATTTTAAATGATCCAGCCTTTGGCCCTGTTATCAGCTTTGGGCCGGGTGGTACACAGTCGCCCACGATGAAAGATCGCGCTATTCAATTACCGCCATTAAATAGACGCTTGGCCGAAGACCTTATTAATGATACGCAGGTTAGCCTCACGCTGGATAAGTACCGTAATCTACCCGCAGCCAATAAGGAAAAATTACGCGAGGTACTCATCAGGGTCTCGGAGATTGCCATACATTTACCACAAATTTTTGATTTGATTCTTAATCCAATCATTCTTGATGAGAATGAGGCAATCGTGAATGACCTGCAAATTGTGGTGCAGAAAACGAAGACTGACAGTAAGCACTTTGCTCATCTGGCGATACACCCTTACCCCTCCGATTGGCGTCGCTTTATTACAATAAAGAATAAACAAAAAGTAGAAGTGCGCCCTATTCGTGCTGAGGATGCTCAGGCAGAAATAGAGTTTATGGACAGCATGTCGAGTAAATCAAAATACTTTAGATTTATGCATGCGGTAAATGATCTGACACCGGAAATGCTCTCGCGCTTTACCAAGCTGGACTATGACCGAGAAATGGCATTTGGTGCTTTTATTCAAGATAAAAACAAAGAACAATTATTGGGTGTCAGCCGTTACGCGATAAATCCAGACAAACAAAGTTGTGAATTTGCCATTGCTATTGCAGATGACTATCAGGGACAGGGTTTAGCCAGACAATTAATGTTAATTCTTATCGAACACGTGAAAGACCGTGATCTTAAAATTATCGAAGGTACGGTACTAAAAAATAATACCTCAATGGATAAGTTAATGAGTTCTTTAGGCTTCCAGAAAAGTGCCTCAAAAGAAGATTATGATATTAATATCTACACGTTCGAATTTGATAAGTAAGGCTGACTAAAATGCCCAGTGACTTATTGCTCATAAGTGACTTAATCAGTTCGGTGTGTTTTAGAGGCTAACTTTACAGGCTAACTGGCATTAAGAGGCTATTAGCTACGTAGTTAATAGCTGCGATACCATCATTATAATAATAAAGGTAATCACGGAAAAAACCACTAATTGTAGCAGGCGAGCTTTGTATTCGACCACTGAGCCTATACTCGTGATGTGATTATCTCCACTTACTTTGATACTAGGTATGGAGATTTTTTGTTTACGCACAGAACCACGCTTAAATTTTTTATTAAAGTCGGTGTAGTCCACTTCCAGCGTTTCATTAATCAAGGCTTTTGCCAATGCCTGTACCAAGGGTAATTCTCGATGGTAAATGGGCTTGATGGAATGCAACTGCCTTCGCCAATTGAGCTGTGCCATTGCCGAAACACGACGCTCATTGCCATATTCATCAATCAATAAATACTCAACCACACCCTTACCTGAGGAAATTTCTTTAAACATCCGTTGTTTTAGACAATAACGAACGCGTTGTGTTTGGGTTGGTCGGTCCATACCCTGAGACTAGCAAAATACTATATTGTTATAATTATTTTCAGACAAAAGGCTTTTTTAAGGGATTAAGTGAATGTCTATGATGTTTTTGTTTTCATAAAATAAAGTGGTATTGAACTGAATCAAAAAACAAAAAAAGCAGTCACAACCGCGGAGTTAGATTGTTTTTTACTTACGCTCAAAAACCGCAATAGACTCGACATGTGCCGTTTGTGGGAACATATCCATAACTCCTGCACCAAGCAGTGTATAACCATGTGTATGTACCAGCTCGCCAGCATCTCGCGCTAATGTGGCAGGATGGCAAGAGACATAAACAATCCGTTTGGCTTTTAGCTTGCCAAAGTGTTCGATAATTTCTTTTGCTCCAGAACGTGGTGGGTCAAGCAGAATACAGTCGTATTGCTTTTTTAACCACGGCTCGTGTTTCAGCTCTGACGCTGTTCCCATCAAGTTACAGGCATAGTAATCCGTATTCTCAATACCATTCGCGATAGCGGTTTCACGCGCACGCTTTACCATGACCAAATCACCTTCTACACCTGTTACATGAGCCGCATTTTTGGCAATCGGCAAAGTAAAGTTACCTAAACCACAAAAAAGATCCAGAACACGCTCTGTGCCAGTCAATTTCAATAGCTCCACCGCACGTGGCACCATTTGTACATTGATACTGCTATTGACTTGAAAGAAGTCCTGTGGGCCAAAGGCTATTTTAGTATCAAAGATTTTATGTTCGTAATACAAACCCACATTATCTGCCGCCTCAGGCCAGATAAGATGCACCGTATCCGGCCCTTTAGGTTGCAAGTAAAGTTGGAAGTTATGTGTTTTTGCAAATGCAATCCAGAGTTGTGTGTCTTTTTCTGAAAGTGGTTTTAGGTGACGAATAATCAATGCCGTGTCTTCATCTCCTACTGCCACTTCAATTTGTGGTGTGGAGTCGCGAGAATCCATCTGATAAATCAATGTTTGAAAGTCTTGTAACTTTACTCCTACCGATTCATGCAGCACCACGCAGCTGTCGATATCGGCTAAAAAACCACCGTGTCTTTCGCGAAAACCGACCAACACTTTATCTTTCTTATAAACAAACTTTACACCCAAACGTGCTTTGCGACGGTAGCCCCATGAGTCGCCTCGCATGGGTTCAAACACTTCTTCAGGCTCTACTTTCGCAAGGTGCTTCAAACCATCTAACATGGATTGCTGCTTATAGTGAATTTGGGCATCGGAGCTAAGATGCTGTAAAGAACAACCACCACAGATAGCATAGTGTTGGCATTTAGGTTCGACACGATCAGGAGAAGCCGTTAATACTGCTTCTATCTTTCCTTCATCGTGGCTACGATTTTTTGAGGTATAAATAAAGGTGACTTTTTCACTCGGCAATGCACCACTCACAAAGACGGCTTTTCCATCAATATGGGCAACACCCCGCCCTTCGTGACTGAGTGATTCAATCTCTGCTTCTACAGGGTCTTGAGGTAAGCGTTGTTTTCTAGTGCGTCTACGAGCCATTGGTGAGTATCCAAATGCCACCCCCCTACTTATAGCCTTTTTTTAGTTTATTTCAGTACCTAACTAAAAAAGTGCCTACAAGTAGGGGGGTGGGTAATCATTGATTTAAAGAGCCGAATTAAAAAGGGTGGATTAAAAAGTCGGGCATGATCCCACAAACTTAGTATCAGATAAACCCCAACGATTTACAAAAGGAGCATGTGGGTCTGATGAAACCTTACGTGCTTCCATTGCTTCCCAAAGCTGGCGTAGATTAATGTGTTTTACCGAATCATTGGGATAGATCGCTAAACCACAAAAGTTATCCAGTTCTTTTAACAGCTCATCAGGAAGATCGGGGTGAAAAATAGATCGAGCCAATACTTGGGCATTGACTTTATCTTCTTCCAGTTGACCACCTGAATAAGCGATTTTATGGATTTCAGTAAAAAATCGGTACAGGCGTTTATCTCGTGAAGGGGTCGAATAATAATCGTATTCCGATGCCGTCATACAACTGCGCTTACCCTGCTCTCTCAAGCGTTTAACAAAAGCAATACCGTCGTTCACATAATTTACACGCTCTTTGGCAAAGGAACACAAGCTATGCATTAAACGCATGGTTTTTTCTTCGAGTGGTTCTTCTCTGCGTTGTAATTTTTTAGAAATTACATCCGTAAAAGGAATGTACTCAAGCCCTACTTTCTGCGCAATTTGGTATTGCTCATTACTGTAACCGGGCTGTTGCTGACTGGGCTTGTCGATATTTCTTGGCCACTTAAAACGACGATAGCCGTCACTCATCCCTACTGCATCGTGTGGAATAAAAAAGGGAAAAGAATACAACTGAATCATATGCTTGGGTGATGCAGGTGTGGTAGAACTCATTATGGCTGTCACGCCAGTGTCTGTAATACCGGTCATGGCGTAGGAGTGAGTCCCTGGTTCTACATACAAATCCCCCGCTTTAATCTGCGCCAACTCAATGGGAAAAGAATCATGTGGCAAACTGCGTGTGCCCACACGATCATTCATAAATAAGGCAAAGGCTCTAAAACGTTGATCGGCAGGCAAGTTATCCCAGTTTTTCATGGTATTGCTGATGTACTTATCCTTCTTACCTAGATAATGTATTTTGAAAGGCAGTTTGTTTTCATAGGCGAAAACTGCACGCATTAGATAAATGGCATCAGCACAATCATGGGGAATACGGTCGTATTCTGGTCTTGCCTTGCTCATAAAAAAATCAGGCTTCCACTGAGTACTTACCCAATTCTGATACTTTACTTCCCACTGATCATTCCAGTAATTATTTTCGGTTTTCCAAACATCTGCAAATACCGATTTACCTGCCAATAGCATTAATAAAACAACCGCATACTTAAAAAAAGCAGGCTGAAAAATTCGCATGTTTATCCCCTAACCTAATGTAATAATCTAACGTAATAAATGACCCGTTTTATACTTTCGCTGTTATAAAACGGTCAGTTTTAATTGTTTAAGCACCCCCCTACTTATAGCGGTTTTTTTTAACTATTTTGGAGAGATCTTTGGATTAAAATACAGTAAAAAAATAGCAGGCGCGAGTATAGCAATATTGAGTAGAAAGCTCTACTGCATCAATAGCTTATTATGTTTATACAATAGCGAAAACTGCTTTTTACGAATAGCGCTGTGTTGCGATATAAAATCATACAGCAAATCATCCAGCGTTACGCTTGCCTCTGCTTCTAGTAAGTCTGTTAAACGGGTCGATTCTGCTGAATGGCTTGCAGGTTTTAGCTGTCCGCTCAATGTTGATTGCCCACTGGCATTTGAGGACAGAATTTTAATCATCGGGGCATTGGCTTGTGAGTGTGCTTTAGAGGCGGTAAAAAGTGCCTGATAAAAATCCAGCGGGTACTGCTGATTAAGCCGATCAATTTGATTTTGTAATTGCCAGATTTTATCCTGACCTTCTGGTAACTCCCCCGTTTCCTCAAGCTCCCATTGTATTTGCATTCTTAAATTATCTAATTCGGCTTTGGTTTCCATTAACTGTACAAAACTCGATTGTTGAATGCCTGAGGCTTGTGCTGTTAGCTGCAACTGATCAATCGGTAATGCCTTGCCTGTTTTATCAATACTGTTTTTTCTAACAGACGCATCAAGCCTAAGCAATGCATCAATCTCATTATCTCTTAACGTTATTTGGCTACGGCCCTTTAACTCGGAAACGATAGGCTGGGATAACAAAGGAGAACCAAGCACAAGCTGAGGAATCTGTATGGAGACGGTTTTATAACTTGCCTGATTATCTGTGGCTTTTAAAACCTGTGTACCCTGTGTATTTACAGCTAATGTATCTGTATGAGTAGCCTGAAAAGGCTTAGGGTACTGGAAATGGACTTCCCCCTGATTCGCAGACAACTGTATAATTGGCGAAGTATAGTTTAACCGCATAATAGCCAATGCACCCTGATAAGAGGATGTATTTACATTGTAATGTGCCGTTAATGTTGCATCCAGCCACGCGGCTTTAAATGATGACTCAAAATTCGATTCTTTATCAAAATCAATAATCAAAACCCCTGTTGGTAGCACCTCAGGAAAAATACGATACAGATTCTCTCTTGCTTCTGGAGAAAAGCTGTCTGGATCTATACGGATAAACCAACGCGATGCACCAAAATCAATACCTTTTTTGGTAATAAATACTGGACCATTAAGTGATTTAAGCGTTAATACAAAATCACCTAAGTAATCATTCAATAACGGCACATCCGAACTGACACGTATGGCTGCTGTTGAACTCAGCATGTGCTTCTTATAATCAAGCAATTCTAAACGAAAGATTTTTTCACCGGGCTTATCGGCGTGAATTGCGAGTGTTTGCCGAAAATCTTTCTCAGCCTGTGCCCCAAAATACCAACTTAGAATCGCCCAGACAAACAACAATGCCAAAAGCATCATGACAACAACAGATAACAGCTTTTTCATTGATTATTTTTCTGCCTTTACGCACTTAAATTCCACAATTAAATTTTACACTAGAATAACAGCATTAATCGACATGAGTCGTCCACTCATGCTCGCCTAACTTGAGCCTTAATCTATCCCCTGCATGTAAAACACCCACACCCCTTGGAGTTCCCGTCATAATTATATCACCCGCCTGCAAGCTAAAGGCATAACTAATGTCACTTAATAAGGTATAAATAGGAAAGAGCATCAATGATGTATCTCCATCTTGCGTCAGTGTATCATTAATATATAGCTGGTAGTTTAGCTTGCTAATATCGCTAAACTCCTCTGAGCTAATCCAATCTGCTAATACACAGGCACCATCAAAGCATTTGGCTCGTTCCCACGGATACCTTTTTCTTTGAGCTCATTTTGTAAATCACGCAGCGTTAAATCTAGCCCCAGTGTGACGCCATCAATTAATGGTGTCGTTTGGCGAATAGCTGCAATTGACGCATGACTAAGATCTACCCCCAAACGTATGCATAGTTCGGCCTCGTAATGCACTGAGTAAGCTTTACCACGGGGGCTATCTATTATTTGACCAGGAATGCTCGCTGAAATCCCAACTGCGCTAGAGACAGGCTTGATAAATAAGAGTGGACGTTCGGGGATATCATTTCCAAGTTCGGCCGCATGGGCGGCATAATTTCGTCCAACACACACTATTTTACTCATCACTCCTTTACTCCTTGTTTCTTGTTTTGTTTCTCATAGCTATCCCCTGTCATACTGAGCATCATTTCTCTCAGGTATTTCTATCTATCTGCATGTACAAAAAAATAGAAACATAGAAACATAGAAACATAGAAACGCTAGATAAAGCCCTTTTCGTGCAAGCTCTCAAATAAAATCATTGTTAATACAATTGATAATCATTATCATATAGAGCACACCTGAAATAAACACACTACCTGATGGACCCATTGATGAACTCTAATCCTATTCAGTTACCATCCACCGAGTCTTATGCGCCTGCTAAGCAATATCCTGCCTACTTACGTTTTCTCCTACCCGCATTACTTGTTGCATTGCTGTTAAGTGGGCGTACACGAGAAATCGCAGCCAGCGTACTGTCTGATGCTTTTTTTCAGGTGGCTGTTTTTGTTGCTGGAACGCTGGTAGTTTACCATGGTGTCCGACACCTAAGTCAGGCATATTTTAGTCAGGTAAATGGATTTTCAGGGCGTTATCAAATCCCTATGGCCGCTCTTTTGGGTGCTTTGCCCGGTTGTGGTGGTGCGATTATCGTTATAACGCAATTTATTCGGGGACAAAGTTCCTTTGGCGCAATGGTTGCCGTTTTAACCTCGACAATGGGGGATGCTGCCTTTGTTTTACTGGCGGCGAAACCGGCTGATGGCCTACTCATTATTGTTTTAGGTATAATCGTGGGTACCCTTTCTGGCTATATTGTTAACGCAATTCATGGTCGTGATTATTTAATGCCAAGCGCTGAACAAGTGATAACCCGTATTCGCTGCAAGCCCAAGCAAAAAAGTGCACAGCTATTGTGGCAATGCTTACTCATCCCCGGCTTACTTATCGGTTTCCTTATGGCATTTCAAATTAATGTGAATCAGTTACTAGGCTTTAGTGAAGGGCTTATTGAATGGATTGGTGCTGGCTGCGCCCTCAGTGCTATTGTGCTCTGGAGTTTATCCCTGCGGGGAGATAGTTATGAAGATTTAGTCGCAGATGGGAAGCATGACGCGAAAGCCAGCTGGTTAAATGATGTCGCCCATGATACTAATTTTGTCCTTGCGTGGGTGGTAGTGGCATTCCTTATCTTTGAACTGATTGTTACTTTCACAGGGATTGATGTAGGCGCATGGTTTAAGCTCGCCGCAGGCTTTGCCCCGTTTATTGCTATTTTAATTGGCTTATTACCGGGCTGTGGACCACAAATTATTGTTACCACATTGTATATCGAAGGTCATATACCTTTTTCAGCACAGGTAGGTAATGCATTAGCTAATGATGGTGATGCTTTGTTTCCAGCGATTGCACTCGCCCCGAAAGCAGCACTTGTCGCCACCTTTTATTCAGGAGTTCCTGCTGTTATTGTGGCTTATGCCTTTTATTTTTATCGCTAAGTGAAACAAAGTAACAGAAGGCTTTGATAAACCCACCGAGCGTGTCAATCTCAAGGCACACAGAAATTAGCTCGCACAGGTAGTTTCGCAAAGCCTTCTAACAGTCATTCGTTATTATTTAAATACCATGAGACACTGGTTTTATGCAACACTCTTAACTAGATTATTCAATGCAACTGATTATTAATACGCAACAATACTTCAGTATGCTTACCCACAGGAATTAATACTTATGCCAACCACCGACAAAGAAAACCGTATTAAACAACGACAGATTCCCAGAAGACTGACGGTTAAATCAGCCAGAAACATAACACCCAATATGCGTCGAGTGACACTTTTTGGTGATGCTCTGGAAGGTTTTCCAGATAATGCTGAAGGTGCTTATATCAAACTATTATTTGATCAGCCAGACAGTGATAAACCAATCAAAAGAACGTATACCGTAGCGAGGCAACGCGCAACAGAAAATGAAATTGATGTGGATTTTATGCTGCATGTCAGCCAAGATAACCCTGAGCATTACGCTGAAAACAAGTCTGCGGGTGATATAGCGCACGGCATTGCTGCACCTTGGTCAATGTCGGCAAAACCGGGGGATAAGATTTCAATATCCGGTCCTGGCTCTGCTAAATTTATTAATACTGATGCAGATTATTTTCTGTTGGCAGCGGATATGACCGCATTGCCTGCGCTAACAGCAAATTTGAAATTATTACCCGAGAATGCGCAGGGAAAAGCATTTATCGAGATTTGCTCTGAAGCAGATAAACAAGACCTGACAGTACCAGAGAATATTGAATTAGTCTGGGTCGTTAATGATGATCCGGGGTCTGATGAGTCCCCTTTATACCATGCGATTAAACAAGCAAACTGGCAAGATGATGGAAAACTGGCAGCATGGTCAGCCTGCGAATTTAAAACGATGAAGAAAATTCGCCACCATCTAAAAACAGAATTAGAAATTGAGCCATCGCATTTGTATATTTCCAGTTACTGGAAACGTGGTGAAAAAGAAGAAGCACACAAATTGGTAAAAAGAGCTGATTTAGAAGCATGCGACTCATAACGAAAGTATCACACAGCCAAAGCACTGATAAAAAGTATTGAGCAAGGTCTTTGTACAACGGATATAACGGATAAATATAAAATAAAGCCACCCCCCCACCTTTGAGGCACTTTTTATTCTCTGGCGCTATTTGCTAGAACCAGATTGATGATTGATTGCTTTTTAGCACTCATTTTTCAACAAAAGCACGCTCGATAACATAGTGCCCAAGCTTACCTTTATCAAACTCTACAAAGCCCATATTATCCAAAATTCCACCAATATCTTTTAACATGAACGGACTTCCGCACAGCATAAAGCGATCATCATCCTGATTGGCTGGGGGCAAACCCACATGTTGAAATAATTCGCCTGTTTGGATTTTGGTGGAAAGCCTTCCCTGATTGCGAAATTTCTCGCGTGTTACGGTTGGGTAATAAATCAGTTTTTCCTTTACCATATCGCCAAAATATTCATTATTAGGCAATTCATTCAGGATGTAATCCTCATAAGCCAGCTCGGATACGAGGCGCGTACCATGTGTAAGAATCACTTTATCGTATCTCTCATAAATATCTGGATCCTTGATGATACTCATAAATGGCGCCAAACCTGTCCCTGTACTGATTAGATACAAGTGTTTCCCTGGCAGTAAATTATCTGCCACCAAGGTGCCTGTCGGCTTGGTGCTGATGAGTACCTTATCTCCAACTTCGAGATTACGTAGCCGTGAAGTGAGTGGTCCATTTTCAACTTTAATACTGAAAAACTCTAAATGTTCTTCGTAGTTTGCGCTGGCGATACTGTAAGCACGGGTCAGTGGCTTCCCATCGACTTCCAAACCAATCATTACAAAGTGACCATTATGAAACCGAAAATGGTGTTCACGCGTGGTTTTAAATGAGAATAAGGTATCGTTCCAATGATGAACATATGTCACCGTTTCAGTTACAAGTTTAGCCATAATATAGAGTCTTTTTATGTGGCGATAACAGGTTAAAGCCGAGGATTAAAATCGTCGGCAATTATCCCTGATTGGCACTGACTTTTCTAGTCTAAATGAGAATCAATTACATTTAAAAAGTATTAAAGTTATGGCTCAGTAGTTAATTAGAAGGCTTTGCCAAGCCACCCCCCTACTTTGGGGGACTTTTTCTGCAAAAACAGAGCGAACTAATGGGTGATATTTTTGGAAAATACATGGATAACAATCACCCCAGCGATGATTAAACCCATGCCTAAGATACCAGGTAAATCAGGAATTTCTTGGTAACGCCATGCCCCGACTAAGGCAACCAGCACAATTCCTACGCCAGACCAAATGGCATAGGTAACCCCAAGGGGGATAAATCTCAAGACCAATGTCATAAAATAAAAAGACAGTAGATACGCCACAATCATAATAATTGTTGGTATGATTTTGCTAAATTCTTCCGTCGCTTTTAAGCTGCTGGTTGCAATCACTTCTGCCAGAATAGCTAATGCCAGAAATAAATAAGTAAACTCTTTCATATAATTTTCTCTTCATTAATATTAACTGGCATGGCTTTCACATTCTGCGATAACTTTAGCGCTGATAAGCGCTGTATCCCCTTCTATGCCCGGTATTTCAATACGCTCAATGGATACGGTAATGTCTTCTTCATCCTGAACTTCTCCACCTTTGGTGATTAAGTCATGCTTTACCGCTTCGATGGCTTTCTCTCTTGCTATTTCCAGGGCCGTTGTGGGTGACTCGGCATAAATAACTTCATTATGCGTGTGTATGTGAAAACCATCCTTTTCATGCATTGTCACTTCTATAATACAGCTTGATTTTACATGGCCGACAGCCGCACCAATGGCATTGGCAACCTCACTGTATTTGGGTATCAGCACTTCCTGTCCTAAGCGTTCTCCCACAGTGGGATAAAAAATTCTTGCTGGACCACCCACCGCAACCAAAGGAATACGTGATGCAAAGGTTATCTGTAAGTCTTTTATAAAAGACTCACCAGAGGCTACGGCGCTGACTAATTCATTTGTTGTATCAAATGAACTGTCTGCCAGTTGATCAATCATTAAACGTGTACTTTTTTCTACCATTGCGCTATGTATTTTTTTCGCAAGTCGCTGAATTTTTTCATCCGTTTGATTATTACTCACATAGCCCGTAGCACGGCCTAACAATTCACAGGCGTAGAACGCCGCCTTGGTATTCCACTGCGACTGCATGCCTAAAACATGTGCGGCATCGCTGGGAGTAAAGCCAGACATTCTTACCACCCCCCTACTTATAAGCCTTTTTAGTGTGCTTCGATCTTTTGCTGATGCAATCACTTTACGAAAAGCATGCGGCTTACCATCACTTAATAAGCTTAATAACTCCTGTTCACGCTCATCAAAATCAGAAGAGTCAGGGGATGATTGCAACAATAAATACTGCAATGCTGAATTCATGCCATTATTTGCTGTTAATGCCGTGGCTAATTCTTCTTCAATGTATGGAAAACGCGTGGCTAACATGGATAAAGGCAAGGCACGATTGGGTAATAAACTGATATTTTGAAGTCCATCAATGTCAACTTCACTATCACCCCCTAGCCCCAGTGTTTTCATATCAATGGCTTTCACCAAGGTACGATAACCCCCTACATCTGCACCGGCTTTATTGAGTGCTGGCCAACCATTAATGACAGTTGCCACATCGGTCGTTGTGCCTCCAATATCAGAAATTAGAAAATCTTTTTCACCGGTTAAATAACGCGCCCCGATTACACTCGCCGCAGGGCCAGATAAAATGGTTTCTATAGGTGTGTACATCACTGCATCAGCACGAGCAATAGAGCCATCACCTTTTACAATCATAATCGGGGCATTGATTCCCAAGGTTTGCATCGCCTCTCGCACCGCACTTTCTAACTGCACGATCAAAGAGACAATTTGTGCATTGAAACCTGCAGTTAAAGCGCGTTTAGGTCCATTCAATGAATCTGATAAATCACAAGAGGCGGTCACTGGCGCACCAGTCACTTCTTTTATTAAGTCAGCGGCTTCTCTTTCATGCGATTGATTGCGTACCGAATAATGCCCTGCGACGGCAAATGAATCTACCTTACCTTTATCACTAGCAAGTGCGGCTCGAATAGCATCGGTATCTAATGGCTGCTGTTCCTTACCTGTATAAAGGTGTCCACCATTAATTCGTACAATATGTGCATCTGGAATGGCTTTGGCAATTTCCGTGCGCTCTGCCATGGCATCATTAAAACCTAATAGAAAAACAGTCAATGAAGACCCTTGACCTTCAACCAGTGCATTGGTCGCCAACGTGGTTGATAGTGATACCAAGGAAATTTCTGAGGCGTCAAACGACCTTGCGCTGGTATCTTTCACTACAGCATCTGTCTCTGCAAGTGTTTGTTTTAATACATCAATCACCCCTTCAGATAAATTACCGTGAGTCGTGAGGGATTTTGCACTGGCCAAAATTTTACGTGTTGCCGTATCAACCACTACGGCATCCGTGTAAGTTCCCCCTGTATCAATACCTATCGTAACATGCTCTTTCATCTACTTATTTTGACCTGTTTTCAACAATTATACTGTTCAAAATGAACCTGTATTCAATCTTAAAAGGCTTTACAAAACCACCTGCGCGAACCAGTTTTTGCGTTACGCGGTGCTCGGTAGGTTTAAGCCTTCTCTTATTCCGACATGTGTGAATATTACAATTCTATTGTCAACCAGGCATTTAATAAATGCCATTCGCTGTTAAAAATTCAGTATTTATCACTCAGATGAAATTTTTATGCTTTTTTTCATTTAATACTCTACACTCTTTTTTCATAGCAAGTTTTAAATCATGTTTTAAACCATACTTTAATCCATGTTTAAGCCATATTTTAACTACAACACTTAATTAGCGCTATTTTACTGATTTCATAGAAGGATCACAGCCATGCATACTTACCGATTAACATTCGATTGCCCAGATCAGATTGGTATCGTCAATCAAGTCAGTACGCTGATTACCAAACACAAAGGCTGGATTTCAGATGCATCACAACATTCAGATGATGAAACTAAATGGTTTTTCTCCCGTATTGAAGTCCTAGCAGATTCGCTCGATATCAATATGGAAGAGCTGAGGGAATTGCTCACACCATTAGCAGAATCACTCAACTTTAACTGGAAACTGGAAGATAGCAGCGTTCCTAAAAAAGTCATTTTAATGGCAAGTAAAGGCTCTCACTGTTTGTCTGATCTCCTTGATCGCTGGCACAGTGGTGAGCTTCAATGTGAAATTCCTTGTGTAATTTCAAACCATGATGATATGCGTGGTCTGGTTGAACATTACGGCATTCCTTATCACAAAGTTGTTATTGAAAAAGAAAACAAACAAGCAGGGTTTGATGAAGTCGAAGGGCTTATCAAAAAATACCAAGGTGATACGATTGTTCTGGCACGTTATATGCAAATTCTGCCACCTACTTTATGTGTGCAATACCAACATAAAATAATCAATATTCATCACAGTTTCCTCCCTTCATTTATTGGTGCGAGACCTTACCATCAAGCGTCTGTTCGTGGCGTAAAACTAATCGGTGCTACCTGTCATTACGTGACCGAAGATCTGGATCAGGGTCCTATTATTGAACAGGATGTTTCGCGTGTGAATCACCGTAATAAAGTGGAAGATTTGATCAGGCTTGGAAAAGATACAGAAAAACTGGTACTGGCGCGTGGGCTTAGAGCACACCTTGAAGATCGTATTTTAGTTCACGGTAATAAGACCATCGTTTTCTAAGCGTAGAATCACTGGCTTAAAAACATAAATAGAGCACAGAAACTGAATGTCCAAATCTTTCACGCACAGAGAAAATGAGAGGAAAGAAACTAAGGCAACAGCCAATCAACTGAATCAAGGCAATCTTCGCCTTGGTCAGCAAATACGTGACCTGCGCAAATCCAAGGGCATGACAATCAGCTATCTGGCACATAAAATCAACAAATCGGTCGGCTATCTCAGTCAAGTAGAACGGGGTGTTTCCTCCTTACCCATCCCTGTTTTACAAGCAATTAGTGATACTTTGGATGTACAAATCACTTGGTTTTTTCATACAGACACACCACAAAAAGAAGATGAAATAGCGTATATCGTTCGCCACGACACCCGCCGTCATCTGGAGTTTTCTGGTACAGGTGTCAGCGAAGAATTACTCTCACCACGCTTGAGTGGTGAAATCATGATGTTACAAACAACCTTAGAACCCGGCACAGTCAATGACCCTGAACCACGTAAACGTAAGGGAGGAGAAGATGCTGGCGTTGTTCTTTCTGGCACCTTGGAACTCACCATTGATAATAAAAAGTTCACATTGAAAAAAGGTGATAGTTTTTCTATCTATGGTGATAAACAACACTTCTATAAAAACCCTTCGAAAAAGAAGAAGACCGTCATAATCTGGGTCATTACTTCACAGAAATACTAAATTTACTCTATAAATAACATACCATTACATCGCCTTTATAATAAAAAATAGAATAAAAGCCACCCCCCACCTTTCAGGCACTTTTTTAAGCTACTACTTTATAAGAGACCACTTGGAATATGTGAATACACAGAAAATAGTTAAGTCGTAATCAACCAGACACCCACACCAATCATCAATGTACCGGCAAAACGATTCATTATCTGCACATTACTGCGATCACGTAATAAATGCGCCAACGATTGACCGCCTATGGCATACAGAACCAATGAAAGAAATTCAATCACTAAAATAATCAACAATAATACCGATAACTGTGGCATCAAAGGTAAAGACTGATCAATAAAAGGGGGTAACAAAGCCACAAAAAATGCCCAACCTTTGGGGTTCGCTATGGCAGTAATAAAACCCTGAGTTGCCAATGACACGCGTGATATTTCTACACTGTCTTCTGATACTTCTTGAATGGCCAAACGTCCACGAGAACGCCACATTTGAATCCCAATATACCCCAGATACAAGCCCCCGCCCCACTTAAAGAAGGTAAAGAAGCTGGGATATTTCAACATAATCGCCGCCACCCCAATCATGGATAAAACCACCACAGAACCTACACCCAATAATTCACCGGCCATCATCCAAAACGTTTTGCGTACCCCAATCGTCATGCCCAATGTCATAGCCAGCGTCATACACATACCGGGGGTGGTAGAAACAAACAAAAAGGTGGGAATAAATACTGCCAGCATTGTGGCGTTTATAGTGAGAAAAGTCATAAGCAAAAGCCTACTATAGAAATAACGACGATACAATTGGTGGGAGATGCCTCGCTGATTCTAGTAACTGAACCCGATGAAAAGCCACCCCCCACCTTTCAGGCCTTTTTTATAATACAAAAAGGCTTTGATAAACCTACTGAGCGTGTCAATTTCAGGACATTAAATGGGCGCGACTTAGGTATGGGATTTACCTTTGTCGTCATCACCCTTGTCGCCACCCTCAAACATGCTCAAGCAATATATTGTCGCCAGAGCAATCAATTAAAAATTTATTGTGTAACGACTTTCGTAATCAGCTTTTCCACTTTAGATAAACCAGAAGTTAACTCTGCACTTTCACCAACTGAGGTCGCTAAAAAAGCGGCCTTAAAAAAACGAACATTCACTTTTCCATCATTATTTTCAGCAATAAGTACTTTGAGTGGCAACTGTAAAGCAAGTGCTGGCGCTTTATTCATCAAGGGAGTACCGCCTTTGGGGTTACCAAAAATAATAACTTGCGTCGGCTTCATCGTTAAGCCAACCTCTTTTGCCGCAGTGCTGTGATCAATGGTAGCAAAAACAGTCAATCCCTTACTGGCGAAGGCTGTTTTTAGTTTTTTTACTGTGGTTGGATAATCGTATTGGCTGGTCAACGTCACTAATTGATCAGTTGGGGCAACATTGTCTTTCGCAATAACTGGCGTGATTATGACAGAAGTAAAAATAGTGGTTACTAAAAGTATTTTGTTAAACATGATTTTCTCCTAAAGAATGAATAAGGTACCGCTAACATTGTAGATTCTATAAGCTGACTTTAGTTTCAAAAAACAAGATAGGAAATTAATTAAATAAAAATATGTTCGCTTTTTGTATTCTTTTATTTTATAGTAGAACACAAAACAAACATAAGGGACTACAAAATGAAGCGACTCACACATAATATACTCTCTGTATTAACTAATAGACCATCACACGCATTGCTCTTATTTTTAACGGGATTTCTTTTTGCTCAAGTCATGATCCTTAACGTACTTTATACACGAGACCCAGAAGGGGGATGGATAACAAGTTTAGGAGCCTTCCCCACCGCCTCTATTCTACTGACTTGCTTAACTGCTTTATCTCTGTGTTTATTCACCCTATGGCGTTTCACTTCATCTAAAAATACTCATAATGTAGAGACTCATGTGAATAAGCAATCTTTGCATGTCAGCAGTCATGGCTAAGGAGACTTTGCAAAGCCACCTGAGCGAGCCAATTTCTGTGTAAAGCCTTGGGTGACCTGCTCTACTATTGTTAACTAGCCCTTCAATAAACGGGCAGGCCACCCCCCTACTTTGCGTGCTTTTTTATCAATAAAAGACAGGCACCAATTTTTACCAAAGAAACACAGACTAATCACCCCACAAACACTATAATCCCCACGTATTTTTATGAATGCACTCATGCACACTTCAAACTAATTCAACAACTACAGAACAATGAGCCAAAGGCAAACAGTAAGCTGATATGCGAACATTTTTAGCCCCAATGGAAGGTGTCGTAGACCATGAAATACGCGATGTATTAACACGCATTGGAGGTTACGACCGCTGTGTAACAGAATTTATACGAGTGACTAAACCAACACTCAAAAAAAGCCTTTTTCTACGCAGCGCCCCCGAATTAAAATATGGTGGAAGAACCCCCGCAGGTACACCCGTGTATTTACAATTACTGGGTGGCGATCCCGATGCAATGGCGCGTAATGCAGTTCAGGCACAAAGTCTTGAGCCCTTGGGTATTGATATTAACTTTGGCTGCCCATCAAAAACTGTGAATAAACGCGATGGAGGTTCCGCACTATTGCGCGAACCAGACCGTATCTATCACATTGTTGCTGCGGTTCGTGATGCTGTTAAGCCTAACATACCCGTTACTGCAAAGATTCGTTTAGGATTTAGTGACCATGATTCGCTACATACTATTTCTGAAAATATCATCAAAGCCGGTGCGGATGAATTATGCATACATGCGCGTACCCGTCAGGATCGTTATGTGCCACCTGCCTACTGGTCTGTGGTAAAAGACATCTCTGCCATGAGCCCGATACCCGTTATTATCAACGGTGAAATCTGGAATACAGACGATGCCAAAAAAGCACGCGCAGACAGCGGCTGTGAAGACATCATGCTGGGGCGCAGCGCCTTAACTCGTCCAGACTTGGCATTGAGTATCAAAGCAGATATTAACGGCCTACCCCATCAGCTCATGACCTGGCCTGAAGTATTGGACATGATAGAGACTTACTTACGCACATCGACGAATAACCAACACCCTAAATTTATCGCCAATCGCACCAAACAATGGCTGGTATTTTTACAAAGACAATATTCCGGTGCGGCTGCATTATTTCAAACAGTAAAACGCCTACAAACAGAAGAAGCTATTTATGCTGCAATCGCGTCACATCAAAAACTAGAACTAGAAGAAGTCACACTTGAAGCAGAAGAACTGACATAATCGACAACATCAATCTAACAAATACAACTAAAGCATGTCTATTTATTGCAATACACGACGCTACAAAATATATCTGATTCTTATTATAAGCACTATGCTTAGTGCCTGCTCACAACCATCCTCTGCTCCAAACGTCGTCCCAGCTACACAGTCAAACTCGACTTATAAAGCGATAGGTAAAGCCTCATTTTATGCCGATAAATACCAAGGCAGGGCAACAGCCAGTGGTGAACTTTTTAATCAAAACACACCCACTGCCGCACATAAAACCCTACCATTTGGCACATGGGTTAACGTTACAAACAGACAGAATGGCAAACACGTCACCGTTAAAATTAACGACCGAGGCCCCTTCACCAAAGGACGCATAATTGACCTATCAAAATCAGCCTTCAAAGCCATCGCAAACCCACGCTTAGGTGTGGTCGATGTAGTTGTAGAAGAAGTTATTCCGAGTACTTATTACTGATAAGTAGAGGGGCGATCAGTTAGTCCTTTAACGCAGAAAGTTACCCCCCCACTTAACGGGAATATTTGTTCCTGTTTTTAATACACGAGTTTTAATCTACGAAGTCTTACACCAAGAGATATAACGAATAAAAATGGCTACTTAGTCTCTGGTACTGGCGGCACATTCGGCATCAGTTTAATGCGCTCTTCTTTAGTCACTTCTCGCCATATCGTATCCATTGAAATCACCCCAAGGATATCTCCGGTATTAAACGCTGCATTATCTCCAGTAACAGGGGCTAATAGATTAGGCCCATATTGTTTTTGAATAGCTTCTGAATAGCCGAATAAATCCAGAACGGTGGGAAATAATGAAAACTGGTCTGCAGAATTATAGTTAGTACGAGCAGATTCTACAAAATCATGCAGTAATGGTTTTTTATTTGTCATAACCATCAAAGGCACTAAGCCTTCTGGGACGGGAGCCGTGTCTCCTGATGTACAATGCGTGGTACTAGAAGGCTCAAAGTATTGCCCATGATCCGAGGTATAGATAATGGCAGTGTCCTTTAAATCAATCTCTTTAAACAGTTTTTCAAAAAACTTATCTACTACCCAGTAAATTGAGTTTTTGTAGCTATTGATAACAGGCTCCATAGTGCCTTCTTCATGAAGTGCCAATAAACCTCCCAACACACTCTTTTCACGCACTAATGGTACCGGTTGGTAAATAGCAGCGGACTCAGGATAATTATCAATATAGGGAAAATGCGCACCATTTTTATTAGCATAAATAAATGTGGGCTGATTATTTTGAAGTTCTTTTTTTATAATTTCAAGCAAACGATAGTCCAAGTTTGGACCCTCAACATCTTTAACTTTATAAAAATTATCAATAAATTTAGCTTCCTCAGAAGTCATATAATTTTGAAAATCATTGGGCTTAGTCAGTGTTTTTTTAGACGCTTGAGAATCTATATAAACCGTGCGAAAACCTGCTTTTTTCGCATACTGCCAAATAGTAGGGCTGGTTCGAATAGTTTCAATCAAGTTATTGCGTGTTGCCCCTAAACGTAAAATTGCATTTGATCTGGCGGAACAATTACTCCCTGAAACAGCAATTCCAAAATTAGCAATCTTATCCTGATTCTGAGAAAAGCCATGTAGTAACTGACCATAATTGGTGTAGATATAGTCAGGGTTAATACTTTCATCAACCAAATAAACAAGGTGTTTAACTTTTGTCGCAAACTCTGGCTTTTCTTTAACTATTTTTCTATCTGGAATTTCATGTGTTCCCAGCTTATACCCAACCACTATCGCAATAGATAATGGGGAAAATTGTTGTGGTAAACCTGCGACTGCTCTATCAGACTTCAAAAAGAGTAATGCAATAAACAGCAATACTGGGACAATCGGCAACCACGCAAATGCACTTATAAATTTGCTCACTTTCCCCTCTAGTTTGGGGGGTGGATAAGCCAGTATGGAAAAACCAAGCAATGCAACAAGACCTGCTTTAACCACGGCATGCTGAAAATGCTCGAATGCCCTGCCCGTTTCTTGTCTAGCCTGCCAAAGCTCTAACACATCAAGGACCTCTAATTCAGAGCCTCCAGCAGCATAAAACCCATAGGAAACAGCAGTAGTAACCGCGATAAGTACCGCCCAACCTACTCTAACTAAGCTAGTTTGTTGGAAAGTGATCAATAATAAAGTAAAAAAAGAAAATACCCATAAAATAGCAAATACAATTATTGTCATTATATTTTTAGTATCAACAAGATAATCAAGCCTAAACTTAAAACCTTGATTAGTTGCTAATATAAATACTAGCAACGCAATAATTTTTAAGCCGAAACTCAAGGTAGATCTAGTGAAATTCATACGTGCCTTTAGCTTTTAGGATTAATTATCAGTGATAATATATTGAATGTCAGGGAATAATTCCACAAGAACAACCAGATAAAAGCCGTAGTTCTCAGTATGTAGAGTCTATCTACAACACACTAATAAATACAGAACAACTAACAATAGTCAATAGTGCCACTATTTGACGGGTAATTAACCCGCAGAACCTCATCAATAAAACACAAGCGTTATAGCACTGCTAACCTAACACCCTGTTTAACTAATCTTTATCCAAGCCACCCCCCTACTTTCAGGCAGTTTTGGGAATAAGCGACTTGATTTTGATGATTAAATGTTGGATGTTCTAATTATTGACTTAATAGCGGTCAACAGTTGTTTTTGAGGTATGAGCGTTTGGTTGCCCAGATTATTCCGAAGATGCAAATAACATTATTGGTAAAGGTCATCGTGATAAGATAAAAATTATGGAAGATGCATTAGAGAAACTAGAGAGCTTATTGGCTATATGCAACATATTGGGCTAGGTATTATATATGTGTAGAAAAAATATAGAGCTTTGCGTTGAACACCTAAATGGCTGGTTGAGAGCATGTGAGTTTTATGAAAACTCATTCAATAATAATATAATTACAGGTGTATACATGCTTCAAGTTGATTTAAGCGATATTCAGGGTGCGTTGACTAAAAATAGTATTCATAGTCAAGATTACTTATTTGGAGAAGTTAAAAAAGCTAATGATAAGGAGTTCTATGAAATTTTTCAGGCTAGATTTTTTGGAAGTGAGTTTGATATTTCATATCCGGTTACAGGTGATTTGCTTAATAGAAGAAAAGACTTAACAGTTAGGGTTATTGATCTAATTAACATTTGCCGTTCAAAGTACTCTTTGAATGATGTTTTTCATTGCTCGGTTGAATTAATGAATAAAAATTATTCTATGGAAGGCAGTTTTTTTGTTTTCCCCATCGACTACTGTGCTCAGTCAATTATTTTGAAAATAATGCGAAATAAATATGGGGTAGAGTCAATGCCAGCAAGTTGAGGAAATATTTATTCTTAAACAATAACTTAAAATCAATGATTTTGATGATCAATACTAACAGCACAAATATTGATACCTATATTTCATTCACCAAGATGGGTGCTTGTGAGGCAACTCGTTGGAAATTAGGTGTGGTGAAACAGTGTAGATATGAGGAAAGATTGGGACAATAAATGGATATTTAAATTAGAAAAAATCGTAGATCGTGTTTGTCGATAAAAGTGATTAAATAAGATGAATATTGAATATCCAAAAGATCTCTGCTAGGAGTAAAAATGAGTACAACTTTTGACGTTTTTCCAAAAACTATTTTATCCCTTCTTTTGAGGAGTTATTTGACAAGGCTAGTGTTAATTTGAACAACTATTTAAATTATTCGTATACTGGCCACCCTTTCTATACACCTGAAAACAAAGAATGGAAAGAAACTGGCCAACTCACAGTTGATGATATATTACTGAATCTTCTAGATGGAAAAGAGTTAATTTCTGATATAAGAGAGCACTCTGAATTAGCGACTGTCTATAATCTAACTGTTGCTAATAACCATAATTACTATGTGAGTAGTAGTAAAGTACTAAGCCATAATACGGGGTGTAAAGTATTTTACGAAGTATTATCACCAAAATTAAAAGGTAAGGTAAGTTAAATTCAATAAATAGTAGATCAGAAGCAGGAAGTGCTATTGCTAGATTACCAGGTAAAGTATCAATAACAGAATCAATTCAACTTGGAATGGCTTTTGTTGGTAAGGACTATGTTATTAGTACGGGACGAAGGGGAGCAAGGACGTTTAAATCTAAAGATGGTTTAAGGCAATTTACTTATCCTTCAAGCAAATTTGATGAATTTACTAAAACTGGATTTGGCGTGAATTTTGAGAAGAGAATTAGACCGTCAGGTAAATATACGTCTAATGTGCATTTGGATGTGAAAAAATAATGAAGTTACCTCTAAAAATTCAAAATATATATAGTGCTGATCTAGATTGTGGGGCAGTGAAAAAATATGTTCCTGAAGATGTTGAAGATATATATTTTCAAACATATTTTGAGGTGTTGAATACTGGAACTAAGGAATTTTATGAATTTCAAGTAGAGGTATGTACTCCAAAAGGTTTAGCTAGAGTTGCTAAAGATCATAATTTAGATTTGATTAGTGATCGTTGTAATTTAATTTATCATAGCTATAACTATGCTCGATTTTTTGATGATTTAAATCGTATTTTAGATGAATGTAATATTGGTGGTGATTTTAATGTTGTTACTTTAAGGTTACAACGTTACTTTATGTGGGAATACGAGGGTGAAGTGGGTATTAAATCAGTTGTATTAGAGTCCAATTAATTGAAAAACCATCAAAAAGTGGGGGGGTGTGGATTCAACAACCAAATGCAATTTCTTTAAATAATAAATATGTAAAAGTTGGTCCAGAGACTCATGGTAAAGGCTGGAACTACAGAGGTCACTATTATACTTGGGATAGAAGTGGTAGTCATATATTTTATTAGGGGTATTAAATTTATGGGGTTTGTAAAACAAGAAGTAGAATTAGAGAATTATTTATCAAATAATAATTACTCTTTTGATTTGATAGAGGATAAAGAATATCTTTTATCAAAAGATAAGCTTAATGGTCACTTCAAATTAGATAAATTTAGTACATTTTGTGTCACTCAGCTGCCTAATATTTTTGATGCACTAATTTTAAATGTTGAACAATATGGTCGAAAAATCCCATGTTTTGGATATAAGGTATTTTCCATGAAAGTTGAAGATATTGAGCAAATAAAGAGCATAGTCGAGTGTTACATAATTAACAGTAATTTTAGCTTTGTTATTAGGGTATTAGATAATGAGATAACAATAGAAACTGCTGAGTAAAGTATAAGAACGGCGAGATTTGACAGCCATAATTTCATCCACAAAACCAGCCCATTTACCCCTAATATCAGAAAATTAAGCGTACCGTTATGAAGAAATGCTAATAAACCTTTGGTTTTAATCTAAAAAAACTGGTGCAGGATTTACTAAGAAAAAAGCTAGTTTATTGAGAAGAAAAACAGGAGTTGATATTGTTGAAGTAAAATTTAAATTCCCTTGAGGAATGACATCTATGTGTATCAAAACATTTATTTCCATGTATGGAATCAATCAGTTTTTAGAAAAAATGAGTTTTAAAAAAAATGAAGAAAATCTGGTTTGGATAAGAAACTTGGGTGGCATTCTTCATTTGTTAGCGATTGAGTTAACAGGTGGGAAAAATATTCGTATCAAGGTATTTGTTGTTTCAAAAGATTCCCCATACATGCTAGGAGGTAACTTAACAAAGTCGTCTGTAGAGGGAAAATATACAATTGGTGGTGACTATGTATGGGATATTAGTCAAAAGGAAAATTGGCAACAAGTTTCTAATAGTATTATAAATACAATGCGTTGTGTTGCTATTCCTTGGTTGTCTGTATTTTTGAATAAGGCAGTATTTGATCAGGTCGTTTCTAACTATGAAAATGAAAGTCTTTATAGAGTATCAGATGATTTTCTAAAATACGATGTGCCAATAATTAAGTCAGATGTGCTAGATTTAAATTATAAATTAATAAATTCAGATACTTTTGCTAGACAATATTTAGTTGAAATAAAAAAGTATATGAAAAATCAGCAATTCAAGCAGTTAGATAATGATCAGAATATTTTTTTAAGAAAAAGACAAGATATTTATGATGTCATTATGATTCAGCTTATAAATGATGGGTTACATTTTGGTGCTTATGCTTTCTCATGGATAGAAGATTTAGCGATTGATGGCTCAGGGGTGTTTAATAGAGAGAATGCATTGATGTTAAACGGAGGTATTATTTCTCATAAGTGTTCAGGTCATCAAAAAATAGAGGCTTTTTTAATAGGTAGTCATAAAGAATTCCAAAAGTCTCTATTAGATTTTTTTAGTGCTTTGGATAGTGATGTGATTCCATATTTATCTTTGGTCAATAACAAACGTGACTTTTTTAAAAGCATAAAGCCTGAGCATCAAATTATAGCTGCACAAATAATCCCTGATTATCAAAGAACCTAGTTTATGGAAAAATTGACATCATAATTTTACCTACAAAACCAAACTATTTCTAAAATCAGAAAATTAAATGTACCGTTATGAAGCAATGCCAATAAACCTATCTACAATTTTTATCTGCTTGTTGCTATCGGTGTTGGTTTATTCAAATGGCAATGTCAGCTTGGCTTATGACATCAATAACCGTCTGATAAAAACCACCTAGTAAACTAGGATATCCATGATTTTACCGCTGAAATCAAACCCTTTATCAGAGTCATTTATAAAAAAAATGCCTATAAGTATGGGGGTGGCTTACATATGGATTAGGATCGAGTTAAAAAATTCTAATAAAGGAGTTCAGGTTATGACAGCTCATCCAATCATTGTAAGATAAATTATTTATGATAAAAATAGAATCAGAAAAGAATAAGCCTATTAGGTGTATTGGAGATACCGATGAAGAAAAATTCATCAGTGAATGGTTAATGTATGATGTTCAAGCTGACACTATTGGAACAGAAGCTTGGTTAATTGATTTAGATACATCAAATAGTGATTTTCCAATTCTATCAGGAGGTAATAACTTTTTAGTAGACTGTTTAGAAAACGAGGTTGTTTTGCATAAAGAGTCAACAAAGGAAAAGAAAGTATATCCTAAAGACGTGATTAGATAGGCACTTCTTGAATGGAGAAAAGCTTGTAAATCAACAAAGAAATACTATAAAAGCGCATTCTGAGCCACATAGGTTGGGTTGAACGTTTGTTGTGCAACCCAACATAACCATAATCTGTGATACTCAGATATTGAAAAAGTGCCAAAAAATGGTGGATGTCATTTAAAACAGCTTAAATAGCGATTAAAAAGACACACCCCCACTTTTAGCCTGTTTTTAAGCTTTAGCTGCTCCCAACGGCTAGCTGACTGGCAGTATGTTTTAAAATCATCCCATCAATCAACGACTGAATAGTGCGTTGATCTTCTGCAGACATTTGGGAAATTAAAACTAGGAAAGTCATCAAGGAAAATATTTATTGAACTCGGTAAAGCTAGTGGTCAGGGAGGCAGATTTACAGGTCTAGGTAATACACAGAGTAGTGGTAAAGGTCATGACCAATGGTTTAGGATGGACTGGCATGATTTGAAAGGACATGGTAAATCGTATAACTGGGAAGATGGGGCTTACCATTTTCATGTAGGTAGGAAAAAATAATGCAAAGAATTGATTTTGAAACTGATAAACAAATTTCTTTAGATAAATTTACTTTTAGCAAGTTACCAATAAAATTTACTGATTGATCAACTAATTATGAGCTAGCAAAATTTATCTTTAATCTGTTTAGTAATGAATTCTACATAGTGCGTTCCGATAGTCGTCGTGTAAACGATGAAGATATAAAAGAGGGCTTGGAGTATTATCATGATATGAAAGATTATTTTGTCGAAAATGGACAACTTGATTTTTCTAATAGTTTCTTCCCTAGTTACAAAATAGTTAAAAAAATAGACTTACCTGAAATCCATTGCTTTTACGATATTTTTATAGTTAATGATGAGACTTCATTAAATTATTTTCTTTCTTGTTCGGGGGGAGATAATGACGTATCTATTTTCTCTAAAGATTATGGTATTGACTTTCTATCAAATATTTGGAGCAAATTTCAGAATTGTAAATTAACTTTAGATGATGATGAATATATTAAATTTTATGAATACTTGGCATGGGAGCATGCTGATTATATTAAGACAAAAGAATTTGCTCTTTTAGATACCTATAGTGATGATGAAGACTCAGATAATTATTTATTAATATCGGATAATAGGACTCCAGATATTACCGTTTTAAATAAAGCAATAACTAAAAAAGACTGGTTCAATGAGCTTTCTAGAGTACTTAAGCGTGGTAGGTTAGAACAAATCAAAATTGATTGAGCCATGAAAAACCACTCAAAAAGTGGGGGTGTCATTAAAAGGCTTAAACAGCGATTTTGATGGTCAATACTAACAGCACAGATATTGATACCTATATTTCATTCACCAAGATGGGTACTTAAATTAGAGATAATCATAGCTGATCAAATGTGGTGAATGGACTATCACTCACATCATTCGTCATTAAATACTAAAAAACAACCGTTCTATGCTATAGATAGGCAGTTTCATTACGATGTTAAGAGGCCTCCAAATTAAATGATAAGTCGAGATGATATATTTGTATTATCAGTCTGTTCTAAAAGACGTTCTGAAATTAAAAGTATTTTATATCCTGATACAGGTACATATAGATATTCAGATGACGAGGAAAGTACGGTATACCCTGAAGTTGCTTTTTTAAGATTAGCCTCTAAGGTTTTTCAATCAACTGATTTAGATGATTCTGAGAATGAATTACAGGTAAATGAATTATCTTGGATAGTGAATACAGTATTAGATATTTTTCATTCTAGTGGTTTTTATTTTGGTCTAGATTATACCGAGTTTAATTACTTCTGGGAGATCATAAAAAGATACTCCTCTAGCATCTTATCTACTTACGAACAAAATGAATCATTGTTGTCAAATAAGTCTTTTACAGAAATGTTAATTAAATATGATTTTGAGGTTTCACAAATATCTACTAAAGATTTAGGAGAGTATTTACATGAGAAGTGGCCCTAGGAGTAAAAATGAGTACAACTTTTGATGTTTTTCCAAAAAACTGTTTTATCCCTTCTTTTGAGGAGTTATTTGACAAGGCTAGTGTTAATTTGAACAACTATTTAAATGACATAGGTTCTAATCATAAATATGAGATTACCTTCCAGCAATTGAATATATCGGACAATGCAGTAATTGAATCTGCGACACCAGAGTCTTTCTATTTAACAAACCCAGAACATTATCTCTGGATTCAACTCTCAGGAATTGAAGGAGGCATCGAATGTTATTATGACCTTGCTGGAGAAGAAATCTTAGCAGAGTTGATAGAGGGGCAGCATATAACTAAACAAAAAGCCAAAGAAATAAAACTCTCATTAAATCAAGATTATTATTGGTGGTTTTGCAGATCGGCTGGACAACCACAAATAGTCAATCTGTTCTACGGGATTCTCGCGGGAACATTAGCTGAACTGACTGAAGGCATGGTTTTTTCTGGTGACTGTGCTTGGGAGTATGAAGCATTACCCTCAAAGGGAAATGATTTCCTTGAGATTTACATGAAACCCGAAAAAGTTTTACATGATGTTGAATTTAAAGATTTTGCATCAGATTGTATTTATGAGCTTACCCATAACACTCTATCTTTCTAAAAAACCGCCCAAAAGGTGGGGGGTGTGGATTCAACTGTAAAAGTTTTGACTTAATTTGACACACTTTTACAGCTTATGACGTCAATAACCATCTGGTGTAAACCACCTATAAGGATCTTGCGTTCAGAATAGCTGCCGCGGCTAGTGGTGGATGAAGACCTATACGTGCTGAAATACATGGTAAAGGAAAAGGGTATAGACATCACTTTCATACTAATCCTAGAAATGCTCACATGTATGGTAGTAAGTGGGGAGGAGCATGGTTTTTTTTAAAGAGGATTGACTTTTAAGGTTCAATATCATGATGATAGATTTGTTTATTGAATATGCTAGGAATAGCCTGATTAAATTTGTCGAGCAAAATTATGATGGTTTTGATTTAGTAAAAATGAATAAGGGGGATGCAAGACAATACGTTAGATATGTAAAAAAATTTAATAATATGTCTGTTTTTTTACAATATAGGCTTATTCACCAGTCATGTTGTATTGAGCCAACTGTACAATGGTCCACACTACACAGGTTTCCAGATAATTGGGAATTTTTATTTGGTAAAGATGAATATAATTTGGAAAACTTTGATCATTTTGAAGAAGTCTGTCTGACTGCCCGTCCCTTTACTGGAAGAGCGTATGCTTGTTTTGATATGGCTCATAAAAAACCTTCTATGCAACGGCTAAAAGAAATTTTTGGCTCTGAGCATGCAAAAGAAACTTTGCTCTCTTTTGATATTGAAGATTGGAGAGATATGGATATTTATCACTCATGGGATATTATCAACGAATTGTTTCCAGGCATCTTAACAACCGAAGATGCAAAGTATGCTTTTGGTGATTCATTAGATGAAATCAAGGATATAACACATAATCACTATATTCCTTATCTAGAAAGTGTTGTAAGGAGAAAGTCAGTAGCATAATTTCATCTTACGTTCAGGGCAAAAAATATCCATATGTCATGGTAAATATAAATGGGAATTGATTTCAAGCTTGGGGAAAATGGAGCAGAGAAGTAACTTCATGTTTTTGTAAGAACTATGTTCCTGTTGTTCAAATTTGTATAGGAGTTAGATAATTTGGATGTCAAAAGAAATGACGTAAAAAAAATAGTCAAAGAAAAGTTTATCAATAATATGTACCAATATGGGTTTCAACAAATTAAAAGAAGCTCTGATTGTTTTCGTGTTCGTGGTGAGTTTTTTGATGTTATGGGAGTTCAAATAGGGCGAAATGCAGGTTCGTTATATTTACATTATTTTATGAACCTTATTGCTGACCCGGTTGCAAATAGCCTTGCCACATACAGGGTGGGTGAGAGACTTCATAGACATCCAAAGACAAACTTACTGTGGTATGGGGAAACTGAAAAAGAAGTTACTTTAATTGTAGAAAGTATTACAGATGTTGCAACAACTGTAGCATTACCGTTTTTTGATGGTGTTAAAGATTATAAAGATTATACTATCGAAATACTGGGCGATGTGAATAAACGTGCTTTTGATTTTGACCTAACTGTTTCCTTGGCAAGGCTGCATAAATATAACAAAGTTTACTGGTTGTGTGATGAGGGTATTAATAAGCTAAACTCTAATGATGATTATGATGAAAAAGAAAGAAAAAACTTATATGGGTATATGAAATCATTGCAAAATGCAGCACAAAGTAATTCGAAAGAGCAGGTTGATAATTTATTAGATAGCTGGAAAGAAAAGAAGCTAGAAAGTCTTTGCTTATTGTAGAACTGAGTTTTGATACCTACAATTTTTATCTACCCCAATATACCTACGACAACAACGACCGTCTAACACAACAAGGCGGAACGGTTTATACCTATGATAACAGTGGCAATACACTCACAGAAACGTTAGACGGAGAAGTCAAAAGCTACACCTACAATACCAAAAATCAGCTAATTGAAAGCAGCCATGCAGGAGAAACCACAAGTTACCAATACAACGTAGACGGTATCAGAACCGCCCAGACTACAGGCCTTAATACCACCCAATACATCGTGGACAGCAACCGAGCCTATGCCCAAGTAGTGCAAGAAAGAGTCAATAACGCCACCACCGTCAACTACACCTATGGCGACGACCTGCTCAGCCAAACAAGAGGGACACAACCCCACACCTACCACTACGATGGATTAGGTAGCACCCGCTCACTGAGCAACAGTACAGGAGCAATCACCGATACCTACGCCTATGACGCGTTTGGTCAAACGCTTAACCAGACAGGCACAACGGAAAACAGTTACCTGTACACGGGTGAGCAGTATGACAGTGGACTCGGTCAATATTACTTAAGAGCTAGGTATTACAACCAAGGGACTGGAAGGTTTACTCAACAAGATACGTGGATGGGGAATAACAGCGACCCAATCACATTGCATAAATATTTGTATGGTAATGCTGATCCTGTGAATCATATTGATCCTAGTGGTAATTTCTCATTAGGTTCTCTTGGATCTGGACTTGGTGTTTTAAGTACACTTTCAAGTATTGCTACTACCTCTTATGACATCTTCAGTTCATCAGGTAGTGGGAACGAATTATCAGCAAAAGAAATAGGTACTGCTTTGATGATAAGTGCTGTTGGTGGAAAATCTATTAAATTAGTAAAAGTCTTAGCAAGAAAGATATGTAATAAAGTTAAAAAATGTAAAGTTCCTATATTAGATGTTCAGCATATATTTCATGGAGATATTAGAAAGAGAACAGCAAGGGGCTTTCATAGTACTTATCTATCTAGAATGAATCCTGGGAGAACTTCACCAAAAGTTATTCAACGTCTTTGGACAAATGTAAATGGTGTTTATAAAGCACGAGTTAAGGTTTATGACTATAAAACAGGAATATATAGAGAGAAAAGCTCTACAATGTTTCCAGATACATGGAGAAAATCATATGTTGCTGCTGCCTTATACGCTTCTTGGATGAGAAATAAGGGTAAGCAACAGGGAAAGATTAACTTTGGTGCTACTCAGATACAATATTATGTAAGAAACGGTTTGCTACAAGGTTTTCCAACTAGGTAAAAATATGACTCATAATGAAAAAAATATTGCATATATAGATGGACTGTTAAGTGGAGTTGCTTTGTTATGTCATGACTGTGATTTTGTACCATTTTATGGCGCCGAATTAATAAGTCTCAAAGGCGTACTATCTGAACAACAAGTATTTAAATATTTTCAAGATAAAGGAACTGAACTTAAGTTTAATGAACTTGATCCTGTATTAAGAGATTCCTCAAATCTAGATCCTTTAATGTTTTACGTTAATAAGCTGACTAAAAAGTGGGTTGAAGATAAAATATTTGAGGGAGGCCTCAAAAACCTAAGCAATGGGTCTCAACATATTAAAACTTTTTCAAATAATCTAATCGAACTGATTGAAGATGATCTTGGTAAAACAAAAGTATGGCATGTCACGCTAGAGAATGGTTATGAGCATGATGCTGAAGGTATATTGATTGAAGGAAATACTAATTGTCTTATTTATTTTGGCTTCAGTGATTGAAAAGCATCACCTAGAATATCTATCACTTCAACTTCAGGGTATCCGTTTTATGTTGGTGATGAGATACTGAACATTTTTCTCAATTTTAGACATGTTAATGAGGCAATTTTACTGTTATTCCATGTTCACAGACCTAGTCTGGTTTTTAATCTTTAGGGCTGACTAAATAGTTTCAGGACCATAGTTATTTTAAAGTGATATAAATGAGTAAAAAGAAACCTATTGATAGTAAACTAGGACATCCATGATTTTACCGCTGAAATCAAACCCTTTATCAGGGTCATTTATAAAAAAATGCCTGTAAGATACTCTGTTTCGAGTCAACTCAATTTTCACACTCTTTAATTAGTAAAATTAATCACTAAGTTGATAAAAGCGCTCACTATCAAAGCACTGATTC
>PDWI01001065.1_pt1 | contig 44479 bp, 42 predicted proteins | sample 1430891 | NCBI WGS metagenome assembly PDWI01 (sample SAMN01162508, study PRJNA174530) | Oral metagenome, whole genome shotgun sequencing project. | biome: Marine environment; feature: Marine mammal; material: Swab sample of the gingival sulcus; isolation source: swab sample of gingival sulcus... | reverse complement strand
TCTGACGGGGTATTTAATGATTTTAAAGACTAAAATGTAACTACCTTGTCTGCCCACAAAACCATATCCAAACAATCTTGCATCGTTGATATAGGACAAGTATCTGTGCCAGAGAGTTTGCGTGAAGTCAAACATGTACCACAAGCCAATATAGTACCACCCAAATCAATGAAGTGATTGAGTTGCTCATCAACATTATACTTGTTATCTTTCAAACCACTACACTCTACTGCCTCACCCATAAGAAACACCTTAACGTCGTTTCCCCCTCTCTTTCCGGTAGATGCAAAACGAAAAGCATTCCACGCCTTTTCAGGCTCTTTGGTCTCTATTATAATACCTATTTTCATAAAAAAAACATTTATATTTAACTAATCCATTGAAATTTATCTCTATCTCTTGGCTTTGGCTCTGGCTTCTCGGCAGGGTAACCGATAGCGATGCCAAACAACACCTTATACTCATCTCCGATATTCAGTGCCGACCTAAGCGTTGTGGAAGTATTGATGATATTTGCCACATTGCCAATCGTACAAGACCCCAAATCGAGTATATGAGCCGAGAGCATAATATTTTGTGCCAACATCCCACAATCGCCTTCGGCATAGTGATTATCTTTGTCGGCAGCAACAACTATTAGCGTAGGAGCATGATGAAAAACACTAAATCCAACCTCATTGGCACGAGCAGCACTGCCTGGCAAATCTTTTCCTCTCGCCCACTCTACAAATGTTTGATTGATATTAGCCATTATATCCTTTTGTTGGATTATTCTGACTTGCCAAGGCTGTTTGTTTAAGGCACTGGGAGTGAGTAAAGCACACTCAATAATTTGATTTAATTTATCTCTACCGACCTGCTCGTCTCTATATTTACGAATGCTTCGGCGAGTAAGTATCTGCTCTATCATTGTCTCTTTCATATTGTTTTTATAATTGTATTTTCTGAATATTCTTTGCAAAGGTAGTCTAAAAATGTGAATGGACAATTTTTCACAAAATCGTCCATTCTACCAAAAAAAGTATTGTGTAAAGTTTAATTATTGTTCTTTATGTTATTTATGAAGCGGATTGTCAATCTCGCAATATGATTTTTGTTCTTTTCCGTTTATATCTTTGATAATTATGGTTAGTTTTATTTTATCAAAACCACTCTTTTTGACAAAAAGCGATGTCAAATCAACTGACGAATATGAGTAATACATATTATCGCTATTGCCTTTCGGAGTATCGCCAAAAGCATTATGTGTGATATAAATCGTTGCCTCATTGATAGCGGGGCTATCTTTTGATGTTAGCCAAATATGATTGAAATGATGACGGTTGGGTTCGTTGGCAAAATAATTGATAATGAAATTGATATATTTACCAAAAACAGTATAATATTTCGTATCGTTACCGTTGAGTAAATATATTGCATCATTACCATATTTATCCATACCTTCTAACGAATCTATCATCAAAAGAGGATATATCACCGATTCGTGCATAAATTCAACTTGCATAGTCGAGGTATATCCTTCCACATTAGCATCACTCAAACTGCCAGAGACAAAAAACCGTTTGTCAAGATATGACGATGATTTTATATTGCCTGTTAATATTATCTTTGTATCATCATCGCACAAAAGATAAAATATACCATTATCAAGCGAAAACCGTCCGTATGAGAACATTGTTGCATAATTGCTCTCAGTCTCATTGACTCCGCAACTTGTTGCATACAAAATAATTGTCAAAAGATAGACATATTTAATCTGTTTCATAACTATATTTTCTTTATTTATAAAAATAAGACAAAATAAAGATATAGATGTTGCAAAATAGAACCTTGTTTTTAACTTTATTTAACCAACGCAGTCGTTTTTACAATAAAAAAATAGCCATCGTATAAAAACACAACGGCTATTAATAATATTAACTGTGATTAGTTCATAACACTTATACTTTAACTTTATTTATCACTAAACATAAAGAGTTCAAATACATTACCAGCATTCAACAAGTGTTGTAAAGTGGCTTGTATGGTCTGTTTGGTCACATTATCTATAGCCTTACGATAGTCGGAAGCATAGTCCATACCATACATATAGTAAACATCTATGATAGACGACCAATAATTGTTTTGCTCTATATTTTCATTATAGTCTTTTACAAGATTCTCTTTTGCCTTGCTCAAATCACCTATTGATGGACCTTGCTCGGCAAGTTTTTTTATTTCTTGGTGAACTATCTCAACAAGTCGTTTCTGTTTCTCTGGATGGCAGTCAAACTGTACTATCAACTTCGCTTCACTCTCAGGTAATTTACTTAACGTACCATAGACACCAACACCATAACTACCCCCTTCGTCCTCTCTGATAGTTTCGGTATATCTATAATCTAAAATATACCCTAATACTGTCATATTTAGACGATTGTCCATAGTATAATCCATTGGAGAATGATAGCGTATAGTGTTTTTGGGGTTGTCTATCTCCATCGATACTTTGAAAGACGATGAGTTTTTACCTTTGGGGTGGCAATTGGCTTGTTTTATATAAGTCTCTTTTTTGCCTTTTTTGATAGAACCCAACCAAGTGCATATCTGTTTTTCGGTATCCTTTGACTTCGGGTCGATATTTCCTGTAAAGATAAATACAAAATCGCTTGGCGATACAAATCGTTGACTAAATATTGCCAATGCCTTATCGTAATCGACCTTATCTAAAAACTCTTTGTTAAGAGGTATATTACGCTTGTCGTAGCAACTCCATTTTGCAGATAGCGTATCGGAAAATATCACTTTGGGGTTTTTATTTCTGTTGTTTACATAGTTGTAGTATTGCTGCATAAGGCTTTTAAAAGCGTTCTCGTCTATACGTGGTGCTTTGAAACGAAGGTATATCAACTGCAACATTGTCTCAAAATCTTTCACAGACGACTGTCCGCTAAAACCCTCTTCTACATCGTCTATAGTCGTGCTGACAGATACATTTTTCCCCGAAAGAACTTTTTGTAAATCTATCGCAGAAAATTCGCCTACCCCTCCACACTCAACTGCTAGTGTAGCAAAATTGGCAGAAGGCAAATTATCTATACCAATAGCATTCAGACCACCCCACGATGATGCTCTGAGCAGTATCTCATCACTCTTAAACTCTGTTGGCTTGATAACCACTTTGACACCATTGCTCAAAGTCCACTCGGTAGCCCCCATCGTGTTAAGGTATTTACGAGCAACAATCTTACCTGCCTTAGGTTTTTTATCTACTAAATTTTTGGCTATCACCTCCTCTTTGGGAGCATCAAACTTAATACCTTTTACCTCTTTGAGAGTGCTTAACACCTCCTCTTTGGTAGGGAAGATTACCTCTTCTTTGTCCGCACCCTGAAAAGAAATCATTATATTTTGCTCTATTATGTAACTTCTTAAAGTCTCATATAGTTGCTCTTTGGTAATGACAGGCAATACCTTTTTTAGAAAATTATACTCCCATTCGATGCCGGGTATTGGCTCCGAGTCTGTGAAATTGCGAATACACTCTTGTGCAATACTTATGTTTTGTACGTTGTTGCGTTCGTTATATGATTTTTCGTATGAATTGAGCAAGTCTGTTTTGGCTCTTTGTAGTTCCGCATTAGTAAATCCATGTTGATAAGCCTTTTGTAACTCAATCAATAAATCTTTGAAAGCCTCTCTTTCTTTGCCGTCTTTGGCAGCAGCATAGGCATAAGCGGCATCATCTTTTTTAGTAACCGCTCCATAACCAACACCCGCAGACAAAATATTCGACTCTGGACTGATAGTAATCTCCTCGAAACGATAACTGAAAATAGCACTTATAAGTTGGTCTATAATATTTTTTGTATATCCCATAGCAGACAATTTGAAGTCAGCCAAAGGTGTTTTGTGCTTATATTTAACCTGAATAATAGAGTTAGTAGCCTCTTTGTCTTTTGAAAATGCCACTAACGGCTCTACATTGTCATTCAGACCATACCAAGGGCGTTCGCCTATATTCTTACGAGCAGGTATTTTACCAAACAACTCTTTTATCTGTATCTCTATTTTGTCCACATCAATATCACCAACGACAATGATAGCCTGCAAGTCTGGTCCATACCATTTGTGATAATAATCCCTTAATGCCTGATAACTAAAATTTTTGATGATAGCAGTATCGCCTATCGGCATTCTGTTTTCGTATTGTGTCCCAGCATACAACTGACGAGCCGTAGAGGTGTACATACGGCGAGCGGGACTATTTGTTGTTCTCCATTCAGCCAAAATAACTCCTCTCTCTTTGTCTATTTCATTGTCGGCAAGAGTCAGAGCATTACTCCAGTCATATAACGTCAATAATGCAGAATCGATGATACCTTGACGATATGTCGGAATATCAGATAGACGATAGACCGTTTCGTCTATGCTTGTGTAGGCATTGATATTACCCCCAAAACTGACACCTATACTCTCAAAATAGTTGAGGATACCTCTACCCGGGAAATGCTCCGAGCCATTGAATGCCATGTGTTCAAGGAAGTGAGCCAATCCAAGTTGGTCTTCTCTCTCGAGTATAGAACCCACATTTTGAGCAATATGAAACTCACAACGATTTTTGGGCAAATCATTGTGTCTGATGTAATAGGTCAATCCATTAGGCAGTCTCCCCATTCGCACTGCCGAATCGATAGGAAGCCGTTCGTATTGAGCAAAGGTAGCAATTGCACTTGTCAAGAACAGCATCAAAAATAATTTTCTCATAAAATAAATTTGTTTGATTTTTATTAATACTTATATTTATATTTATAAAACTTAATATGAACCACAAAGGTACAAAAAATTATATTAGACCATAATGATTGTAATAGTAATATTTTTTTGTAACTTTGCAGACTTTTCTTTATATAATAAAGTTAGATTTAGACACAAAAGATAAAAATTTAAAAGGATATGTTTGAAAATTTAAGTGAAAGACTCGAACGCTCATTTAAGATACTAAAAGGGCAAGGCAAAATAACCGAAATCAATGTGGCAGAGACACTCAAAGATGTACGCCGTGCCTTATTAGATGCCGATGTTAATTACAATACCGCAAAAAAATTCACAAACGATGTCAAAATCAAGGCACTTGGTATGAATGTGCTAACGGCTATCAAACCTAACGAACTGATGGTTAAAATCGTTCACGATGAATTGGCAACACTTATGGGAGGCGAACAATGTGAAATCAACATACAAGGCTCACCTTCTGTAATATTAATGTCGGGACTACAAGGGAGTGGTAAAACTACTTTTTCGGGCAAATTGGCGAATATGCTCAAATCAAAAAAAGGTAAAAATCCTTTACTTGTTGCCTGTGATGTATATCGTCCTGCCGCCATAGAACAGTTAAAAACTCTTGGCACTCAAATCTCTGTGCCGGTATATACAGAAGAGGGGAACAAAAACCCAGTAAATATAGCACAAAATGCTATTAAACACGCCAAAGCAAATGGCAATGACCTCGTAATCATCGACACCGCTGGGCGACTTGCGGTGGACGAACATATGATGCAAGAGATAGAAAATATCAAAAGAGCAATCAACCCACAAGAGATACTCTTTGTAGTAGATGCTATGACAGGACAAGATGCTGTCAATACAGCAAAAGTATTCAACGATAGGCTCGACTTTGATGGCGTAGTGCTTACTAAACTTGACGGCGACACTCGTGGCGGGGCAGCAATATCTATTCGCAGTGTTGTGGATAAGCCTATCAAATTTGTAGGTATAGGAGAAAAACTTGACGCCCTTGATATATTCTATCCTCAAAGAATGGCAGATAGAATACTCGGTATGGGAGACATCGTATCTTTGGTTGAAAAAGCCCAAGAACAATACGATGAGCAAGAGGCTCGTAAACTTTCTAAAAAGATTGCCAAAAATAAATTTGGTTTAGACGATTTCTATGCCCAAATACAACAAATCAAAAAAATGGGTAACATCAAAGACCTCGCTGCTATGATACCGGGAGTAGGTAAAGCCATCAAAAATGTAGATATAGACGATAATGCTTTTGTGGGCATCGAGGCTATCATACAATCGATGACTCCGTATGAGAGAAGCAATCCACAGGTTTTGAGTGGCAGTCGCAAATATCGTATAGCAAAAGGGGCTGGCAGAGATATTCAGGAAATAAATAGACTGATAAAACAGTTTGAAGAGATGCAAAAGATGATGAAGATGGTACAAAATCAAGGCTTTAAGAAAGCGTTGAAAAAAAAGAAACGATAGAGCATTATACTATTAAATGCGAATAGTAAAAGTCTTCATCATATCACTACTTTTTGTCGGTATCAACGCTTATGTGTTTTACCGACTTTTTGTCCTATTGCCAACAATACTACCTTTACAAATAACATTTGGAGTATTGTTAAGCATATTTATAATGCCTTTTTTCATATCTTTTTTTGCAAGTAACCGATTGCCCATATCTTTTGTAAGAAAAATATACAAAATAGGGACTTCGTGGGTCATAATACTCATTTATCTATCGTTAATATTTGGCATTATAGATATTATAAAGATGTTTGGGGTAATAAATATTACAAAATATACTGAACATTCTGTGATAGGTTGGGGAGTGCTTATATCTTTTTTGACGATAATATTTTGGTATGGCAATAAACAGTATTACAGAAAAAAAATTGTTTCGTTAGACATAGAGACAACAAAACGCCTATCAATGTCGCTTAAAATAGTGCTTATAAGCGACTTGCACTTGGGATATGCTATCGACAGAGACGAACTTGAAGACTGGGTAGCACTCATCAACAAACAAAACCCCGACTTAGTAATTATTGCAGGTGATGTGATAGACAATTATATCAAACCTATTATAGATAGTAATATAGACGCAGTTTTTCGTAAAATAAAATCCAAAAATGGAGTCTATATGGCACTTGGAAACCACGAATATTTTGGAAATATAGAGAAACGATTACGTTTTTTTAAGAAAGCAAATATTACAGTCCTACGAGACAAAGCAACTCTTATCAAAGACTCTTTTTATTTGGTAGGACGAGATGATGCTTCAAGGCAATATCGCAACCATCTACACAACATTATAGAACCATTGGACAGTTCAAAACCTATCATCGTAATAGACCACCAACCAAAAGCCATCAAAGAAGCCGTAGGGTGTGAAGCCGACCTAATACTTTGCGGACATACTCACTATGGACAAGTATTCCCTCTGAATATATTGATGAGATTGCTACTAAAAAATCCCTATGGATATTACAGACATAATAACACAAGATGCTATGTTACCTCTGGCATAGGACTCTGGGGTGGGAAATTCAGAATTGGAACAGATAGTGAGATAGTTGTTATCAATTGGAGTGATTCGACAGCAAATGGTATCACCCCCACAAACACCAACCCATAAAACCACTAATGGCTATAAGCAATATGGGATTTATTTTAAACAAACGCATTAAAACAGAGGCTATAATTAGTATTGACCACGACAATATATTCGAATAGCCAACACCAAAAGTCTCTTCGTTGATAAGCAATATTCCAGCCGATGCTATCAGACCAATGACGACATAATGCATTAGCCCAATGACGGTACGAACATATATATTATCGTTGTATTTGTCAAAAATAACTATAAGGATATACATCAATATAAAAGATGGAACAACCACCGCAACGGAGGCTATAAAAGCCCCAAATACTCCCCCAGTAGAATAGCCAACAAAAGTAGCAGAATTGATGCCAATAGGACCTGGAGTAGCCTGCGAAATGGCTACAATATCTGTAAAAGATTCTACCGACAACCATTTATGGTATTCGACTATCTCAAATTGTATCAAAGACAACATTCCATAGCCACCACCAAAGCCCAAAAGTCCTATCTTAAAAAATGTATAAAAAAGTATTAGATATAACATACCCTTTTGTTGATATTGAGTGTCCTTATTCTTACAATTGGCAAATTTACATAAAAAATATCGATTTTTGTACGCTAAAAAAGTTGTAGTATCAGATAAAAATATTAATTTTGAGCGATAAAACAGACAATATAAATGAATTTTGCATACGATATTATAGACAAAAGGGCATCATTAACTCCCAATAAGATAGCGGTCAGATGGCATTCGCCAGATAATATACCCCTTGAAATATCAAACGCAGACCTCAAACACCATAGCGATGTAACCGCATATTACCTGCAACGAATGGGTATCGTAACCAACAGTGTCGTAGCATTGTATGGTATCGAAGAGACTTTTGAGATGACAACCATCATCACTGCCCTACACAAATTATATGCTACTCCTATGTTTGACCTAACAGGCAGACCAATAGAGGCGTGCAATCAACAAAAGGCTTATGCTATCATATCAAAACACGATTCTTTCGCCATAGATATAATCAACAGTCGATTGCACGAACTGACAAGTATAGAGATAAAAATATCTGTTGGAAAGCAATATCCTAACAACTGGTTTGACCTACATACGGGCACTCGATTGGCAGGTATTTTCAAACGCACAAAAAACCCTCCGCAAAACTACAACGCTATGATTATCAATAGCGATACACCTCAATTATACGACAAAACCTACCCCTTCAATACTCATTCGGAGTATCTTTGGGATAAGTTTTATCAATCTCTAATAGATGGCAAAACCTTTGAATTCTAATTACGTCTCGAATATATAGAGATGTAATATAGCAAAGTAGCTAATGAACTCAATGCTGCCACGACATATGTATATGCTGCGGCACGGAGTGCTGACTCTGCCATAGATTGTTGATGGTTGTCTGTTATCCCTTCGGCTCTAAGCCACACCAATGCTCTACGAGATGCATCTATCTCTACAGGTAGAGTTATAAAACTAAATAGTGTTGTGGTGGCAAATAGTACTATTCCTGCCAACATAAGTTGAGGAAATGTTTTAAGCATTAACATTCCGCCCAGTAACACCCACATCATATATTTTGACGAAAAACTTACCACAGGCACCAATGCCGAACGCATTTTGAGAGGAGCATAAGCCTTAGCATGTTGGACGGCATGTCCACATTCGTGGGCAGCTACAGCAGCAGCAGCTATCGAAGTAGAACCATAAACACCATCACTAAGATTGACTGTCTTATTAATAGGGTTATAGTGGTCAGTAAGTACTCCACTAGTATTGATAACTTCAACATCATCTATTCCGTTGTCTTGCAACATTTTAACCGCTATCTCTGCACCAGTCATATTGCTATTCAAAAATTCTCTTGAATACTTCTTCATCTTTGAAGAAAAGTATGTTGATACTAACCAACTAACAAGGGCTGTGCCAATAAATAAAATCCAATACATAATTTTAATTAATCATTTTTAGTTTATAAAATAAATATCTCTTGAATACAATTATCAAATACCCTGCCACAGGCAAATAATATGACAAAGTTACAGTTTTTTGCCTATTTTTTTACCTCTACATTTTTTACAAATACCATATATGTATAATGTATGACTTAATGCACTGAAAGCCTTTGAGTTGCGTAGAGCAATAGACTTTTTAAGCTTTTGGTCAGAAAAGGGTTTTATCGTATTACATTCAGTACATACACGATAATAGAAATTGGCACCAACGGGCATTTTCTCGTATCGAACAACCTTAGTATTAAAACTATGTCTTATTACCAATTTACACTCTTGTAATATTTCAAGTGTGCTGTAAACCGTTGCTCTACTAACTCTTAAATCGGCATTTATTTTGTCGCATATATCCTTCACCTCGAAAGATGAGGGCATAGAGTATATCACATCAAGTATCAAAAATCTCTCCGATGTTTGACGCATACTATTGCGTTTGAGATAGGCTCTAAATTTCTCTTTTGCCTTTGATTTATCTTCTTCAAGCGACCTCATTTTTGTTTTGTTTTTTTATAAAAAAAATGGTGTTTCAAGGGTTATAGCCAGATTGTTCAAGTATCTTCTGCGAATCGTTATTATACAACAACTGTTTTGGCGTAATATTTCGATTTTTGCTCATATACGCCTCCACTATCTGCCAACCAATATACTGCCCTCCCCTACCGGGCGACTCTTGTGTAAAGGGCTGTGTAAAAGGTGCGTCGTTGATATATTTGAGTTTAAGTAGATGATTGTTGTCAAAGAGATGTTGCTCGGCAATTAATGTTCTCCACATTGCGTTTTCGTTTTTCTCACACCACTGCCACTGCTGAGGAGTGTATCCTATTATATTTGCTTTCACATCATTAGGCAACAATAATGCTGTAATATACAATATTTTTCCACGATAAATCATTTCGTCAATCAATTGTTCTTTGTTGCTCTCATATGGGAACTCTGTCAATATCCAAGACGAAATAATATCAGGCACCATCTTCTCTGGTGTCCAATTTTGTAGTACATAGTCATAATTATTAGGATTAATATGATACAAATCATAATCTTTACCAAGATATTTATCAATGCCAACCGCTACAAGACTATCGGCTACAACAATACTCTGATTGAGCAAAGAGACACAGCTCACCACTCGTGGTGGCACCACCACCTCTGGCAGAAAATAGTGCATACGCCTAAATGCATCTGTCAATTGCTTGTTGTAAGCAGACATGTCGTCATATTGCCTCAGAGCATCTTCATATAATCTCATCGCTACGGTATCGGCAAAAAATTTAGGCAAAATTGTTGATATAGTATCTTTATTATCACCAAAATAGACAACTCTATCAAAATACAAAGGAGCAAATTGTGGATAGTCGTCAAAAAGTTTCAGAAGTTGGTCGCTGACATCTGTGCCTTTGGATAGTGCATAAAAATCGTTATCAAACCGTTCTATATTCACATCAAACGAAATGCCATTCAAATCAACATCTCTACCTCCTTTTTTGCCACACGCAACCACAAGAATCAAAACCCCTAAAATATAAATTTTCTTTTTCATATAAATTTTCTTTTCAACAAGCTTAATATTAATACAATAAATAAACATATCAAAACCCCTATTGCATTCGCTATAAAATCATAAATAGAGGCACTCCTATAAGGCAAAAACCATTGCAAAAGTTCTACTCCTCCTCCATACAAGATTGCTACCAAAGCTAAGCCCCAAAGATGTTTGGTAGGCATCATAATAGTTTTTTTTTGTATAAAAAAATCGACTGTCATCGCAATATACAAAATTAGATACATAACGACATGAACTATCTTGTCGGCATAATCTACACTATATCGGGGCAGACGACCAGTCGGTATTATAGACACAATCAATATCAATATTCCAATAGATATAGCAAATATATTTTTGGTTACGAACGACTTCATAAAAAAAAATCAATAATATGCAATATCTTTGCCATAAACGGCAGATAATAAGTTGTTTGCCAGACGAGACGCTCCAAACCGTAACAAATCTTTGTTTAGCCACTCCTCGCCAAGCACTGACTTCACAATAGAGTAGTATTTAACCGCCTCTTCTGTTGTGGCTATTCCTCCGGCAGGTTTGAATCCGATTTTTATTCCCGTTTTTTGATAATACTCTTTGATTGTCTGACACATTACCCACGCGGCTTCCAAAGTGGCAGCAGGTTCACATTTACCTGTCGAAGTCTTTATAAAATCAGCACCGCCATAGATAGCAAGAAGTGATGCCTTTTTTATATCTTTGAGAGAGGGCAAAAGACCGCTCTCTATTATAACTTTCAGGTGCGATGAGCGGGTGGCAGATTTTATCTCCTCTACCTCTTCGAGTATAGTTGTATAGTCGGCAGACAAATATTTACCTACCGAAATGACAATATCTATTTCGTCTGCCCCAGCCAAAACAGTAAGAGCCACTTCGGCAATTTTAGCCTCTATGAATGTTTGTGATGAGGGAAAACATGCAGACACCGCCGCAATGCGTGTATTCCCTCTCAAAATGCGACGGGTGATAGGCACAAGCGATGGATAGACACACACTGCGGCTACATTGTCGATATCTACAAATGATTTGTGAAAATCATTAACCTTTTGCATCATTATCTCTATCTTGCTCTCCGTATCATTAGAATTTAACGATGTCAAATCCACAAAAGAGAGACACCTTCTCCACACTTCTGGCGTATTATTATGCTCAAAATTATCTTGCAAAATCTTATCTATTTCACTGACGACACTATCACGGTCAAAAGCCCAATTATACTCTTCAAACAACTTATTTACATCTTTCATTTTGCAGTATATCTATTTTGTGTTTTTCTTATCGTTTTCTATCAGCCTTAGCAGTTTCTCTATAGCCTGACTCTCTAGGATATTTTTCTCCACACAATCTCTACCACGATAGAGAGATATTTTGCCACGCCCTGCTCCAACATATCCATAATCAGCATCTGCCATTTCGCCAGGACCATTGACAATACAGCCCATAACCGCTATTTTAAGTCCTACCAAATGAGCCGTCTTTTCTCTTACTTGCTTTATGACTGTCTGAATATCAAAAAGCGTCCTACCACAACTTGGACATGCTATATACTCTGTCTTTGTAATACGACTGCGAGTGGCTTGTAATATGCCAAAGGCAACTGGTATCTCTTGCTCTGGTGACTCTGATAGTGATACCCTGATAGTGTCGCCAATGCCACAAACTATAAGAGAACCAATGCCAATAGCCGATTTTATACGCCCATCTTCACCATCTCCTGCTTCGGTAACACCTAAATGTAATGGAAAATGAAAATCCTCTATGTCCATCTTCTCTACCAACAGTTTGACCGCCTCTACCATCAATACTGTGTTTGAGGCTTTAAGCGATATTACTACTTGGTCGAACTTCTCTTGTCGGCAAACCCTAAGGAGTTCCATACAACTCTCCACCATACCAAGTGGTGTGTCGCCATAACGGTTCATCATTCGCTCACTCAACGAACCGTGATTGACACCTATTCTTACTGCCGTAGAATGCTGTTTGCATACATTTAGAAATTCTACAAATTTATTCTTTAGTAATACTCTCTCTTGCTCAAACTCTTCGTCTGTATAGTCCGAAAAATCTTTTTTTATAGACTTCACAAAATTGCCCGGATTGATACGAACCTTATCTGTAACTCTTGCCACTTTGATGGCGACATTAGCGTTGAAATGCACATCAGCGACCAATGGCGTATTAATTCCTTCGCCGACAAGTTGCTCCTTGATAAGAGCAAGACTTTCGACCTCTTTTTCTCCTTGTGTGGTAAGTCTTACGATTTCTGCACCAGCATCAACACATCGTTTAATCTGTGCCACCGAACCGGCAATATCATTTGTGTCGGTATTTGTCATCGTCTGTACTCGTATCGGATTATCGCCTCCAATTAGCACTTCGCCAACCCTGACTACAACCGTCTCTCTTCTTTCCATATTATAATATATTATAAAGCCTTCATTTTTTTGTCAAAGATAGTACATTTTGTACAAATACGAAAATGGAAAACTTTACTCGTTATCAAAAAAATTATTTGTTATAAATGAAATTTTATTTATAAATTTGTCTTTTAATTAGTATTTGTAGTAAAATAATGCTTTGGTTACAGAAAAAAGTATTAAATTTGCTGTACAAATTGTTACTAACAAAAAATAGTTTAAAGAAAATTGGTTTTATCAGACGAACTAAAAAAGAAATTTGGCTTTGATGCTTTCAAGGGTAACCAAGAGGCTATCATCAACAATGTGCTTGCAGGCAAAGATACTTTTGTACTTATGCCAACAGGTGGAGGGAAGTCGTTGTGCTACCAACTACCCGCCCAATTACTTGATGGTGTTGCTATTGTCATATCCCCCCTTATTGCATTGATGAAAAATCAAGTCGATGCTATGCGTACTTTTTCTGAATTTTCGTCTATTGCCCATTTTCTTAATTCATCTTTGAGGAAAGACCAAATAGAAGAGGTTAAAAAAGACCTCTTGGCAGGTAAAACAAAACTATTGTATGTTGCACCGGAGTCGTTGAGTAAAGAGGAAAATATTGAGTTTTTAAAACAACTTAAAATTTCTCTTTATGCCATAGACGAAGCCCATTGTATATCAGAATGGGGACACGATTTCCGCCCTGAATATCGCCGTATCAGACAAATAGTAAACAGCATAGGTGTTGCTCCTATCATAGCATTGACCGCCACGGCAACCCCAAAAGTGCAACAAGACATTCAAAAAACTTTGGACATGACAGAGGCAACAGTCTTTAAATCATCGTTCAATAGAGAAAATTTATATTACGAGGTTCGCCAGAAAACAAATACTGTCGAAAAAGATATGATAAAATATATCCGTAGCCAGGCAAACAAATCGGGTATAGTGTATTGTTTGAGTAGAAAAAGAGTAGAAGAATTAGCCGAAGCATTTGTCATTAATGGCATTTCGGCACTACCCTACCATGCTGGCTTGGACGCAGCAGTTCGCACTCAAAACCAAGATGCTTTTCTTATGGAGCAATGCGATGTCATAGTTGCTACCATTGCTTTTGGAATGGGCATAGATAAGCCTGACGTTCGCTATGTGATACATCACGACATTCCTAAAAGCCTCGAAGGGTATTACCAAGAGACTGGTCGGGCAGGTAGAGATGGAGGCGAAGGCAACTGTATATTATTTTATAGTAGAAAAGATTTAAAAAAATTAGAAAAATTCACACAAGGCAAACCTGTATCAGAGCAAGAGATAAGCAAACAATTGCTCGTAGAGACAGCTTATTATGCCGAAAGTTCAATCTGTCGCCGAAAGATGTTACTACACTATTTTGGCGAAGAGTACCATCAAAAAAAATGTTGTAATTGTGATAATTGTTTACACCCAAAAAAAATGACAGACGCTAAAAATTTATTGTGTTCAGTTTTAGAGACTATCTCTGCTACAAAAGGGAAGTTCAAAGCAGAGGTTATAGCAGATATTCTTGTCGGCAAAGAGAATGTTGAGACAGATGCTTACCAATTTGAAAAACTTGAGTATTTCGATTCAGCAACTGATGAAGACGAAGCATTAATTATGCCGGTCATTCGCCAAGCCCTTATAAGTGGCTACATAACCAAAGAAATAGAAAACTACGGAGTGCTTAAAATCACCAAACAGGGAAAAGCATTCATCAAAAACCCCGAGCCATTTATGGTGTCGCAAGACGAGGAGTTTCCTGACGATGATGATATTGATATGCTACCCAAAGGAGGAGGCTCTTCGGCACTTGATGATGCCCTATTTTCTATCCTTAAAGATTTAAGAAAAAAACACTCTAAAAAACTAAACTTACCACCGTTTGCAATATTCCAAGACCCTTCTTTGGAAGCGATGTGTAGCACATACCCCATCACTCTTGACGAGTTGCAGAATGTACCCGGAGTTGGTGTAGGAAAGGCAAAAAATTTCGGACAAGAATTTATTGAAGTAATAGCCCGTTATGTTGAGGAGAACGAAATCATTCGTCCAGAGGATATGCGCATCAAAACTGTTGCAAATAAATCAAAATTAAAACTTGAAATTATTCAGGCTATCGACCGCAAAGTGGCTCTCGATGACCTTGCCATCTCAAAAGGCATTCATTTTTCTGAACTGCTTGACGAGATAGACGCCATCGTCTTTTCAGGCACAAAAATTAATATAGACTATTTCCTTGACGAAGTAATGGACAATGATATGATAGAAGAAGCATTCGATTATTTCAAAAACGAAGCAGAAACGGACAATCTGGATGCTGCAATGGAGTATCTTGGCGAAGCAGAATACTCGCAAGAAGAGGTAAGGTTGGTAAGAATAAAATTCTTGTCAGAAGTTGGCAATTAATATAAAAAATATAGATTTGATCTTTAATAAGTAATAAAAATAAAATATAAGTAATTATGCAAAAAGAAGTAGTTATAGTTTCGGCAGCACGTACTGCCATAGGAGCTTTCAATGGTTCGTTGGCAGGAGTGTCAGCAGTAGAAATGGGTGTGATAGCAGCCAAAGAAGCGATACGAAGAGCAGGCATCCAGCCTGACCAGATAGACGAGGTGATAGCAGGTAATGTGCTTGGTGCAGGGCTTGGACAAAATGTAATACGCCAAGTAGCTATACACGCTGGTATCCCAGTAGAAAAACCAGCATTCACCATCAATATAGTATGTGGGTCTGGGTTGCGTAGTGTATCGTTAGCAGCACAAGTCATCAAATCTGGCGATGCCGAGGTAGTGCTATGTGGAGGCACAGAGAGTATGACAAACTCTCCTTATGTATTGCAAGGAGCAAGAAATGGCTATCGTATGGGCGATGGAAAAATTATCGACACTATGATAAAAGATGGACTTACAGAGGCTTTTTCAAATGTACATATGGGTATCACAGCAGAAAATATTGCCGAAAGATGGAATATTTCTCGTGAAGAGCAAGACCAATTTGCACTGACGAGCCAACAACGATGTGAGGCAGCACAAAAGGCTGGTAAGTTCAAAGATGAAATTGTACCTGTAGAAATACCTCAACGCAAGGGAGACCCAAAAATATTCGACACAGATGAGTTCCCTCGTGCTGGTGCTACATTGGAAGGATTAGCAAAACTCCGTCCTGCATTCAAAAAAGACGGCACAGTAACAGCCGGTAATGCTTCTGGCATCAACGATGGTGCTGCATTTTTAGTAGTAATGTCAAGAGAAAAAGCAGAGGCTCTTGGGCTAAAACCTTTGGCAACTATCAAAGCTTATGCTACTGCCGGACTTGACCCTCAAATAATGGGATATGGTCCTGTTTGTGCTACCGAAAAGGCTTTGAAAATGGCTAATATGAAAGTAGAAGATTTAGAATTGGTTGAAGCTAACGAGGCTTTTGCTTCGCAAAGTATTGCTGTGGTAAGAGACCTAAAACTAAACCCTGAGATAGTCAATGTAAATGGTGGTGCTATCGCATTGGGACACCCAATAGGAGCGTCTGGTGCAAGAATACTTACTACCCTGATATACGAAATGAGACGCAGAGGTGCAAAAAATGGTTTGGCAACACTATGCATCGGAGGTGGACAAGGTACGGCTATCATTATAGAGAATATAAAATAGTTTTTTACAAAAGATTAAACAATAATTTATTATGCAAAGATTAAACAACAAAGTTGCCGTTATCACCGGAGGTGCTGACGGTATAGGTAAAGCCACCGCATTACGATTCGCAAACGAAGGTGCAACAGTGGTTATTTGGGATTTCAACGAAGAGAAAGGTAACGAAACCGCCTCTATCATCAATAGTAATGGAGGTAAAGCATCTTTTATGAAGGTAAACACAGCTATTTTTACTGATGTCGAAGTAGCAACTAAAAAAGTGGTTGAACTATATGGCAAATATGATATACTTGTCAATAATGCTGGTATCACCCGTGATGCTACACTCAAAAAGATGACCCCAGAGCTTTGGCAACAAGTCATAGACGTAAACCTTACTGGCGTATTCAACTGTGCAAAATGTGCCGCCGATGTGATGACAGCAAACGGTTGGGGAAGAATCATCAATGCTTCGTCTGTGGTAGCCCTTTATGGTAACTTCGGACAGACAAACTATGTGGCTACAAAGGCTGGGCTGATAGGTATGACTAAAACTATGGCAAAAGAACTTGGTAAAAAGGGGGTTACTGCCAATGCGGTGGCACCTGGTTTTATCCTTACAGAAATGGTTAAGAAAATGCCCGAAGAAGTTCTAAAATCAATGGAAGACAAAGTACCAGTAAAACGACTTGGACTACCTGAAGAGATAGCAGGAGTATATGCTTTCCTTGCGTCAGACGATGCCGCTTATATCAACGGAACAGTTATTAGTGTAGATGGTGGTATAACAATCTAAACAAGACTTTTTTGTCGATAACAAAAATAAAAGAGGATAGCCGTTTTGTGTTTATCCTCTTTGTTTTTTATCACTCAAATCTGATAGACTTTGCTGGTGATATTTTAGTTATAATATGCGAAGGTATCAACATAACAGTAAAAGAAAATACCAAAACACCAATATTCAAAAGTAATATAAACCATATATTAATAGAAACCGGTGCATAATTGGTGTAATAAAATGTAGAATCGAGCGGAATGATGTGGGTGAAGTATTGTATCAATACCAAACCAACACCAACTATATTGCCCCAGATAACACCTCGTATCACAAAATATATTGCCAACACAACAAATGTTTTTCGCACCTCTCCATTACGCATTCCCAACGATTTGAGAGTGCCTATGATTTGTGTCTTTTCAAGCATCAAGATTAAGATACCTGCTATCATATTAAATCCTGCCACAGCCATCATCAACACAATGATAATATATACATTTACATCAAGCATATCAAGCCACCCAAATATTTGAGGGTAAATCTCTTTGATATTATGGGTCGTATAAAGCAACCTATTTTTATCAAACTTATTGCCAACAATTTCTCCTACCCTCATTGTCGCCTCGTCCATATCATCGAAGTTGCCTAACATTATTTCCAACGAACTTATCATCGTACTATCCCAACGGTTTAAATGTTGAATAGTCTCTATATTACAAAGTACAAACAGTTTGTCAAATTCTGAAAAAGTAGTAGAATATATCCCTTCTACTATAAATTTTCTTGCCCTTACCTTTTCTTGAAAAAAATAAGCATATATATCATCACCTACTTCTATACCAAGCAATTTTGCCAGATTATTTGATATGAGGATTTTGTTTTTTGCATTGGGTTTAGAATAATCTATTAGTTGCCCTGAAAGTAAATTTTCGGCATAAAAATCCCAATTGTAATCACTGCCAACGCCTTTGAAAACAACACCTTTGAAATCATCAGGAGTCTTGATAATACCTGTTTTTGTAGCTGTCTTAAATACCCTATCTATACCTTTGACCGTTTCTATGGTGGAATATGTTTGAGGCTCTATGACTATCGGTTGTCGTTCAAAAGAGTAACTACTACCGAAGTCAAACACTTGGATATGGGAGCCAAACCCTACTATATGCCGAGTAATCTCGCCCTTAAAACCAGACATTACACTTATTGCTATTATCATAATAGCCACGCCAACAGCAATGCCAAATGTTGCTATCCTCACACCGGTTTGTCTTCTACGCCCTCCGTTAGCATCTGTGTGATAGTTGAAGCGTTTTGCTATGAAGTATGGTAATCGCATTTTATATATTTATTTGTTCTATAAAAAACAAACTGTTATCTACACAAACATTAATATTTTATAAACCATATAACGAATTTGAATAATGATAACCTTATACGGATAAAAAATTGGCTATGCCTCTCCTAAACTACGAAAACTACTGCTCGTAGGATTTTGAAAAACCTCTAAACCAAATTCGGGTACCATCGCAATAATATGGTCAAAAATATCAGACTGAATGCCCTCATATATAGCCCAAGCTTTCTCTTTGCAAAACATATAAATCTCAATTGGAACACCTTTTTCGGTCGATTGCAACTGCCTAACAATAAATGTCATTTCCAAATTAGCAAAACCCGTTTGTCGCAAATAGTTTTCAACATATTTTCTGAAAGTACCAATATTAGTCAAACGCCGTTGATTGACATAGCCCTCCACTCCCTCATTGAGTGCTTTTATCTCTTGCTCTTTCCCATTGATATAATCCTCCAAGAGACGAAACCGTTTAAATTCATTAATTTCACTATCAGACAAAAAACGAATAGAATCCATATCGATATTGATGTGTCGCTTAATCCTTCGCCCATCAGACTGCTCCATACCTTTCCAGTTGGTAAAAGAGTCTGAGGTCATTTTATAAGTAGGAATAGTGGTGATAGTGTTATCCCAGTTTTGAACTTTCACAGTGTTTAGACTAATATCAACGACCGTTCCATCTGCATTACTTTGAGGGACTGAAATCCAATCACCAATTTTTATCATATTGTTTGCAGACAACTGAATACCAGCCACAAAACCTAAAATTGTATCCTTATAAACAATCAACAAAACGGTAATCATAGCCCCTAACCCTTTGAGGATTTCTACAAAATTCTCATTTGCAAAAATAGAGATGATATACAAAAAACCAAGGGAAAAAATAATCACTTTCAAAACCTGTATATAGATTTTGATTTCCATCATTCGTTCTTTTTTATAGTCTATATAAATCTCACCCAAAGAGTTTATCAAAGCATTAAAAAACATAAGAGCTATGACCACAAAATAGGTGTCCATAATGTTGTGAATAAAAACACGAAGTCCATCACTTGCTATCAATGGATACAAAATAAGCATCGCTATACCTGGCAAGAAGTGTGCAAGTTTTGAGAAAACTTTGTTTTTTAGTAAAATATCGTCCCAATCAGTATCTGTTCGCCTAACCAAAGCAGGAATAAAATATCTCATCAAAAAAGTCGATAATATATCAAGTATCAATGCTCCTGCCAATATAGCCAACAACACTACAACGGATTGAATAAATATCGCCCACGACTCTCCAATCCCACAATCTACAAACCATTCAATCGTTTGATGCCTCCAACCAATCAATTCTTCTTTCATTTAGTAATATAAAGTTTTATATTATACAAAGTTAGCAATTAAAATAATACTATATTTTTTCAAAAAAAAATCCCAAAACTATTATGGGATTTATCTGTTTTTGTACTAAATATCATTTACGCATCTATATTTGCATAAGTGGCATTTTCTTCTATAAACTGACGGCGCGGAGCGACCTCATCTCCCATCAGCATAGAGAAAGTGTAGTCCGCCTCGGCAGCATTTTCTATTGTTATTTGTCGTAAAGTACGATTTTCGGGATTCATTGTGGTTTCCCATAGTTGGTCGGGGTTCATCTCTCCAAGACCTTTGTATCGTTGTTGGTTTATACCACTTTCTTTACCATCTCCATACTGCTGTATAAAACGCATCCGTTGGTCTTCGTTCCAACAATACTCTTGCACCTTACCTTTCTTACAAAGATACAACGGTGGCGTTGCAATATAGACATGCCCTCTTTCAATGAGTTCTTTCATATACCTAAAAAAGAATGTCAGTATAAGAGTGGCGATATGGCTACCATCCACATCAGCATCGGTCATTATCACTACTTTATGATAACGCAATTTATCTAAATTCAATGCTTGAGAATCCTCCTCTGTACCGATTGTAACACCAAGAGCGGTATAGATATTCCGCACCTCTTCACTCTCAAAGGCTTTGTGTCTCATAGCCTTCTCTACATTAAGTATTTTCCCCCTCAAAGGCAATATTGCTTGGAAGTTTCTATCTCGTCCTTGTTTTGCTGAGCCACCGGCAGAATCACCCTCTACAAGGAATATCTCACATATTGAAGCATCTTTGCTCGAACAATCTGCAAGTTTACCGGGCAACCCACCACCCGACAGAGGCGATTTACGTTGCACCAACTCACGGGCTTTACGAGCAGCATTACGAGCCGTAGCAGCAAGAATTATTTTCTCTACAATGGTCTTTGCTTCTTTGGGGTTCTCTTCCAAAAAATTATTAAGAGCCTCGCCTACAGCCCTATCGACAACTCCTTTGATGTCGTCATTGCCAAGTTTAGTCTTGGTCTGCCCCTCAAATTGTGGTTCTGCTACTTTCACCGAGATGATAGCAGTCAGCCCTTCTCTAAAATCGTCTGACGAAATATCTACCTTTGCTTTTTCAAGCAATTTGTTTTCGTCTGCATATTTTTTGAGAGTACGAGTAAGAGCCGTCCTAAACCCAGTAACATGCGTTCCCCCTTCGATAGTATTGATATTGTTAACATAAGAGTGTAGGTTTTCCGAATAGGAAGTGTTATACATCATCGCTATTTCGACAGGCGAACCGTATTTTTCTGTATCAATATAAATCGGTTCGGTCAAGAGAGGCTCACGAGTCGAGTCAATATGTCGTACAAACTCACGAAGTCCCAACTCCGAATAAAACTCTTCTGTTTTGTTTACTCCACCCTCTTCTTCTGTCCTAAAATCTGTGATAGTAAGTCTAATACCTGCGTTAAGGAATGCTAATTCACGCATTCTTTTTGCCAAGATAGAATATTTATAATGAGTCTCTGTGAAAATATCTTTGTCAGGATGAAAAGTAATGGTAGTACCTGTTGTTTGAGATGTGCCTACCTCTCTTACATCGTACTGTGGAATGCCACGAGAGTACTCTTGCTCATATCGTTTGCCATTACGACAAACTTCTGCTTTTAGAGAATCCGAAAGAGCATTGACGCAACTCACACCTACACCGTGTAACCCACCTGAAACCTTATATGAGCCTTTGTCAAACTTACCACCGGCGTGAAGCACCGTCATAACAACTTCAAGTGCCGATTTGCCCTCTTTTTCGTGCATATCAACAGGGATACCTCGCCCATCATCTTTGACCGTGATAGAGTTATCTTTGTTTATTGCTACAAATATATTTTTACAATGTCCTGCCAAAGCCTCATCTATTGAGTTGTCCACCACCTCATAGACAAGATGATGAAGCCCCTTCTCGCCGACATCACCAATATACATCGCAGGGCGTTTGCGTACCGCTTCAAGTCCTTCGAGCACCTGAATAGACGATGCTCCATAATCTTTTTGTTCCATATCTTTTATATCTGTATCTGACATATTTTTCTTATTATTATTTGTGTAAAATAAACTATCATTTCAAACGTAATCTAAAACCGAATATGATTGCTTTTGCAACATACAAAGTTAAGTTTTTTTTCTGATATAGAAAATTGTTTTTAATAAAAAAACACACTTAATGTCGCATATGAAATATATACAACAATAATTTATTGCTATGACTATTTTATTCTTTGAGTATTTCTATCGGCAAAATCTTTCCAGTTCTTATATTTTTTAGCGGTCGGCATCAATGAGGTCGTTTGTATATAATGACAATATGCTGCCGCCAAACCATCAGTGGCATCAAGTTCTTTTGGCAGAGCGGTCGATGGTATTTTCATCATTCTGACAAGCATATCTGCCACCTGTTCTTTCGATGCTCTACCCTGCCCTGTGATAGCCATTTTTATTTTCAAAGGAGCATATTCTACTATTGGAATATCACGGCTGATGGCTGCTGTGATGGCGACTCCTTGAGCCCTACCAAGTTTAAGCATCGATTGAACATTTTTTGCAAAAAACGGAGCTTCAATAGCCAGTTCATCAGGCAAATACTGCTCTATGAGTTTTGTTACCTCTTCAAATATCTTTTTGAGTGTAAGATAATGATTTTTGATAGACTTTAAATTTATCGTTCCCAATGCCACAAAACTTGGTTTCCGTCCAACGACACGAATAATACCATAGCCCATAACCGTAGTACCGGGGTCAATCCCCATTATTATTCTTTCGTTGGTCTCTATCATCAAATGTATTTTTTGCGTTTCATACAATATCTAAACACAAACAGGAACAAACATACAAGAACTACGCCAAGTAAAACATAGCCTATTTCGTGGGCATACCTGTTTATCATATCTTGCTGTCCGTGAGCAAAATATCCCATCAATGCCAAGATGCAATTCCAAAGCCCTGCACCAATAAAAGTATATATTGCAAAAGCGACAAAATTCATTTTAGCAAACCCTGCTGGAATAGATATAAAATGTCGCACCACTGGAATAAAACGCCCTATGAATGTTGATATTTTGCCGTATTTATTAAAAAATAGTTCTGCTTTTTGAAGTTTTTCACTACTCATAAAGAGCATTCGCCCCCAACGACTATCGGCAAACCTATATATCACCGTCCGCCCCAACCAAAGACCAAGCACAAGATAATTGACCGTAGCACCAATCAATGCTCCGACAGTGGCAAAAAACACTACCCAAAACATACTTAAATGCCCATCTTCTTTCGATGCTATATAAGCCGCCGGTGGCACTACCAACTCCGATGGGACAGGGAAAATAGAACTCTCCGCCGCCATAAGTATTGTGATATTACTATAATTCATATTTTCCGAATACCATTGCTCAACTGTACCAAACCACGACTTGGAAGACTCGGTATGACTTTTGTCATTGTCTTGTGCAAAAATATTAGCGGATAAAAATACAAGCAAAAATAGTAATAACTTCTTATGCCTCATAGTTTTTTATGTGATTTAAATTGTTGTTTTTCATACTCGTTTTTTATATGTTCCAAACCGGGCACCATCTCCTTAAACTCCTCAAAATCTTCTGTTGGGATATTTTTGAAATGCAAAAAAGCCTCATTTATCAATCCCATCTTAAAATAAGTAGTGGTCAATAAGAGTTGCAAAGCGGGTAACTCTGAATGCAAATTATTGGCTTGTTGGAAATATACTATCGCCATAATATCTTCGTCTAAAAAATTATACACACGACCTATTTTTAGACAGCATATAGCATTTTGTATCTGCAATTCGTACGCATCTAACACCAGTGGTTTACTCAACAAGTTTAAGTGCATCATTGCCTTATTGTAAGAAAGTATAGCATTTTGCAACATTCTCTTTTTCTCTGCCCTTTTCAAATCCTCCTCCGACATCTCTACATAAATATCTCCTATTGTTTCGTAAAGAGCAAAATAGTCGTTTTTTTCATAATCCAACTTTTGCTCCAATGCCAAAACAAAAGTTTTAGATGCCTCTAAATTTTCACCAAGAAAATGATAACACTGTCCTTTTTGCACTATTGCCTGAAAGTTATTGCTGTCGATTAAAAGTGCCTCTTCGCACATTTTAAGAGCATCTTCAAAGCGTTCAAGTTTCATCAAACCATCTATGTGCATATTTTTCAGATTGCCATATAGTTTCTTATCGTCAGCCAAAAGTGCCGAATGATTCTTCACCTGTAATTCACAACACGATATTGCTTCTTCCCAGCGATGAATTTTCATATAACATTTTGCACAATTGTAATAATTGTATTGGTCTTCATCATTGATAGCAATACGATATTTAAAAGCCTCTGCCGCTTCGGCATATTCCCCTTCTTTCACCAATATTTCCGACATCATACGCCAAGCATCTTTGTTGAAAGAATCGACATCGATAACCTTTTCGAGTATTCTTTTAACTTGCGTGTATTTGTCCACCATAAAAAATTGCATCGCATAAAACATCAAAAACCTAACCTCCATAGGAAAATTCAATGCTTTTTCGAGATATTTGTCTAATAAAAAATTAATATGTAAATATTGTCTAAACAACTCCTTATTTTCATAGTTTTCTAAATCTTTAAACCTAATATCACTCAAAAAATAGGTCGCATGTAGATACAAATCTAACCTAAATACTTCATAATCTTTGGTTGGGTATAACGCCAAATAACGCTCGAATTCTTCATCTCCCTCTTTGAAATTTCTCATACGAAACAGCACAAGCGATTTTGCAAATATCATTACAGGCATATCCCATTTCTTCAAGCACTTATCCGCCAGAGATACCACTTCTGCCTCTTTGCCGAGCGGTTCATAATACATACACATTACCTCCATAGCGTCCACATCCATATCGTCTGGAAAAAGAGATTTGGCTTTTTTCAAGACGGCAAATGCCTCATCTATCTCCGAAATCTGTATGAGGTGCATAATAGTATAAATATAATTATCCTCACTCAAAAGTGCCCGCTCTTCTTCGTTCGACTCCAAATAATTATTTATCATAGCACTCTGCTCATCGTTAAAGTCGCAAAAACTACCTGAAAGAAGATATGTTATATAATGGTCTGTCATAAGTTTATTAATAAAATTCTATGCAAAGATAATAAAAAAAACAGATACAAATGATTTATATTATTATCAATTTGTATGAATACAATAAAAAGATTAATTTTGCCATTTAGTATAGAAACAAACACTCTGTTGGTATTTTTTACAAAAGAAAAAAACAGCATATAAATATGAAAGCACACTATTTGAAAACAATGACATTGACGCTCTTTTTGATGGTCTCTACCTGCTTGATGGCACAAGAAAAAGACACTACAAAAACTATCCGCAATGTAGAGATAGAAAGAGATTACACCCCTGAGATAGAGCCTGTTGATAGACCAAAGATAGACATAAACATAGACGAACCGCCATTGCAAAAGCGACATACAAAATATAGCACCTACCGAGACAACTACATTGTGCCAAAAGCGTCTATGCTTCTTCTCAACCCCAAAGATTATGGCTCGTTGAATAGAGAGAACCCCAAGTCGGGCTTTTTTAGAGTTGGAGCCGGGGTCTTGTTTGATTGGTTAGCCGACTTCTGGTATCCTATTTGGAACACTGACGATGGTTATATAGATATAATAGCTCACCATGATGGTATATATCGTGTTGGCACTCCTGCCAAAGAATTGTATAATACAAACTTCGGATTTAATTTCATCAAAAACTTCGACCAGAATCAACTATATTTGTCAGCAAAATACTCCAACGAGAGTTTCAATTACTATGGCAACGACACCACGATACAGCCAAACCACTACTCCAACAATTTGGACACTATTTTTCAGCCAACCCAGTCGTTTAATAGAGGTAATATAACCATCGGCTTTCGTACAAAAGAAAGAAACTCAAACAATTGGCTATGGGATACACATCTATGTTATATACTTCAAACCACCAAAAACAACCTCTCTGAACACAATATAAATGCCGTAGGTCAGATAGATAAAGTATTTGATACCAACTCGTTGTTAGCAGAAGTGGGTGTGAACTCATATTTTTACAGCGACAACAATTTTATTCCGCAAATTAAAAATCAGCCCAAAAGTCAGTGGCAAAGCAATACTATGCTATTCGTAAAACCAGCATTTATAATGGACTTTGACAATCTAAAACTTAAACTTGGGGCAAAAACATTTTTTACTTTTGGCAAGAGACCAATCTTTGCCATCGCCCCTAATGTGAAAATAGATTATTTCCTTGACAACTTTTTGAACCTTTACGCAGGGCTTGATGGCAACTACCAAGTAAATTCACTCGAATATACCACAACTATAAATCGATACTACAACCTCTCAGAAACCACACAAAACACATATACCCCTATCGACCTATTTGGTGGATTTAGAGTGAAAATCCTAAAAGGATTGCTACTCGATGCCTCTATTGGCTACAAATATGTAATGAATGCTATATTCTTCAACAACAGTAACTTGTACCTCACAAACAAACTAAACGGCTTAGAAGTACAAGATAGTTGCTACAACAAGTATTTCGAGGCGGTTCAAAAAAATGGTTCTCTCTTCAATGCCAATATTAGTCTGACTTACAACATCAGAGAGCATATAAATATATTTGCCTCTATGGAATATAATAGATGGTCTTTTGATCAAGTAGTTGATGCTACGACAAGCAGATTTTATGCGTGGCACACACCAGAGTGGCGAGTAAATGTAGGCACCGAGTTTAAAGTCGGTAAAGGCTTTTTCGCAAATGCGAATATCTATTGTGCCTCCAAAATGAAAGCGGAGCAAATAAATAGACCAACGCAAAAAATAATAGAGTTACCTGCCATTTACGATTTAAATATCGGCTTGGGTTATAATATTTCAAAAGACTTTTCGTTTTTTTCAAAATTCAACAACATTCTTGCCGTTATGCCAAACCTAAACTATTACAATTGGTATGGCTACCAAACAATGGGCTTCAATGCGTTAGTAGGACTAACAGTGCAATTCTAAAATGGGGTATTTCATAGGGAAATCACAAAAACTATTTTTATACAAAAACATAGATTAAGCAAATGAAATTGACGATAATAAACGGAGCAAATCTCAATCTTCTTGGCAAACGAGAACCAGAGATATACGGCAACACCTCTTTCGAGCAGTATCTCAATTTTCTACAAAAATATTTTTCAGATATTACGATTGAATATTACCAATCCAACATAGAAGGAGAGATAGTAGAATGCATACAGAAAGCAGGAGACACATCTGACGGCATCATATTGAACGCAGGAGGATACTCTCACACTTCGATAGTGATAGCAGATGCCATAAAAAGCATTAAAGCAAAATGTGTCGAGGTTCATATCTCAAACCTTTTTGCAAGAGAGCAATGCCGACACCATTCGTTGATTTCTGCATACGCCTCTGGATCTATCATAGGCTTGGGACTTGATGGATATAGACTTGCCATAGAATGGTTTATAAACAAACATAGCCAAAGATAAGATTATGAAGTTTTTGATAAGTGGAGGAGGTACAGGAGGACATATATTCCCAGCTATAAGCATTGCTAATGAGATAAAAAAGCATTTCCCTGAAAGCGAAATACTCTTCGTAGGAGCAAACGGCAGAATGGAGATGGAGAGAGTACCAGAGGCTGGATATGAGATAGTTGGACTCGACACTCGTGGACTTGACCGTAAGAAATTATGGAAAAACTTCAACATAGTTGTTGATTTCGTCAAAAGTTACTTCAAGGCAAAAAAAATTGTCAAAGAGTTCAGCCCAGTTGTGGCGATAGGTGTCGGAGGGTATGTCTCGGGGGCGGCTATGTGGGCTGCGGCTTCTTTGGGAGTGCCGGTTGTTTTGCAGGAACAGAACTCTTTTGCTGGGCTAACCAATAGATTTCTATCAAAAAAAGCAACTGCAATATGCGTGGCATACGAAAATATGGAGAGATTTTTTCCAAAAGATAAGATTATACTCACGGGGAATCCTATTCGTCAAAATCTACTACAACCAAGTGTTGAACGCCAAATTGCCTATCAATATTTTGGGTTTGACCCCAATAAAAAAACACTGTTGGTAGTAGGTGGTTCGCTTGGTGCTGGAACGATTAATATTAGTCTTTTGTCGCAACTACAAAGATTGCAAAGCAGTAACTTTCAAGTGATATGGCAGACTGGTAAAAACTATTTGGCGGGGATACGACAAAGTCTGATAGAACAAAAATTCATCGACAAGCAATCAAACGAAAACCCAATAAGGAGCAATAATTTTTTCATTTCCGAATTCATATCAAATATGAATTATGCCTATTGCATAGCCGATTTGGTAGTGTCTCGTGCTGGTGCAAGTTCAATATCCGAACTATCTATATTGGGTAAACCATCGTTGCTTGTGCCATCACCCAATGTGTCAGAGAACCATCAATATCACAATGCTATGGCATTGGTAAACAAAGATGCAGCAATATTGGTTGAAGACAAAGATGCTATTCAAAATCTTGTGCCAGCCGCCATTAAGGTCATCGAAAACGACCAAACACTCAATATGTTGAGCCAAAACATAAAAAAACTTGCTTTGGAAAACTCGGCAACAAAGATAGTGGAAGTGATAAAAGATGTTATAACAGCAAATGCCACCAAATAATATGAAAAATAGCATAAAAAAACATACCACAACAATATTTTCTGAAATAAAAACATATTTAAGCATCACATTTGGTCTATTGCTATATGTTTTTGCGTGGAAAGCGTTTCTAATACCTAACGAAATCGTTGGAGGAGGTGCAACAGGTTTTGCTACCGATATTTTTTACTTGACGGGCGAGACAATTCCTATTCAATATGGCTTTTTTGCCATCAATATTGTATTATTGGCTATTGGATTTTATACTCTTGGCAACAGTTTTGGTATCAAAACAATCTACGGTATATTTTTTGTGTTTATTATGCTAACCATAATGCCCGAACCAACTATTATTACTCGTTCATTCGAAGAGAGCGACAAGTTGATTTGTGCTATCATAGGAGGCATTCTATCTGGCTTTGGCATTGCGATTGCTTTTCAGAATGGTGGCAGTGCTGGTGGCACAGATATTGTAGCAATGATTGTATCTAAATACAAGAATATATCGCCCGGCAAAGTATTTTTGTATGCCGATTTGCTAATAATAGGAGCATCATTCTTTTTCAACTACGACTTCCGAACTATTGTCTATGGCTATGTTACAATGGGGGTGTTTTCTTATTCTGTCGATTTGATGCTCTCTGGTGCTAAACAGTCAGTTCAATTATTTATAATATCCAGCAAATACGATGAGATAGCCGAAGGGATAATAAAAGAGACATCTCGTGGTGTAACTGCCTTGGACTCATTGGGGTGGTATCGCAAAGAAGAGAGTAAAGTTCTTATGGTAATAGTGCGAAAAACAGATACAGCACTCATATACAGCATAGTGCAACAGATAGACCCTACGGCATTTATAACAGAAGCTCTTGTCAAAGGTGTTTACGGCAAAGGATTTGACGTTATCAAAAAGTAGAAATTTTGTATTAACTTTGTAGCAAAAAAAAAAAGAAATACCCCAAAGTATGACAACCGAACAACAATATGATAATGCAATAGATATTTGTAGCGAAATCTTCGCAAAGAAACTAAAAGATTATGGCACTTCTTGGAGAATAATGCGTAGTGAATCCGTTACAGACCAAATATTTATCAAAGCAAGTAGGATAAGAAGTATAGAGGAAAAAAAGGTAACCAAAGTAGATGAAGGCATATATTCGGAGTTGATAGCGATTGTCAATTACGCTGTCATAGGGCTGATACAACACAAGATAGGATATTCTGACACTACAAATATGGATATTGCCGAAGCATTGGATTTATACAAGCAGTTTCTCAAAGAAGCCAAAGGGCTTATGATGGCAAAAAACCACGACTACAACGAGGCTTGGCGACTAATGAGAGTTCAGTCATACACAGATTTGATATTGCAAAAAATCAACAGAACAAAAACCATAGAAGACAACAACGGACAGACACTAATATCGGAAGGAATAGATGCAAACTACTTCGATATGTTAAACTATGCAGTATTTTATATCATAAAGATATTAGAAAAAGACAAAAACATACTATGATAAAGACAAAAATAAGCGAATTAAACAGCGAAATAAGTAGCAAACTGGTCAAGCAAGACAATGCATTATTGTTTCGTATCTTGGGTATCTGTTGTAGGATATTATTTGGTATAGTATTCCTATTTTCTGGGTTCGTCAAAGCCATTGATCCGCTAGGGACAACATACAAGATGCTCGACTATTTCCAAGCAATGGGGCTACCTCAACCATACACGCTAACATTAATCATTAGCATCTCTATGATTGCTATCGAATTTGCTATTGGGCTATCTTTGATAACAGGTATCAACAGCAAATTATTTGCATGGATAGGACTATTATTCATGCTTGTGATGACACCAATAACACTTTGGTTGGCGGTTACAAACGCAGTATCTGACTGTGGTTGTTTTGGCGATGCTCTCAAACTAACTAACTGGGAAACTTTCGGCAAAAATATCATTTTATTAATAATTACTATCGCTATCTTATATTTTGAGAAATATACCAAAAATTACTTGTCTAAAATTAGTTCTTGGATTATATCAACAATATTTTTCATAATTTCAATATCAATATCAACATATTGTCTACACAATTTACCTTTGATAGACTTCCTTCCATACAAAATAGGAAACAATATATCGGAACAGATGAAAGTGCCTGATGACAAGCCAAAAGATATCTATTCTACTACTTTCATATACAAAAACAAAATAAGTGGCGAATCAAAAGCGTTCAACTCTCTGGCTGACGCACCTTGGAACGACTCTATTAATTGGGAGTATGTTTCACAAACAACAGAGTTGATACAAAAAGGCTATGAGCCTCCAATACACGATTTTATGATATTTAACCCAGAGATTGGCGATGTTACATACAATATCTTGTCCGACAACAATTTTGTATTTATATTTGTAATGTACGACCTATCTCTTACCGATGAAAAGACTATAGATGATTTAAATAACATATATATAACGATTACAGAAAAAGGCTATCGCTCTTTTGCTCTGACTGCTTCCACAGAAGTAGAAATAGACCGTTTTGCTCAAACAAAAAACACGCTATTCCCTTTCTATACAGCGGATGCCATACCGCTAAAAACTATGGTTAGAGCCAATCCTGGCGTGATAATACTGAAAAACGGAACAGTCATCGACAAATGGAATGCTAAAAACACCGTAAATCATTTTGAATCTTTTTTACAAAACAACATATTATCAAACAGATAAAAAACACTAACTAAATATATACAAATATTATGAGAAAAAATATTGTAGCAGGCAACTGGAAAATGAACAAGACTCTACAAGAGGGTCTCACTTTAATCGAGGATATCAAAAAAGGTATTGCCAACAAAACAACTAAATGTGAGGTAATAGTAGCAACTCCATTCATTCATCTGTTCTCTGCCGTAGAGTGCGTAAAAAATAGTTCAATCGCAATATCTGCCGAAAATTGTGCCGACAAAGAATTAGGTGCATACACCGGCGAAGTATCTGCTTCTATGATAGCATCTACCGGAGCAAAATACTGTATCTTAGGACATTCCGAACGCCGTGCATACTATGGCGAGACATCTGACATTCTTAAAAATAAAGTTTTACTCGCATTAAACAATGGAATAAAACCTATCTTTTGCATAGGCGAGACAAAAGAAGAACGTCAGGCAAACAGGCAACAAAGCGTTGTGGCTCAACAAATAGAAGAGGTACTTTTTGACCTATCAAAAGATGAATTTGAAAATATAATACTTGCCTACGAACCCGTCTGGGCTATCGGCACAGGGCTAACGGCTACCTCCGACCAGGCACAAGAAATGCACCAGTTTATCCGTTATTTTATAGAAAAAAAATATGGGGCCAAAATAGCAGACAACACTACAATACTATACGGCGGTAGTTGTAACCCAACAAATGCCAAAGAGTTATTTTCCAAACCAGATGTTAATGGAGGACTAATAGGTGGTGCTTCTCTAAAAGCAAGCGATTTTCTAACTATCATAGATTCGTTTTGATATAGATATATTGACTGTTTCTTAAAAATAAATATTACCTTTGTGGTATAAAATATTTTTTGCCAATGGCAAATATTTAATTTTTATATTTAAAAAGTTTTTTGACCCCCGTAAAAATGACAAAGTTAAGTGTAAACATCAATAAAATAGCCACTCTTCGCAATGCTCGTGGAGGAGATGTGCCAAACGTGCTTCAAGTAGCATTAGATAGCGAACGATTTGGAGCAGAAGGTATTACCGTACACCCTCGTCCAGACGAACGACACATAAGATATTCAGATGTATTTCTTTTGAAGTCAAATATCACAACCGAACTCAATATCGAAGGAAATCCTGTGGATAAATTTATCGATTTGATAGAAAAAGTTAAGCCACATCAGGTAACATTAGTGCCAGACGCACCCGATGCTTTGACATCAAATGCTGGTTGGGATTGTGTCCAACATCAAAATTATCTTTCGGATTTGGTGGCACACTGCAAAGAGATAGGTGTAAGAGTATCTATCTTTGTAGGCACTGACAAAAACAATATAGAAGCGGCCGCCAAGACAAACGCCGATAGAATAGAGTTATACACTGAGCCTTACGCCAAATCGTATAAATCAAATCCAATGGAGGCAATAAAGCCCTTTGTAGAAGCAACCGAAATAGCAATCAAATGTGGTCTTAAAGTCAATGCTGGACACGATTTAAGTTTAGAGAACTTGAAATTTTTTGCACAACAAATACCTTCACTATCGGAAGTAAGTATAGGACACGCTCTTATATCTGATGCTCTATATTTAGGGTTAGAAAAAACAATACAACAATATAAAAACCGTTTAAAATAAATACAAAAACAATTATCAATATGCTATTACAAATCACTAACACGGCACAAGACACCGTCAATCAAATTGCTAATGCAGCGACACAAATACCCTCTAACGCTACTGGAGATATATCTGGAAGTTATTTTTCGCTACTACTCAAAGGTGGCTGGATTTTAGTACCGTTAGCATTTCTATTTGTCGTATCTATATATGTTATCATCGAACGCATTATGGTGCTAAAAACTATGGGAAAAACTGACAAACTATGGTTTGACCGTGTCAAAGATTTACTTTACGAATATAAATTTGATAATGCTGAAAAATTCTGTAATTCTGACCAAACAGCATACTCCAAAGTATTAGCAGCAGGATTAGGACAGGTAAATAACGATATAGAAGCCGTACAAAATGCTATGCAAAGCGAAGCAACTCAACAGGTTGCCATTTTGGAGAAAAACCTACATTGGCTTGGCATAACAGCATCTATTGCTCCTATGTTAGGCTTTTTGGGAACAATATTTGGGGTCATCAAAATCTTTTTCAACATAGCACAAACGAACGATTTTGAGATAGCAACCATTGCCGATGGGTTATATCAAAAAATGATAGCATCTGGGCTTGGACTATTTGTGGGTATCGTTGCCTACGCCGGCTATCACCTACTCAATAGTCGTATAGACAGCATTGTAACTGGTATGGACAAATATTCAAATGAACTTATAAATATGCTCCGTGGCGGTGGCAAAAAATAATTAAATATGAAGATAGAACGCAGAAAACCAAGAAGTGCAGAGGTCTATACGGCATCTTTGAACGATATTATGTTCTTTCTGATGTTGTTCTTCCTCATCATTGCAACAATGATAGCTCCTGCCACAATGAAAGTTGTGTTGCCAAGCAGTAAAACATCTTCTGATGCCGCTATTCGCAATCAAGTAAACCTAACGGTTACTGCTGATTTAAAATATTTCATCGAAGATAAAGAGGTAGCATTAGAACAGATTGAACCACTTATAGCAGAAGAGTTAGCAAAAAAAAGCAATCAAGAGACTATCATTTTGCTACATGCCGACAAATCGCTCAACCTACAAAATGTAGTAAATCTATTTGACATAAGCAACAGTCTGAAAACCAAGATGATACTATTCACACAAAAAGACAAATAATAGTTCTACATATTTTTTTGTAAAAAAACACAAACGCAATATAAAGATGATGCCTAAAAAAGACATATACGCTTCGGTAGGAACAACGCTAATTTGTGGTCTTATACTACTATTATTATTGTTGTTGAAACTTGTTGTCCCTACCATAATGGTCGAAGAGCAAGGCATTGAGGTAGGATATGGCATCGATTTAGAAGGCGAAGTTGGCGGGTCTTCTGGCGGACAACACGGTGATTTAGCCGGTTCTACTGATGGCGATTTATACAAAAAAAAGATAGATATACCATCTTTCTCACAAAAGCCTCAAATTGTAGACACAAAAACAACTACATCGAATACACCTCAACCAGTTGATAGCCAAGACGATTTCTTCACACAAACAACAGAAGAGTCATACCAAGTGGATACTATTCCTACCAATACAAACAATAGCAATCAAAAAACTAACGACATAGCAAAACAAAGACGACAAGAGCGATTAGCTCAAAGAAATGAACTGTCAAAAAGAGCTAATAATCTAGGAGTAAGTGCCTTTGGTAAAAGTGGTAGCACAGGAAATGGCAAATATAACATGGGGGGTGGAACAGGCAATGGCAATGGGACTGGACAAGGAGACGGAGTTGGCAATGGTGTAGGTAGCGGTAGAAAAGGAAATCCTTTGGGGCGTGGGACATCAAACGGTAGCAGTTGGAGTCTTGAAGGGAGAAATCTAAAAGGAACTATTGCAAAACCATCGTACAGACAAAATGTAGCAGGAAAAATCACTGTAAAAATACGAGTGGACGACAACGGAAGGGTTGTCAGTGCATCTATCGGACAACCAACAACAATAGCAGACCAATCACTACGACAATCAACTCTGGAGTCGGCAAGAAAAACAATATTCTCTTCTGGCAAAGGTACAGTCTATGGCAATATAGTCTATCTATTCAAATTAAATTAAATAAATAACAAATATACTGTTTATCAATATGAAAACTTCTTTTTTATTTCTAACCACAGGCTTTGAAGAGATTGAAGCGTTGGCAACTGTCGATATTTTACGCCGTGCTGGTGTAAGCCTAATCACTGTATCAGTCGAAGAGACACTCGAAGTAGCCGGAGCGAACGGAGTAACAGTCAAAGCCGATTCGATGCTCAAAGACAACGACTACAACAATGCCGAAATACTTATTTTACCCGGTGGCACAATCCGTCTCGGAGAGTTTGAATATCTAAACGAATTATTAAAAAAACAACACAACGCATCAAAACCTATAGCCGCCATCTGTGCTGCCCCTTCGGTGCTTGGCAATATCGGAATACTAAAAGGTCAAAATGCTACTTGCTATCCCGGTTTCGAACAGTACCTTGCAGAGGCTAATTTTGTAGATGCTCCTTTTGTTTGTTCTAACAACATCATCACCGGCAAAGGTCCTGGATATACATTCGATTTTGCTCTTGCCATCGTAGAGAGACTCAAAGGCAAAGATAAAGCAGACGAAGTAGCAAAAGGAATGCTTATTAGATAAAAGAAGATATTTTTACAAAAAAGTATTTTCCATTAAGCCGTTGTGATGAAAAAATTAGATAGATATGTATTGAGTCAGTTTGCTATACTACTGACAATGACTTTTTTCATAGTGCTTTTCGTACTTGTCATGCAGTTCATTTGGCTTAGGGCAGACGACATCATCGGCAAAGGCATACCTATTATGGTAATGGCAAAATTCTTTTTCTATATATCATTAGCATCATTACCGGTAGCATTACCATTGGCTATACTGTTGTCATCTCTTATGGTATTTGGCAATTTAGGCGAACGGCTTGAATTGATAGCAATGAAAACGGCTGGTATATCTCTATTTAGAATAATGCGTCCATTGATAGTGCTGATAGCATCAATGTCGATAGGTGCTTTTTTCTATTCAAACTATGTATTGCCAATAGCACAAAAACGAATGTGGACTTTGGTATTTTCTTTCAAAGACAAATCGCTCGAACTCGAAATACCAGTAGGAGAATTTTATGCCGGTATAAAAGGGAAAAACATCTATGCTCGAGGCAAAGACACAAAGACAAAGGCTCTTACTGATGTAATGATTTATGACTTTGCCAATGGGTTCGACAATGCCTCTATTACTGCGGCTGACACGGTAAGAATATCTACTACCACAGACCATAAATATATCAAAATATTAATGCTCAATGGCGAATGCTTTGAAAACGTTAGGTCGCAACAGGCTGGAAGCAAAACAATACCATACAGGCGAGAGACTTTTCTATCCAAAGAGATTCTTTTTGAGTTCGACACTGGCTTCAAAGAGTTTGACGAAACCTTTATGTCAAATACTCAAATAAGCAAAAATGTAGAAAGACTAACACGAGACATCGACTCTATAAACAGAATAAGAGACTCCTTGCATCACACTTATGCCAAACAACTAATATACAAACACAACTACATATCACAGTCTGACAGCACATACCTCTCTTCAACTATCATAGAAAATACAAAAAACATCGACTCCCTCTTTTTGTCATCTTCGCACGAGCAAATGGCAAACATTGTAGGCGATGCTAAACTAAATATCGATGGGGCTTTGTCTGACATTAAGTTTAAGGCTATGAGGATAAACGAAGCAAACAATTTCTATACAGCCCACAACCTCGAAAGACACATTAAATTCACTCTATCATTTGCCTGTATTATATTCTTTTTCATTGGTGCTCCTCTGGGTGCTATCATTGGCAAAGGCGGTCTTGGGCTACCAGCTGTGGTGTCAATAGTGCTTTTTGTATTTTATTACATCATCAACACTATGGGGCAAAAACTCGGACGAGAAGGAGACTGGGAGGTGTGGCAAGGGGCTTGGTTGGCATCTTCGATACTACTACCATTGAGTATGTTACTTACATACAGGGCGGTCAAAGATTCAAGACTATTTGAAGGTATTATGTATGTTAGAATATACGAAAACATCAAAAAGAAAGTCTCAAAAATATTCCCTACAAAAAAATAAATACTAGTCTACTCCACTAACTCTATCTTAAAACTACCAACACGAAAAGCAACATTTATCAGTATAGGTCTTTTGAGTTCTGTATCTTCAAGGTATAATGTAACCCCCTCTTTACTAAACATTTTTATATCTTTAAAAACTGGTACGAACTTATGGCATCTATATTTTTTGCCTCGTACCTTTATAGTCGTTTTGCCTTTATAAACTATCTCTGCTTTAAAGATATTTTCGTCAAAATATATAGGAAATATAAGAGACTGGTTAACCTTAACCGAACCCAAATCATATGCTCGAAGGACAAAAAGCCCTGAAACTATATCATAAAATCGCTCATTGGTCTGAAAACGACCTTTGATGGTGCTTTCTACATAGTTATCATAATAACTAACCACTTCATACTGCTTATAACTACCTTCTTGTGCGTCTCGGATAAACTTATATGGTTTATAATTTTCTATCGAAAATATAGAACGAAATACATCGTGAAAATTGAATAGCTTATTAACCAGTCCGATAGCATACATGTCTATCTTAACATCAAGACAATCAGTATCTTTAAACGATACTAAATGGGATTCTATCAGCATTTCTCCACCTTTTATAAAACCATATTTAGCATTATAACGCAATCGTTCGCCATAAAAATTAGTTTTTTGCGAATAAACGACCAACGAAAATGTAAGCAAAACAGCAAAAATATACAACCTGTTTTTCATATTATTAGTATATTTTATTGACAACCTACTATCTCAAATCATTCACAAAGGCTTCGGGGTGTTTTGTGGCATCCCACTGAAATAGATTTACATTAGCATCTATTTTCTTATAACGCCCTATTTCAAACAAAATACGCCCTCCATCTCTCATCGACACCTCTATACGGCTTATCTCGTTTGTTGTAGTTCTCATCAGCACTCTAACAAGAAACACATTATCGGCTCTATCTATTGGCATTAGTAGTATGTCGTAATGTCCATCATATATTTTAGGTATCTGAAAATCAATCCGATAGCGTTTTTTGTAGTCATATATCATTGCTATTGGCGATACCATAGCAAGTTCCTTTGCCGTTGGCGTTAAAATAGTGGTTTCGTTCAACTCTCTATCAAAATTCCATTGCGTTTTGCCATCATAATAAACCTCTACATCGGCAATAGTCATACAAAACATATCCTTCCATAGCCTAATATTCATATGATGTACCTCTGTTTGAGAATCGGTAGGCGATTTGATAGTTGTTTTTATTTTTGTACTATATGCCGTTTTGTATATTTTTCTATATGCTTTTTCAAGCATAGCAATAGCCTCTTTATCAGACTTTTGTTGTGAAAAAAGCGATGGTGTAGCCAATACTATTGCCAATACTATTGTGGCACAAATTTTTATTTTAGTCATAAGTCTAATATATTACAGTTATACAATATTTTATACAAATATATTTATTTTGACAATATAATACTACAAAGGTTTAAGCGTTTTTTATTACAAATCAAATAAACTGTTTGCCTTCTGGCATATCCTCTACATCAGCTACAAATTGTCTTATCTTATGTTCTTCGTCTTTTTTACATATCAACAACACATCATTATATTGTGCCACCAAATAACCTTTAAGGCCATCTATGACTGCTATCTTACCCTTTGGCATCACTATGATATTATCGTTACAATCGTACAATTTTTTTGCACATTTATACGAAACATTACCATTTTCATCTTTATCGCCAATTTCATACAAACTTTGCCAATTGCCAAGGTCAGACCACCCAAAATCAGCAATCATCACACTCACATTATCAGATTTTTCCATTATTCCATAGTCAATAGATATATTTTGACAAGTAGGATATATTGAGTCGATAAAACTCTGCTCCTGTGGAGTATGGTAATACTCTTTTCCATCTTCAAAAAGCGTTGCAATATCTGGCAAATACTCATTAAATGCATCTATTATTGCATCAATATGCCAAAGAAACATACCCGAATTCCAATAAAATTCACCTGCTTTGATGAATACCTCCGCCATCTCTCTGTTTGGTTTTTCGGTAAAAGTTTTAACCTTTCGTAATACCCCTTCGCCTTCATCTATCTGAATATAGCCATACCCTGTCTCTGGGCGAGTAGGCTTCATTCCTAAGGTAAGCATCGATTTTTTGTTGGCTTTGACAAAAGATAATCCCTCTTGCAATACTCTCCTGTACTCTACCCCATTTGTAATCATATGGTCTGATGGAACTACAATAATATTAGCATCATCACACTCCGATTTAATTTTATACACAGCATATGCTATACAAGGTGCCGTGTTGCGTCTCATCGGCTCGAGTAATATTTGATTTTCAGACAATTGTGGCAATTGCTCCATAATCATCTGCTTATACATAGCATTAGTAACGATATATATATTTTCGTTTGGTACAATATCTTTGAACCGCTCAAAAGTAATTTGTAGCAAAGAACGACCTGTCCCAAAAAAATCAAGAAATTGTTTAGGCATATCTGCTTTACTCAAGGGCCAGAAACGACTACCTACACCACCTGCCATTATTATACAATAATTATTTTTCATATCTTCATTTTTTGTTTATTCTAAAATAAGTATTTCTAAAAATTTGTCGTAAAGGTAATAATATTTATCCAAATAGCCAAAAGCATTTTGTAGTAAAAAAAGATAATAATTATCCCTCAAAACGCCCTATATATCTACTTAAAATAGTAGTTGTTAACTATTTTTTATACCAATTAATTGCTTTTGCCTTGCATATGATGGTCATAAGTAATTAATTTACTATCTTTGCAAAAAAATACATTATGAATATGAGAGCATTAATAAGCGTTAGCGATAAGAGAGGCGTTGTAGATTTTGCAAAAAATCTAATCAATTTGGGTTGGGAAATCATCGCCACAGGAGGAACAATGAACCTACTACAAAAAGAGGGATTAAAGGTCATCAACATCAGCGAAATAACAGGCTTTCCTGAGATATGCGATGGCAGAGTTAAGACTCTTCACCCCAAAGTTCACGGAGGACTGTTGGCTCAACGCAACAACGATAGTCATATCAAAGCACTAAAAGACAACGATATAGCCTTTATAGATATGGTCTGTGTAAACCTATATCCTTTTTCACAGACAATAGCCCAAGAGGGTGTAAGCATAGAAGATGCTATAGAAAATATCGACATAGGTGGTCCATCTATGTTAAGGTCGGCGGCTAAAAACTGGAACGATGTAACAGTCGTTTGTAACCCCGACAACTACAATACAATCATAGACGAAATCAAAACTCACGGAAACACCTCTCATTACACTCGCCTACAATTGAGTGCCGAAGCATATACTCACACTGCCGAATATGACATAAAAATTGCAACTTATATGCGACAACAGGCAAATCTGAACGAAAAACTATTTTTAGAATATGATCTCGTTCAAAACCTTCGATATGGAGAAAACCCACATCAAGAAGCAAAATTCTACCGACAATCAGATAGAGTGCCTTATTCTTTAGCTTTTGCCAAACAGATACAAGGCAAAGAATTAAGTTACAACAACATACAAGATGCAAATGCCGCATTGAGCATAGTAAAAGAGTTTGACCAACCGTTTTGTGTCGGCATCAAACACATGAATCCTTGTGGTGCTGCCATTGGCAAAAATATTGTAGAGTGCTGGACAAAGACTTATCAAGCAGATAGCGTAAGTATATTTGGAGGTATAGTGGCAACAAACCAAGAAATCAACGCAGAGGTAGCAGAGATGCTAAAAGAGGTGTTTTTGGAAATAATAATAGCACCAAAATTTTCAGACGAGGCTCTAAAAACTCTTTCGTCAAAGAAAAACCTTAGACTATTGGAAGTAGATATGACGAATACTGACAATAATGAACAAAACTACATATCAGTATGTGGTGGATTGCTAAAACAAGACAATGATAACAAAACGGCAATAGTAGATAAATCGATGACTGTAACATCGACTCAACCAACAGAGAGTGAACTACAAGACCTGAATTTCGGATTGCGAATAGTCAAACATATCAAAAGTAATGCCATCTGTATTGTAAAAAATGGCGTTACCCTAGGTGTAGGAGCAGGGCAGATGAATAGAATACAATCTGCCGACATAGCCCTACGACAAGCACACGCCAATGGACAAAAAGATAACCTTATAATGGCGTCAGATGCTTTTTTCCCTTTTGATGACTGCGTAGAACTGGCTTCTATGATGGGCGTGTGTGCTATCGTACAACCAGGCGGAAGTATGCGAGATGCCGATTCTATAAAAAAAGCAGACGAAAAAGGCATAGCAATGCTATTTACCGGTATGAGACACTTCAAACACTAACATACAAATAGTTTTAAGGAAATTGTATCTAAGTTGTATAAATAAGAAAACGCTACTATTGGCCATCTGTATATATATAAGTAGCATAACACACTCACAGTCAAGCAAAAGCGTATATCAAATGCTAAACCTACCAATGGACGCTCACTCCATCGGTCTGGGCGGAACGAATGTGGCTATTACTGATGGAGGCATCAATTTAGCTCTAAACAACACAGCCCTACTATCTGACAAAAGTCATAATATGCTAACCCTTAACTATGCAAATTATCTTGCAGATATTAATTTGGGGACTATCGGTTACAGCAGAAGTTGGGGCAAAAATAACTTTGGGGTAGCCATCTGCTATATGGATTTTGGCAAATTCCAAGGCTACAACCAATACGACATATATCAAAATGATTTTACTGCAAAAGATATTGTTATAAACCTATTGTATTCACGACCGTTTGGTAAATACTTTTCGGTAGGAGGCAATCTAAAAAACATCTATTCTGCATACGAAAAATACACTTCGTCAGGTATGGCTATTGATTTTGGAGCAAGTTATCACAACGAAACACTGATGCTCGATATGGGTATATCTATAAAAAACATAGGGTTTCAATATTATGGCTACCAATCATTCGAAGGAGACAATAGATATGAGCCTCTGCCTCTAAATATAATATATGGCATATCCAAACAACTAAAAAATGCCCCTATTCGTATCTCTATAACACTACATAACCTTAACCGCTTCAACCTCAACTATCAAACCAAAGATTTGTACAATAAACTAAACCCGGACAAAATAAAATGGCACGATATGATGCTACGACACACAATATTTGCCACCGAAATACTGCCCCATAAAAACTTTTTCGTATCTATCGCCTTCAACTATCGACATCGTGCAGAGATGACAATTCCTGCTTTTAGGTCGTTGGCAGGTTTTTCGTTAGGTACAGGACTAAACATCAAAGGATTCTCTATAAAAATAGCTATGGCACAACTACAACAAGGAAACCCTACTTATCATTTTTCACTTTCATCGGCACTCGGTAGATTTGGTATAAAACCATAAGACTAACTTTTTGTACAAAAAAGAATATTATTAGTTATTTTACCTAAAAAATAATAAACTCTTTTATTGACAATAATAAAAAAAATAAATATTGCGTACCACTTCTATGAAAATAGGCAATACGCAATATTAATTATAATAATAGTTGTATTTATACTTATCTAAAAAGCAATATCCAAAGAGCCATTAGTACTATATTTGCAAATGAAATAGGCATAAGCACTTTCCACTCCAATTTCAGCAATTGGTCTATTCTAAGACGAGGAAACGACCATCTAACCCACAAAGCCATAAAGACACAGAAGAATGTTTTGCCAAAGAACCAAATCACAGGAGGAATAAAATCCATAATGCCGTTGAATGCATCAAACCCTGCAATATGTAGCGGTTGCCACCCTCCAAGAAACATAGTAGATGCTATTGCAGCCACAATAAACATATTCATATATTCAGCCAGATAGAAAAATCCGAATGTGATACCCGAATATTCTGTATGGTAACCTGCGGTAAGTTCCGACTCTGCCTCAGGCAAGTCGAATGGTCCACGGTTTGTCTCTGCATGTCCTGCGATTAAATATATCACAAATGCTATAAAAGCAGGTATGCCCCCCTTGAATATAAACCAGCCAGTTGCTTGTTGTTCAACGATTTGAGAAAGTTGCATTGTACCCGACAACATAACTATTGTCATCAGAGAAAGACTACAAGATAGTTCGTAGCTGATGAGTTGAGCCCCCGAACGCATCGCCCCTATCATAGTATATTTACTGTTGGACGACCACCCCGCAAGCATAATGCCCACAACACCCAAAGACGAGACCGCCAAAAGGTAAAATACTCCGACATTGAAGTCTATTGCATGTAGTCCTTTGTCGAATGGAATTGCACCAAAAGTGAGAAGAGAGGCTATTATAACCAAAAAACTTGCCAATCGAAATAATTTTCTATCAACTCTATTGAGATTAATTATCTCTTTTAGCAAAATCTTAATCATATCTGCAATAGGCTGTAATAAACCCCAAGTTCCGACACGGTTTGGTCCGAGACGGCATTGAAAATATGCACAAATCTTACGCTCTGCCAGAATAAGTATCAATGCTAAAACAGCATAAAGCGATAGTATCAATAATCCTATCAATACAAACTCAACAGTCAAAGCAAGCCATTCAGACATATTTGACATCAGAAAGTTGTTTACCCAATCAGTTACTACTTGAAAATGAAACATAAATTTATTTATATTTTTTTGTTTATCTAATTTATTAAGTGTGATTTCAAATTAAACTTTAATTTACAACTACACACAACCATATAACACATTGATTATAAACTATCAAAATATCATCTATC
>PDWI01001717.1_pt1 | contig 44510 bp, 48 predicted proteins | sample 1430891 | NCBI WGS metagenome assembly PDWI01 (sample SAMN01162508, study PRJNA174530) | Oral metagenome, whole genome shotgun sequencing project. | biome: Marine environment; feature: Marine mammal; material: Swab sample of the gingival sulcus; isolation source: swab sample of gingival sulcus... | reverse complement strand
TGCGGTAAGAAGACTGCACGATATAAATAAAAGTGCGTGGTGGATTTTATTACAAATAATACCGCCAGTTTACATTATATATGTTTGCATAAAAGGAACCGATGGGGACAATAAATATGGTGCTAACCCTTTGAAAGCTAATGATAAAAAATAAAAGTGACATTTTATGAATTATTTCTTGTCAAAAATAAACAAAAATGAACTTCCAGATAATATTTATGAAGGTGCTGATATTTATTGTTGGGAGCAAAGAACTCTTAATGAAATGAATGCAAAAGACCAAATTTGTGTCTGTCTAAATATGGAAGACAGGAAAATTAATGAAATTATCTGTATCTTAGAAGTAGTTCGGTGCAAGAAAAATAGAAAATGTATAGAAAAAGTAAAAGTTATTAAGGTGTTTAATAAAAATTTTTCTCACATTTTATCTAAAAAACAACAAGAAAAGTTAAAAGTACGGTGTTCTTTAGGGAAAATAGATGAAAGTTTAACAAATATATTTATTTAATACCAATAAGGAATAGATGATGAAAAAAGTTTTATTAGGCGTAGCTATTGGACTTGCAATATTGCTATGTATAGGTAGTTTTGCGGATTATAATATTGACTTGGTTAAAAATGGTACTATGAATTTCAATAAAACACTTACTGTTGGACAAGCTTTAGATAATTGGGAGTATTGTACAAATGGAAAATGGGATAATTTTCAAACAAATAATGGTATAGAAGTGGTAGAATTTGGATGTGAAACAGAAAATTTATATAAACACTTTGTAGATAAAAAACTAAACTTAGATATGTTAAAAAAAGAAATTTCGACATTGTCAAAACCATATTCGACGCTAAAATTATTATCATTAAAAGACATTGCTGATGTGAAAGTGAGATATATATTTCAGTTCACTCTAAACAATGATGATACTTTTCAAATAGATAATATTCAACAAAAATATATATTTCAAGATGGTATAGAGGGACAAGAAATGCCAACAAAATATATGAAATTATTAAAAATTGCATACAACAATGAAGATATTGTTAAAGACTACATGTTTAAAGGTTGGTCTGTTGGTAGCACTTTAATACAACTAATTGTTAGTAGATATAATGGTCTTAAAGAACAATAAACATAAAACAATAGAGGAAACAATTCAATGCATAGTATCGTAGCAGCTGGGTTAGGTGCGCTTATAGGCATAAGAATATATAAATATTTTAATGATACGGTGGCAATATCTGATTTAAAATTATATCTTGGCAATGCTAAATTTAAGGATATATCACAAAGAACATATACTTTTGAAAATAGTGAAAATTTATTGGAAGAAGTGGTAAAAGTATTTAGAAATGATTTAGAAGAAGAAGCAAAAGCATTTAGTCCAAATATGCCACATAAAGTTGCAGATAATGTTTATAATATGGAAATTAGATTATCGTATGAAGATGTTATTGAGAAGTGTGAAATAGTTTTGAATGAAACGGAACGCACAGCAACTGTAACTGTTGTATTTAAGTGATATTAATAAAAAATAAATTATTTTAATTATATGCACATAATCCTGTACAACATTATACTATGATACCTAAAATAAATATTTTAGGAGCTTAACATGATAGCCACAAACTACACAACCGCAAGAAATGATTTGAAAACCTTTTGCGATAAGGTGACAGATGAAGATGAAATAGTTATCATCACTCGCAAGGATGAGAAAAATGTTGTTTTGTTAAGTCTTGAAAAATATAACGACATTTCAAAGGCTATTAGAAATAATGAATACCTTTTTAAGATAGATACTAGTATCAATCAACTCAAAGAAGGATGTGGGCAACAGCATGAACTTATAGAGGTTGATGATGAATAAACTTTTGTCTGATAGGGCTTGGGAAGAGTATTTGTATTGGCAATTTCATGATAAAAAGACTTTAAAAAAGATAAATGAACTTGTTAAGGATATAGAGAGAAGCGGACTTCTTGAAAGTATAGGAAAACCTGAACGATTAAGATATAGAGAAGCTTATAGTGGAAGAATTGATAGTGTAAATCGACTCGTTTATAATATAGACGAGCAAGAGAATTTATGGATAATCTCTTGCAAAGGTCATTATGAGGATTGATTTAGTTTTACATGTAAAATATTAGCAAACCCTTTTTAACATTCTCCTTGTGTACCAAAGTAAAAATATTGCCGATGAATAAACCACAAACATCAAACCAAACCAAAGGTTTATAAATGGCAATTTAAAATAGACTGCTATTAGCCAAAAGATTGGGATGATGGCGATGATTTGACGGTAGAGTCCTACGTAAAATATCACTTTTGGTTTTTTGATGCCTTGAAGAGTGGATACGCAAATAAAGATGCTTACATAGCCAAAAATGTTTAAAACCTCAACGTAAAGATAATCTACTCCAAAGCTTAAAACTTCTGGATTTTTACTAAAAAGATTTAATAAGTTTTCACCAAATGTAAACGTTATAATAATACCAACAACCCCAATCGTTCCACCAACTAAGAGGCTATATTTGATACTATCTTTTACCCTATCATATAGCTTTGCTCCGTAGTTATTTGAAACAAGGGATAAGACAGCTGAATTTAATCCAAGTACCGGCAAAAGTATAATTTGCTGAACCCTAAATGCGATACCAAAACCAGCGACCGCATCCATTCCATAAAAGGTAACATAGTGTACGATTAAAATAGAACCTAGCGACATTGTTATCATATTTAATGCTGGAGGCGTACCTTGTGAAAGTATCTGTTTGTAGATGCTTATTTTTGGTAAATATTGTTTTACATGTAAGCCTATCAAATTAGTTTTTAACACTTTTAAAGCAAGATAAAAAGAGCTAAGTATCTGTATCAAAACTGTTGCAAATGCGATACCTGCTATACCCATAGCACCAAAACCACCTATTCCAAAAACAAAAAGTGGATCAAGTATAAGATTGGCAAAAAAGCCCAAAATGAGTATATTTCTGTATGTTTTTGTATCTCCAAGAGAAACCAAGAGCGCATTTAAACCTGCATTTAAAAGAAAAAATGGAGCTGAAAGCAAAATGGTATCTATATATGTTAGCGCAAATGGCAGATACTCTTTTTTTGCGCCCACAAGTATAAGTAGCTCTTTTGAAAAAGCAAAACCAAGACTTCCCACAAAAATACCGAGTAGAAGTATAAAAAAGATACCTTTATGGGCGTAAATAGAAGCTAGAATTCTTTTATGTTTTCCAAGAGCATTTCCCACAAGGGCAGTTAAGGCCGAACTAAATCCATAACCAACACCTATAATCATAAAGTATAGAAAAAAACTGATACTAAGCCCTGCCACTGCATTTGTGGAGATGTAGCCAGCGTAGTAGGTATCAACCACATTAAAAAGGGTATTAAAGATGATACCTGTACTTGCTGGCAGAGCTATATCTTTTAAAAGTTGGGGTATCGGTTTTGTTAAAATCTCTTTTGTTTGCAATTTTATCCTTTAAAAAAAGGATATTATACCTAAAAATCTATACTTTTATGCAAGCTGCTCCTCGACGTTCGTCATATCCTCCATTTAAGTCTCCATCAACTGCTTGAACTCCTCCAAAAAAGAGATTTAATTCGTCAAAACATTTAAGTTCATAATGCTTTTTAAGCTCATTCATTATCTCGTCTTTGCAAGAAAATTCCATGCAAGCCACACTTTTTTCAAAGTGAATACGAGGTGAGTTTATGGCTTTTTGCAAGTTATACCCATATATAAGATTATTTAGGATAGTTTGAATTATGGCTGAACGTATGCGATTGCTTCCCGCGCTTCCTAAAAGAAGTTTTGGTTTTCCATCTTTTAAAACTGCTGTGGGTGCCATCATAGAAGGAAGCCTAAGCCCCTCTTTATGTTTAAACCATCCATGTGGATTTAGGTCTTCTTCACCAAGCATATTGTTTAGTAAAATGCCACAATCTTCCACCATATATCCAGATCCTTCTCCATTTGTAGTAGTAAACGAGAGCGCATTTTCTTCTTCATCGATGATGCTAACATGGGTGGTATTACCCCAATAATTTAGTTTAGTTTTTAACATTGATGCATATTTTTGTATAAGACTTTCATCGCTTAAAATATCTTCAAGTCCTTTTACATGTAAAAACTTATCGACCGCATCTTTTCTAAATTCGCCTGTTATACAAAACGCCTCAACTAATCCCTTAACATGCTCAAAACTTCTAAAATTTTTAAAATTGTAATTTTCAAGAAGTTTCAAAGTAAAAGCTATGAGTATTCCCCCACCACTTGGAGGTGAATTTGTAAAGATTTGATGACCTTTAAAATCAAACTCGATTGGTTCTCTTTTAATGCACTCGTAACTTTTTAAATCCTCTTTGTAAATAAGCCCACCATGCTCTTTTGACATCTTTTCTATGTTACTCGCAACCTCACCTTCATAAAAAAACCTACTGCCTTCCCTTGCAAACTCTTCTAAAAAATTTACATAATCACTATTTTTAAAAAGATGTTTTTCATCTATTAAGTCCCCATCTTTTTCATATAAAGCCCTACTTGGAGGAGTAGATAAAAACATAGGCTTTAAAAGTTTTAAAAAATCAGCTTGCATACTTGAAAGATAAAGTCCCTCTTTTGCATACTTTAAAGCTGGCTGAATAAGTTCACTTAAAGGTAGTTTACAATAGTCTTTATAAATCTCATAAATACCCTTTACCATTCCAGGAATTGCTACTGAACCAGCGCCCACATGAAACTCTTGTTTAGCGCTACCAAAATCCACCTCTACTGGGTAAAAATCAGGATTTTTGATTCTATTTGGCGGAACTTGCACGAAAAAATCATAAATAGTAGGCTTTTTATTTTTACTTAATCCAAGTAAAAAACCACCACCTCCAAGGGAGGTGAAAAGTGGCTCGCACATAGGAGATGCCAACATAACAGCAACGGCTGCGTCATAAGCATTGCCTCCATTTTCAAGTATCCAAGCCCCAGCTTGAGCTGAGTGTTTGTCCCCTGCACTTACAACGCCTCTCATAAATACAGCCTTTTTACATGTAATATATTTTTCATTTTATTATCCCCATTTTTTCTACCTCTTTTAAATCTTTTGTTTTTTCATATTTTTTCAACATCTTTTGTGCGATTGATGGCTCATTTGCCACCTTTAAGGCCTTTTGTAAAAACTTTTCATCGATTATATTTTTTACATGTAGTTTTTTAAGCAAGTCTAAAATAGCATCTTTTATGCTTTGCCTTTTTTCATCATGTATAAAATCTCCGCCCATCGAATAACGTGTGGCGTTCCACATATTTTCTTTTAAAATTTGAGCTAACATTTTATCGGGTTTTTCACTTTGTGCCAATATACAAATGCCCCTTACTAATCCAATTAAAACTTCAAGCCTTTCAAGGTCATTGATACCATCAAGTACGCGAAACTCCACCGTTTTAAGTTTATCTTGTATGCGTATATCCCACCAAATATCTTTTTGGCTTTGTATCACATTGGTTTTAAAAAGCAAGTCGTAACAGGCTTTCATATCTTCAAAACTATCAAAATATTGCGGTATTGAAGCGCGAGAAAGTCTATCAAATATTTTCGTTCTATATGAATGCATTCCTGTATTTTTACCACTAAAAAATGGTGAACTTGCACTCAAAGCAACAAGCATCGGAAGGTATTTGATAGCAAAATTATATGCATTTAATGCTTTTTGAAAATCCTTAAAGCCAACATGAATATGAGTGCCACATATATAAAAATCATCCATCAAAACTCCATAAGTTTTACAAATTTTTCTATAGCGTTCATTTTTAACCATTTTAACATTTTTCTGTTTTAAGGTATTTGTACCACTTGTGTGAAGAAGAAGGTATTTTTTTCTTGCAAGTTTATTTAGTCTATACAAAGCACCTCTTAAAAACCCCACAAGTTCGTGGTGCTCTTCAAAAACAGGAGTGTTTATCTCAAGCATTGACTGCAATAGCTCTGGTGTAATATATTTTTTATATTTTAAAGAGATATTTTTTTTAAAATATTCATATTCATTGGCAAAAGAGTAATCTTTTTCATTTAGTATCCTAAGTTCTAACTCCGCACCGATTGTAAAATTTCTACCATTTTTAAAATTTTTAAACTGCATTTTTCAACCTTTGCATTTTTACAGATTTAATTTATCATACAATTTTTTTCTTTTAATGTGGCAAAAAAATGCCATATTTGCTTTATTGGTGGGTATTTTTGTAACAAAAAAATAACAAAAAACAATATTGACAAAATTTTAAAAAAGTGATAAACTTTCAAAACTTAAGGGAGCTTTAGGGCTGAGAGGAAGTTTTACTTCGACCTTTGACCTGATCTAGGTAATGCTAGCGTAGGAAAATGTTTGAAACTGCAACACTAACAACCTTCACTCTAAATCCTTTTAAGACTAACTAAAAGGAGATAAAATGGCGGATTTTGACGAACATGCAAATGCTTATGATGAGTGGTTTTTAAAAAATGAAAACCTACTTTTAAGCGAACTAAAACTTGTGGCACACTTTTTACAAAAAGATAAAAAGATACTCTCTATCGGATGTGGAACTGGACTTTTTGAAATGCTACTCAAAAAAAACTATAACATCACAGTAAGTAATGGTATAGAGCCATCACGCGACATGGGAGAATACGCTCAAAAAAGAGGTTTACATGTAGATTTTGACACGGCTGAAAATGCAGACTTTGGGCAAGATTGGGATATTATCATGTTTAATGGAAGCCCAAGCTATATAAAAGAGTTAGATTTTTGCATTCAAAAATCACAAAAGGCACTAAAAAAAGGTGGACTTATCATACTTATCGATGTGCCAAAAGAGAGTGGCTATGCAACTTTATATAACTTAGCTTACGCCCTTGATACTTGGGATCACGCTTTACTTGAGCAAATAAAGCCAGAAGACCCATATCCAATCGAACTTGTAAAAATGGCATCTTGGCGAACTAGCGATGAAAAGATAGAGCTTTTAGAAAAAAATGGATTTGGCGATTTTAAATACGCCCAAACGCTTTTGACTCACCCAATGTATTCAAACAAAGAGGTTCAAGAAGTAGTTGAAGGTTATGATAGGGGCGATTATGTAGCAATTTGCGCAAAGAAGATGTGATGAAACCATCTGGAAAATTTACATGTAAGCTTTGGAAAGAGGTAAAACCCATATATAAAGAGCTGTTAAAGCATCCATTTATACAAGGTTTGCAAAATGGAAGCTTAGATAAGTCTGCTTTTAAATACTACATCGCTCAAGATATGTTATATCTTAAAGATGATGCTACGTCTTTTAAAAACCTAACAAAAAAGCTTCAAAATGATTTACATGTAAAGTTTTTTTCCGACATTCAAAAAGATATGATAGCTTATGAGATAGAGCTTGAAAAAGAGTTCATCAAAGCTTTTAAGATTAAAAAGGCGAAGAAAAAGTCATTTGTTATTAAGAAATATACCTCATTTTTACTAAAAACCTCAAAACACAAACGTCCATTTTATGCAATGTGTGCCCTACTTCCTTGCTTTTGGTTATATAGCGCCGTGGGGTTAAAGGTGCATAAAAAGAGTAAAAGCAAAAACCCATACAAAAAGTGGATAGAGTATTATAAAGATGAAAAATTGCTTTTACAAGTGGATACTTTTATAAAGATAGTCGAAAATGAGGCGAAAAAGATGACTAAAAAAGAGTTAAAAAAGGCGAGGAAATATTTTTTAAAATCCTCTTATTATGAGCTTGCATTTTTTAATGAAGCTATTCGAAAAAAAAGGATAAATAGTGGAACAGATAATTTCAAAAGGCATAATAAATTCATATTTTGAAAAATTAAACGACTCTTTAGAGATGGACGTGGCGATAGTAGGGGCAGGTCCAAGTGGACTAGCAGCTGCTTATTATTTGGCAAAAGCTGGTAAAAAAGTTAGTGTGTTTGAAGCAAAACTAGCACCTGGTGGTGGAATGTGGGGAGGAGCTATGATGTTTAACGATATTATAGTTCAAAAAGATGCTTTGTATATACTAGACGAACTTAACATTACTTATAAAGAGTTTGAAAAAGATACTTTTGTGGTTGATAGCGTACACGCAACCTCAGCTTTAATCTACCATGCATCCAAAGCAGGTGCTAAAATATTTAACTGCTACATGGTTGAAGATGTTGCATTTACAAAACAAGATGAAGTTTGCGGAGTTGTAGTTAATTTTGCACCAGTGCTTAGAGAAGGACTTCATGTTGACCCACTTATGATGCTAAGCAAGGCGGTACTTGATGCAACAGGTCATCCATGCGAAATCTCAAACACTGTCGCAAGTAAAAACGGTGTAAAACTCGATACGCCAAATGGCAAAGTTATGGGGGAGAAAAGCTTAAATGTGGAAGAAGGCGAAAGACTTACAGTAGAAAACACAAAAGAAATATACCCAAATCTTTTCGTATCAGGCATGGCTGCAAATGGGGTAAGCGGGAGCTTTAGAATGGGTCCAATCTTCGGTGGTATGCTCATGTCTGGAGAAAAAGTTGCAAAATTGATATTGGAAAAACTATCTTGATAGATGGTTTATATGTTATCATCACAAATCCAGTAAAATCTTATGGAGATATTGCTAGGATTTGTGTTGATAATAACATCAAAATGCTTCAACTTAGGCAAAAACACCTAAGTGATAAAGAACTTTTAAATATTTGTGAAAATATTTTAAATATCACCGACAACACGAATACTAACCTCGTAATTGATGACAGGGTTGACCTAGCTTTGGTTTCAGGTTGTGACGGGGTTCATGTAGGGCAAGATGATATGCCTTACAAGATGGCAAGAGAGATACTGCCAGATAAAATCATAGGTCTTTCAACGCACTCTTTAAAACAGGTTGAAAAGGCGATGGAGTTAAAACCTGACTATATAGGCTTTGGACCCATATATAAAACACCAACAAAGAAGATCCCAGACCCTGAAGTTGGAACCGAACTATTAAAAAAAGCGCTCAAGGTTTGCCATATCCCACTAGTTGCCATAGGTGGAATAGATAATGAAAATATAAATGAAGTGCTAAATGCAGGAGCAAGAAATATCTGCATGGTGCGGTATTTGATGGCTCATGAGGATTTGGATAAGAGAATAAAATATATACAAAAATTGCTAAAGGAGAAAAAATGAAAAAAGTTTTAACTATCGCAGGAAGCGATAGTTGTGGAGGTGCTGGGATACAAGCAGACTTAAAAGCTATGAGCGCTTTGGGTGTTTATGGCATGAGTGTGATTACTGCTATAACTGCACAAAATACACAAGGGGTTTTTGGAGTTCAAGAGATAGATGAAAAACTTATAGCTAAGCAGATAGAAGTTATATTTTCAGATATACAAGTTGATGCGCTAAAAATTGGAATGCTTAGTTCAAGCGCTATTATCAAAACTGTGAGTGAGAGTTTGCAAAAATTAAAACCTTTACATGTGGTTATCGACCCTGTTATGGTTTCAAAAAGCAATTTTAAACTTTTAAAAGATGAAGCGATAGATGAGCTTAAAAAATTTATCTCTTTAGGTGAACTAATTACGCCAAATATTCCTGAAGCGGAGATTTTAGGTGGAACTACAATCAAAAATGAAGATGATATGATTTTTACATGTAAAAAAATCCAAAGCTTTGGCGTAAAAAATGTACTTATAAAAGGTGGTCACAGAAAAGATAATTGTACTGATATCTTGCTTTTAGAAGATGGGCAAGTTTTGCGTTTTCTTGGTACACGAATAGATACAAAAAACACTCACGGAACTGGTTGCACTCTTAGTTCTGCTATTGCATCGCATCTAGCACTTGGTTTTAATGTTGAACAAAGTGTTAGAAAAAGCAAAGAGTATATAACTGAAGCTATCAAAAACTCATTTGCTATTGGACAAGGCGTTGGTCCTGTGGGACATTTTATAGACCTCTATAAAAAAGCTGGAGTTTATTATGAGTGAGATTGATTACTCTTTATATCTTGTTACAAACCGCGAATGCTTAGGTAAAAAAGATTTTTTGCTAAGCATAGAGGAGGCTTTAAAAGGTGGGGTAAGTGTAGTTCAACTGCGCGAAAAGGAGCTTGAATTTGACGCATTTTTAAGTCTTGCAAAAAAGTTAAAAAACCTAACACAAAGATACAATGTGCCATTAATCATAAACGATAATGTGCAAATTGCAAAATTAATTGATTGCGCTGGCGTACATGTAGGGCAAGATGATGAAAGTTTAGAAAATGCAAGAAAAATTCTCGGATACCAAAAAATCATCGGTGTATCGGTTGGAAATGAAGATGAAGCGAAAAAAGCCATTGAGGGAGGAGCAGATTATCTAGGGATTGGGACAGTATTTTTTACGCCAACCAAAAAGGATATAAAAACTCCAATCGGACTTGAGGGCTTAAGGCGCATTGCTAAAATTTCACCTATTCCAAAAGTTGCTATCGGCGGAATAAATCTTGACAATCTAAAACAGACTTTAGAGTGTGGCATAGACGGAGTTGCTGTTATATCAGCCTTACTAACAAGTACTAACATTAAACTAACAAGTAAAGAATTTTACAAAATCATAAAGGAATTTACATGCAAAAAATAACAGATATTTTAAATCAAATAAAATCCAAAAACCCAATCGTTTTTCATATAACAAATCTTGTAACGATAAATGATTGTGCGAACATAACTTTAAGCGTAGGTGCATCGCCACTGATGAGTTTTTGCGAAGATGAACTTGAAGAGATACTAAGTTTTTCATCGGCTCTTGTTATCAATATAGGAACAATGGATAAGTTTATGAGCGACATCGTGGTAAAAGCAGGACAAATTGCAAATAAATTAGGCGTTCCAGTGGTTTTAGACCCTGTTGGAGCAGGTGCAAGTAGTGCAAGAAAAAAACTAACTCAAGATCTACTTGAAAATGTAAAATTTGCCGTCATAAAAGGTAATAGCGCTGAAATAAAAACTCTTTTAGGGTTTGATTTAAAAGAGTGCGCTGGAGTAGATAGCAAAGAGGATTTTAGCGATGAAAACGCGGTAAAAGCATTAGCCAAAAAACTTTCAACCGTTATAGCAATGAGTGGCAAAGTAGATATCGTAAGTGATGGAGAAAAAGTTGCAAAAATTGAAAATGGTGTTGCTTTACTAAGTAAAGTAAGTGGAACCGGATGCATGAGTGCTTCTTTAATAGCAAGCGGATGTGGAGCAAGTGGTGAGTTTTTTCAAAGTGCAGTTTTAGGTATCAGTTTAATGGGCATTGCAGGTGAATTAGCTGATGAAGATGGCGTTAAAACAAATGGAAGCTTAAAAGTATCAATATTGGACAATATTTCAAAAATCGATAGTGAAATAGTTACAAAATATGCTAAGATTAAATCAATGTAGATTTGTGTAGTTTATCGCAAAAGGCTTTTACTTTTTTATACTCTATTGCAGGGGAGTAGTAGAAGCCTTGAGCGATATCTATACCTACGCTTTTTATGAATTCTAAATCTTCATCATTTTCAACGCCCTCACTAACAACTACATAGTCCAAATTTTTACAAACATCTGCAATATGTTTATATAAAACTCGCCCCCTACTATCTTGTGTATTTTGCAACATAGCCCTATCTAGTTTTATAATATCAACAGGCAAACTGTGAAGATATTGTAGTGATGAAAAACCTGTACCAAAATCATCAATGCTTACTAAAAATCCATTCTTTCTTAGATGTACTACATTTTTCAAAAAACCGCTTGATTTGTTTGCAAATGTACGCTCAAGTATCTCAACTTCAATATTCTTGTGTTTTAATCTTTGAATAAGTTTGATAATAATTCTTTGATTACAAATAGTTTCAGGAGATAAATTTATACTTACACGCGGATGAAACTCTTCTCTATCCCACCTTCTTAAATCTTCGCAAAGTTTATCTATCACCCATAAATCTAAAATATAAGAATACCCAGCATTTTCAAGCTCGCTGATAAATGTAGGCCCTGTAATGTCACCTTTTTCATTTTTAAATCTTAAAAGTGCCTCAAAACCGTAACATACACTACTTTTGATGTTAACTTTTGGTTGATAGTAAAGAAGAAGCTCTCCTTTTGTAATATCATTTATAATGGTTTTTATCTGCTGTTGTTCTTGTATTATGTCTGATTGGGTTTTTAAAAAGTTTATCTCTTCACTCTTTTCTATCTCAAACTTAACACCAAATTTATCTTTCATGGTTTTTACGCTTGTCTTAAATTTATGTAGTTCATCAAAATCTTTTAAAAATGGCAGATAAATTAAAAAATCCAAAATTAAATTGGCACCTTGAAGATACATGTAAGTAAAGTTTTGCCCATCGCCTAAGAAGTAACCGCTTACTAACGTGGGGGTTGCCCAAGATAGTACATAGCTAGTTTCCCCTATAGGGTAATAGGACAAAAATATGTATGAACTAAAAAAATTAACTAATGGAACTATCAAAAAAGGTACTATAAATCGTACGTTCATAATGATAGGTAAACCAAATAAAAGTATCTCATTTATATTAAAAAAGGCAAATGGTAGTGCTATGTAAGCTATTTTTTTAGTATCTACATTTTTTGAAAAAAGTATTATAGCAAGAACAAGTGAAAAAGTTGCCCCTACACCGCCAACAAAAACAAAATTAAATAAAAATGCATTTAACTTAAGATTTGGTAAAATCTCTATACCACCATATGAAGTATCTGCAAAAATATTGTAGATATGAATACCATGAATACCTGTTGTCCACCAAGCAATCTCTGTTATTATGAGTTGAAATAGTGCCTTTATGTTTAGTGGGAAATCCTCTATACTTTTTGATATAAAATCACTAATAATGGTATATGCTTCATCAGATACTAAAGGAAAAATAGATGCAAATAAAAGGTATATGATACAAATAGGCAATAAAGAATTTACAACAGTTTTTAATTGCAAACTAATAACGTCTTCTTGACCAAGAGGAGATAAAAATTTTATTTTTGAAATATATTTATAAGAATACAAAGCTAAAATAGGAGTGATAAAGGCATAGACCATTCCATGTTCTTTTACGCTAAACATGCCATTATTGAACTCTGTACCCACACTGATATAAATTAAAAACGCTAATATACCGACAGATAATCTATGAACGTGGTGGTTTTTTGCTAAGTGGTTTGATATGGATATTACCAATATAATAGGGAATACGTAAGCAAAAGTATCAGATATATATAGTAATGACTCTATCAAGCCGCCCATACTTTGAATATCTACTTTTAAAACGTCCACTAGCAACACACCAATAGAGCTAAGTACGTAGTATGGTAAAATATCTAAAAAAGCTTCCCTCAAAGAGAAATATAATAAATTTAAATTAGTTAGTTTCACTTATTAATACCCTATCAACTATATCGAACATTTTTCTATTTTTATTAGAGATAAAATATGAAAATATACATTTTTTACATGTAAAGATCAATTTATCATAATTTGCTACTATTTGCAAGGGCTTTAAGTCTTGCTTTTGACTTGTTTACATAAGGATTTTTTCTATCGTATATATATCCCCCAAGTATAGAGCATATCATTCTTTCGATGTTGTCATCCATATTTTTTGCAAAGATAACATCTTTTATCAAGCCATTTTGCCAACTCTCATCATAAGTTTTAAAAGTATCGATAGCATGCAAAAGTGGCTCTTCATACTCTTCTTCAAAGTCGCACTTTTTGCCTCTTAATGTCTTAATAGTAGCAAATGCAGCTAGTTGAGCTGAATAAAATGAAATACAACTTCCAGAAGCAAACACAGGACTTAAAAGCTGGTCGCCGTTTGCTAAAAAAGCATATTTGTTTCCATATAATTTTGTTGGAATTTGAAACTTGCTTTCAACATAAAATGCATCTTTATCGATAACGCTATTTTTTAAAAAATCTTTTAAAATAATACTTTCATCAAAAAAATGTTTTAAGATTTTTCTGTTGTCATTTTTATTTAAACCTTTTACCTTAAGTTCATCGCTAGACCCGCAAACCCCTAAAGATGCAACTCCATTTTGAAACGGCTCTAGCCAATACCAAATACTAGGTTTTTTTGGATGAGTGGATATAATAACTTTTTTCTCATCAAAAAATGTTCCTGTGTTTTTTAACTTCACATCTGCAAAATAAGCTACGTTTTTAGGGATAGATATATGTTTTGTAATCTTTTGCATTTTTTCTAGTACTTTAGAGCTTCCATCTAAGACAAATTTGACTTTAACTTTTGTTTCACCTTTTTTATCTTTAATTGTTACATGTACATCATCTTTTTTAAAATCCAAACTTTTAATCTCAGTTTTAACCCTAACATCAACACCTTGTTTTTGAGCATTTTGAAATAACACCTTATCAAATTCGCTTGTTTTTATATGGTATGATGTTCCGTATCCTTTAGTAAATTTTTCAAAAAAATTAAAATATTTATATTTATATTTGTGAGTAAATGCAGTACCATTTTTATAAAGTGCACCCTGTTTTTCTAGTTCGTTTAAAAGTTCCATATTTTCTAAAGCACCCATACAACTTGAAGGTAAACTATCCACTAAATTTGACTGTATCAAATCTTCTTCATCAACACAAAGCACACTCAATCCTCCTATGCTACACAGTGTAGCAGTAGCTAAGCTAGCTTTATTTAGCCCTATAACCAACACATCAAACTTTTTCATCGATCACATCCTTTAAGGTTATTGATATTAAAAATATATTATATCTTTTTTTATAAATATTTACATGTAAATATTTATAAAAATTTTAAAATACTATCTTCATCTAAAACTCGCCCACTACATTTTACTTCTTTATCAATCACAAGCGCAGGGGTTGATGTAACTCCATAGTTCATTATCTCAACCACATCTTCAATTTTTTCTATCTGGACAAATATGCCTTTTTTTGCGACTGCTTTTTTTGTATTTTCAAAAAGTTCATCGCATTTTTTACATCCTGTTCCTAGTATTTGTATCTTCATAAATTTATCCTAAAATTGTATTAAATATATAGCCGTTAAGAATAATCCCAACAGCAACTATGGTGAAAAATACCCCAATAAGTTTTAAAGAGATAATGCGCTTTAAAATCATAGCCTCAGGTAACGAAAGCGCTACAATCGCCATCATAAAACTAAGCGCAGACCCAAGCATCATACCTTTTGAAACTAAAACTTCAATCAACGGCATAATGCCAGCTGCATTTGAGTAGATAAAAACACCCAAAACAGTAGCTGTGATAACATCATACCAATTATCTCCTTTAGCGTATTTTAATATAAACTCATCTGGCACATATCCGTGAATAAACGCACCAACTCCGACGCCTATTAGAACATAAATATATACTTTTTTGATGATATCTTTGGTAAAATCATATGCATCTTTTACTCTTTGCTTAAAGGCGATTTTCTCATCTTTAAAATCTACATGTAAAGGTTTTATCTGTATTAAAATCTCATCTTTAAAATCAAACATATCGATAATAATCCCTGAAACAATAGCCACTAAAAGTCCAAAACTTACATATAAAAGTGCTACTTTCCACCCAAAAAGTGTGAAAAGCATTGCGATTGCTATTTCATTATTCATAGGGGCTGAAACAAGGTAGCTAAATGTTATGCCAAGGGGTATCCTTGCTTGTAAAAATCCCAAAAAAAGTGGGATTGCCGAACATGAACAAAAAGGAGTTATGATGCCAAAAAAAGCAGCAAAAATATATCCAAAAATAGAACTTTTGCCACTTAAATACTCTCTTACTTTTTCAGTTGGAAAAAATCCTCTTAAAAGAGTGATGAAAAATATAATAACTAAAAGTAAGAAAAATATCTTTATGGTATCGTATATAAAAAAGTGTAAAGCGCCAACAAAAGGGTCACTTTTGTCAAAATCTTTAAATAAAAAATCCACAAACTCTAGCCACATTATTTTACTATGCTTTATGAAGATTTTTAAATATATTGAAAAAGTTGTTTTTGATGTAGCCGATTTGTCTTATAGGCATTTTATTCCTTTTATTATATCTTTTGGATGAAGTGAGTAGTTGTTGTTAGTTAGTTTTTTAACGCTAAGCCCATGAGCTAAAACCCCACTTATGGCTGCTTGCAAAGGAGTGTATTTTTGGCTTAAAAGCGAGCCTATAAGACCAGCTAAAACATCTCCGCTTCCCCCCTTTGAAAGCGCACAAGTTCCAAAGCGACTAACATAACACTTACCTTTGTATGCAATAATAGTGTTAGCGCCCTTAAGTACCAATACATGGGGGTATTTTAATGAAAACTCTTTCGCTATTTCAAACCTGTTAGCTTGTATTTGACTAACAGCATAGTATTTGTATCCTATCGCTTCACACATTTTGCTAAACTCTTTTGGATGAGGTGTGAGGATGATATCTTTTTTGCAAAGTAAAAGTTTTTTTATAGATGCATCACATAATATATCAGCGTCTAAAACAAGCGGTATGTTTGTATGTGTTAGTAATTTTAAAATCTCGTTAGTTATATCTCCTAATCCCATACCACAAACCAAAGCAGTTGTATTTTTTGGTAAAACTTTACAGCTCATTAGGTGATATGGCAACTCAACTTTTCCAAAAACACTCACAAGTCCTGCACCAAATGCAAAGGCAGCTTTTGCGCATAGAATGCTTGCCCCTTTTTTCTCCCCTAAAACCACAACGAGGTGACCAAAAGTTCCTTTATTTGTATTTGTATTTTTTCTTATAGGAAGCTTCAAATCCTTTTTGTCTAATAAAAATAAATCTGTATCTTTTTCATAAAAATCCCTACTAATACCCAAATCACAAACACCAATCTTGCCAACATACTCTTTTGCTTTGTCCGAATAAAGAGCACTTTTTAAAGAACCCATTGTAATAGTTTTATCAGCTTTAAATGCCAAATTTTTCACATCGCCATTTTCAAAGATACCTGTTGGAATATCACACGATAGTTTTAACGCTTTTTTTGCATTTACCTGCTGCAATATTTGTAAAACCTCTGCACTTAACTCTCTACTAAGCCCACTGCCAAATATAGCATCTACATAAAGGTCTGCTTTTTTTACTTTTTTATCAATATCTACATGTAGTTTTTCTAGTCTGGAAAGTTGAAGTTTTGCCATGTTAGATTTTGCGCCAAGGGGTAAAAGAATACTTACCCTGTAATCTCCTTGAAGCATTCTCGCACATGCTATACCATCTGCTCCATTATTTCCGCATCCGCAAAGTATTTGAACTTTTTTACCTTTTTTCAGATGTTTTTTAACCCAAAAAACAAGACTTGATGCTGCATGTTCCATCATCAAATCTTCACTCAAACCAAACTTTTCAACACCTCTTTTATCAAGATAGCCCACATTTTTAAAAAGTTTTTGCATCTAATTTCCTTTTAGCTTATCCGCCAGTTTCATAAAATGCACGAGCTGAAGTTTCATTATCCACCTCGCTCCATCTATTTTTTTCAGGTTTATTTTTAAGCACAATCCTTAAAACCTCTGCTGCTCCTTCGATATCACCCTTTTTGACAGCGTCTTTTATGCTCATCGCCTCATCAAAATATAAACATGGAATTAACATACCTTCAGCATTTAGTCTTATTCGATTACAGTTTTCGCAAAAATCATGCTTGTGTGGGTCGATGATACCAAAACGATAACCATCTTTTAGCTTATATAACTCTGCTGGTGATGCACCCTCTCGTCCTATATTTTCAAACTCATATTTTTGGGAAATTATTTCTCTTATCTCTTCTGATTTTAAACCTTGTATTTGCTGACTTGCGTGATTGTTTTCCATATATTCGATAAATCTTATCATAAAGTCATTATTTTTAGCATATTCTAGTAAGTCAATTATCTCATCATCATTTATGCCTTTTAGTGGAACGCAATTTAATTTAACCTTTAAACCATGCTTTTTTGCCTCTTCAATACCTTTTAAAACATCGTCTAAAACATCTTTTTGGGAGATTTTGTGTATTCTATCTTTTTTTAAAGAATCCAACGAAATATTAACTCTTTTTAATCCAGCATCAGATAATTTTTTTGCAACACGAGCCAACAAAAAACCATTTGAAGTAAGAGCTAAATCGATATCTTTTTTGTGATTATTTATCATAGCGATAAACCTATCTAAATCATGCCTAAGTAAAGGTTCTCCCCCTGTTATACGTATTTTATTTACCCCTTCATCGATAGCCACCTTTACAAATAAAAACAGCTCCTCAAAACTAAGTAAATTCTCTTTTGGTTTCCAAGAAAAAGGTTTTTCTGGCATACAGTATTGACACCTGAAATTACACCTTTCGGTTACTGAAATTCTAAGATAATTTACCTCTCGCCCAAATCCGTCTTTTAACATAATTTTCCTAAATTTTATTTTTGTGATGATTATACAACAATTTACTTTAGTTTTTTTTACAATGTATAAAAAATAGAAAATAATATTTTACATGTAAATTTATTTTATGGAAAAAAGTATTTTTGTGAGGTTTTAAATTGATATAAGGTTTATTTCGCTAAAATACGCTTCTTGCGTTGATCGCGTAGCTCAGTTGGTAGAGCACTACCTTGACATGGTAGGGGTCGTTGGTTCAAGTCCAATCGTGATCACCATTTAACTAGTGTAAATTTTTAAACAGTTTCTACCATCTTTTTTCGCTTTATATAAGGCTTGATCTGCATAAACAAACAAGTCATTTATATCTTTTGTAGCTTGGGTATCGCATACGCCTAAGCTTATTGTAACTCTAGCTTGTCTATTTTTGATGGAAGCATTTTTATCTCTTGCTTTAACATTTGATTTGTCACGATTTTTACTACGTATTACAAAGATTTTTTTAGATATGTTTACTCTCACGTATTCAAGATACTCTTGCACATTGTTAGAGAGTTTGTTTGGGTAAATGATAGTAAACTCTTCTCCTCCATACCTAAAAACTTTTCCACAGCCTTTTGTGCATTGTAACTCTTTTGCCACATACTTTAAAACTTCATCGCCGGCATCGTGGCCATATGTGTCATTTATATTTTTAAAATGATCAATATCTACCATACATAAGGTATATGGAGGCCTTAAGCTCTTTGTGTATTCTTCTAAAGAACGACGAGAAGGAACTTGGGTTAGAGTATCTATAAAAGCCATTTTGTATATCTCTTGTATAAGCATAGCGCCAATAAATCCTACGCTTATAATGGAAAATATGGTGCTTTGGTGGATTATTGGAGAGTATAAAAATGGGATCGATGCGGAAAGTAATGACATAAGAAGAAATATATTTCTAAGCTCTCTTTCGAAAATAGATTTTATTAAATAAAGAAAAAATGCTATAGCAAAAAGAGTAAAACTTATATCGTTAATTGGTTTTAAAAAATACACCTTAATATTTAAGACGGGACCTGATGCCAAAAGCAACAAAGATTTGTCTTTGGCTAGCTTATAGCTTAAAAATAGTATAAGTCCAACAAAAACAAGTTTTAAAAGTCCATTTTTGTTGTATATATATTTTTCATTTTGCAATCCAATGAGCATAAACGCTATAGGTGTAGCAATAGATAAGCTTATATAAACTTGTTCTATGGGCAGATTTAAATATGGTAGATAAAAAAACTGCCATCCAAAAAAAACAAGCACTAAACTCATAGGCACGCTTCTTTTAAAATACAGTGCCAATAAGGCAACCATACCATATATAAAAAAAGAAAACGTTATCAATGAAAAATCCAAACACTATTCCTTATACTTAAACATTAACACACTGCATAGCTTTATTTTATTGCTAAAGCTATGCGACTTTATAATTACAATCTACACTTTCATAAGTTCAGCTTCTTTTTCTTTCACTAAACTATCTACTTTTGATACATTTTCATCTGTTATTTTCTGAATTTGATCATGCGCTTTTTTACTTTCGTCTTCGGTGATTTCCTTGTCTTTTTCTAATTTTTTAACCTTATCGTTAGCATCTTTTCTTACATTTCTTATAGAAACTTTAGCTTTCTCACCAAATGCCTTTGCCTGTTTTGCACTCTGTTCTCTTTGCTCACGTGTCATTGGAGGAAAAAATAACTTTATGCATTCACCGTCATTGTTTGGATTAACTCCTATATTTGCCTGCTGAATAGCAGCTTCTATATCTTTTAGTAGAGGCTTCTCCCAAGGAGCTATGGTTATAGTTGTCGCATCCGTTGCCAATACTGTACCTACTTGATTTAGTGGAGTTTTAGTTCCATAATAATCTATCGTAATATTATCAACTATACTAGTAGAAACCTTACCGCTTCTAAGAGTTAAAAAATCTCTCTTAAGAGCATCAATAGAGTTTTGAGAGTTGCTTTTTTGCTCATCATAAATAGCATTTAACATAGACTTTCCTTTTAGTTTGTATGATTTGTATCTGGAGCTGCTGGTGCTAAAGGTGCACTTTTTTCTGGAACACTAACAGGTGATGCTGGTATCACACTGTTTTCCTTCTCTTTTTTCACAATTTGTTCTGCCAATGAGTTCTTTGTTTCTTGGTTATATTGATAACCCAAAACAAGGGTATTGATGATAAATAATAAACCAACAATAAACGTAAATTTTGCCAAAAATCCTGCTGGACCTTTTGCGCCAAAAAGCGACTCATTACTACCGCTGTAAGCTCCTAAGCCTATGGATGAACTTTTTTGAAGCATTACTGCTATTGTTAAAATAACCGCCAATACAAATTGTAAGACGAGTAAAATAGTTGTCATATTCCTATTTCCTTATATAAATTCTGTTTAAGCCTAGTATATTATCTAAATAATGTTGAAATTTGGTTAAAATTAAAAATTTTTCTTTATTTTAAGAGAAAAAAAGTTAGAATTATGAGATATTTTACATGTAAATAAAGGATTTTTATGTTTGGAATGAGTTTCACAGAAATTTTAGTTATTGCGATTATTGCCATCTTGTTTTTAGGCCCAGACAAACTGCCTGATACATTGGTTCAAATAGCTAAATTTTTCAAAACTTTCAAAAGAAGCATAAATGATGCAAAAAGTAGTATCGAACAGGAGATGAAGGTTCAAGAACTAAAAGAAGAGGCTTTAAAATACAAAAAAAGCCTTGAAGATACCGCAGATGATGTCAGACAAAAATTAACCTTTGAAGAGTTGGATGAGCTAAAAAATATGAATAAAAATGTTAATGAGAGCATAAACTCTCTTAAAGAAGATTTAGATATTTCTAAGTCATTTAAAGATAAACCTTCAAAAAATAAAAACAAGGAATAATAAGTGTTTGATGAATTAAGACCCCATTTAGTAGAACTTAGAAAAAGGCTTGGCATATCGGTTGCAGTAGTATTTGTGATGTTTTTTGTCTGTTTCAGCTTTTGGGAGCCGATTTTAGACTGGATGGTTATGCCTCTAAAAACCGTACTTCCAGAAGGAAGTAGTATTATTTTTACTAAAGTGCAAGAGCCATTTTTTACCGCTATAAAAGTAGCATTTTTTACCGGTATCATCTTCTCTCTTCCTGTTATATTTTGGCAATTTTGGCTTTTTGTTGCCCCTGGTCTTTATGAACATGAAAAAAAATTAGTCGTTCCTTTTGTACTTTTTGCTACTACCATGTTTTTAGTGGGAGCTGCGTTTTGTTATCATGTAGTTATACCATTTGGATATACATTTTTGATTAATTTTGGCTCACAACTATTTACTGCGATGCCTAGTATTGGAGAGTATGTAAGCTTTTTTACAAAGTTACTCATAGCATTTGGTATCGCATTTGAGCTTCCTGTTGTAACATTTTTTCTAGCAAAAATCTCTCTCGTAAGCGATAAAACTCTTATAGGATTTTTCAGATACGCCGTTATATTTATATTTATTTTTTCAGCCCTTTTAACTCCGCCAGATGTAATAACTCAATTTTTAATGGCAGGCCCACTGATACTTCTTTATGGATTATCTATCCTAATCGCTCGTTCAGTAAACCCAGAAAAAGATGAAGGCGAAGAAGACAACGAGGAAAAAGAGTGAGAAAAGATGAGCTAAAAACATCAAGCTATCACTATGAGTTGCCAGATGAACTTATAGCTTCATACCCAGCAAATCCACCACAAAGTGCGAAATTACTCGTATATGATAGACAAAAAGATACTATTACTCATACAATTTTTGAAAATCTATATGATTTTTTGCCACTTAAAACTTCTATTTTGCTAAATGATACTAAAGTTATAAAAGCCCGCATTTTTGGGAAAAAACCAACAGGTGGAAAGATGGAAGTTTTGATCAATTCTCCACTGAATGAATACTCTTTTAAAGCTTATATAAGAGGTAAGGTCAAAGTTGGAACTATTATTGATTTTGCTGAAGATATAAGTTTAAAAGTACAAGAGCTTTTTGATGATGGCATGAGAAGAGTTAAGTTTTATAAAGCTTCAAATCCACTTACTATCCAAGAAGTTTATAACGTTTTAGAAAAAATAGGGCATATACCACTTCCGCCATATATAAAAAGAGAAGATGAGAAAAATGACGAGAAAGATTACCAAACACTTTTTGCTAAAAACCGAGGGGCAGTAGCAGCTCCCACTGCATCTTTGCACTTTTCGCAAAATATGTTTGAGCACTTAACGAGTGAATATAAAACTGCGTTTATCACTTTACATGTAGGGGCAGGAACTTTTAAGCCAGTGGAAGTGGAAGATATAAATCTTCATAAAATGCATGAGGAGTATTTTCACATATCAAATGAGGCAAAAAAGATACTTCAAAGTGGTGATAAGCTTTTAGCTGTCGGAACAACAGTGACAAGGGTTGTAGAGTATTTTGCAAGAACAAAAGAGTTAGAGGGTTGGTGTGAGCTGTTTTTGCATCCAAAAAATAGACCTTTAAGGGTAGATTATCTACTTACAAATTTTCACCTTCCGTGTTCAACTTTGCTTATGTTAGTTGCATCTTTTGTAGGACTTGAAAAAACACTAGAACTTTATAATGAAGCCGTTAAAAATAGATATAGATTTTTTTCTTATGGCGATGCGATGCTTATCTTGTAGCTAGCCTACGATATCTAGAGTATTTCCTATCATCTCATCTTGAGTTTTTATTGAATTTATCTGAGCATCTAGTCCGTTTTCCAAAGAGATATTGTCAGTTAAAACACGAGTAGCGTCGCTACTTTCGTTAGCATTGGTGTTTTCACTAACCAAACCCACACTAGAAAGCTCGGTTGCATTAGAATTTAACTGACTCATTTGGTTTTGTATCATATTTATATTGCTAGAAATTTGCATTATCTATCCTTTTTTACTTCCACCAGGATACAATTATATGTCTTAAAATAAGATATATTATCAATTTTTTAACAAACACAAACTTTTTTACATGTAAATATCTCACATGTAAAACTTACTCTTCATCGCTGTATGGTAACTCCAAAGACTTTACGTGTGAGATAGCATTTCCTGCTATGCCTTTTATGCTTCCGTACATTCCTGTTGTGTTTTCGAGTACTTTAGAAAGTTGCTTTTCACGTTGTTTCCAAATCCTAGCCATAGCCCTTTTTTCAGCGTCTAAATCTGTTTGCATTTGGGTAAATCCTTCAACTATTGACTCGATTTGCATGTTAAATTCATTGCTTGTTAAGTAGCTATATAGTAGGCTCATTTTGTCGGTTTTATTCTCTTCTGATTTTAACGCAAATGCAAGTTTTATGATATGCTCTCTCAGCACTCCACAAAGGGCTTTAAACTCATCAAAACCACACACCCAAACACCATCAACTAAACCAAAATGCTTCATATCTTTTGGCATTGAAGCGGTTACTAAAACGCCAACATCAACGCCTTTTTCTATCATATCGGCTTTAAACTTCGATATCCAACTTGGCTGAAACTCTTTTGTGATTTTACTCTCATAGTATATAGTTCCGCACTTAATCATCTGCCTTGTATTTACCACCTGCAAACAGTCGCCTCCACGTTGCCCCTTTTTTATCTCACTTATCTCATCAAGAGGATAATTTTGCGCAAGATACTCTTCGATGATAAGCTCTCCAGCTTCTCCTTGAACTTGCATGCTTGCTTGTTCAGTTTTGCGTTTTGCCTCTTCTAGTTGGCGTTTTATCTGGTTTATCTGCTCATCTTTTTGCTTTAACTTCAACTCGTTTTCTTCTTGGATGGATTTTGATATTTTTTCTTTTTCTACTTTTAGCTTTTGGTTTAACTCTTGCTCTGCTTTTAAAGTAGCATTTTGATTTGCCTCTTCAACCGCACGTTTTAATCTTTCAACTTCTATCTTGGAAGCATTTAACTCTTTTAATTTCTCACTTTTTTGAGCAATCTCATCTTGAAGTTTTTTCATAGACAAACTCTGCTCATCTAAAATCTGTTTTTTAATCTGCTCCTCTTGCTTTGTTCTCTCTTTTAAAAGTTCTTCGCGAAGCTTTTGTGACAAAATTTGATTAAACTCATCTTGACGCTTTTGCATAGCAATTTCTTGAGCCTTTAACTCCTCTTTTGCCTTTTTGTACTTACTGCGATGCTCTAAAATCTCTTGCTGATGTTGCTGAGTAATTTTAGCTTCAAGCTCATGATACAAAACACTATTTATATCAATATTTTGTCCACAATGGGGACATTTTATACTATTTTTTTGCATGGAAATTCCTTATTTTATATTTTTACATGTAAAACAGAGCCAGCCAAATAGTTGGCTCTGTTTGTGAAGTAAATTTTACTAGGTGTTTTTTAAAAGCTGGAATATTCAAAAAATCACCTTTTCTTAGTTCCACTTCTTCATCTTCAAACTCTAAGATAGCAAAACCCTCTAAAAGCAAAATAAACTCATTTTCCTTTTGTTCATACCAAAAATCTTTTGGGGAACTTTGTCCATTTGATACTATTTTTTCAATTCTAACATTTTCATTTTTAAATAGATCAAAAAATTGTTCGTTTTGTTTGTCTATTTTTATATTTTCAAAGATATTAGATATTTTCATTTTCGCGCTTAATTTAAAATTTTTCCTAAAATTGTATGCTATATCATACAATATTTAAGATAATTATTTTGTTTAAACAAAATAAAACTCTTTTTGAAGCTTTGTTAAATTAAAATTTTTTTGTACTATAGTGTCTATACCTTTGAGCATCAAAGAGTTTTTTAAACCTACTCCTACATGTGAGCTAAGAAAGATATTTACCTCCTCTTTTAAGAGTATCTCTGGTAGCACAATAGCAGGTTTTTGTTTTGTTTGAAAAAGTGGATTTTGTAACGTTTTTATGCAAACTATTTCATCTTTATTGATTTTAAAAATCTGTATATATCTGTCTGTTGGTTGGGCATTTTGAAGATTATCTTCTTTATTTACACAAATTGCCACACGCATATCTTTGAACAAATCTTCTAAAACTATCTCATGACCGCTTACAAGGGCTAAAGTTATCTTTTTTCTTGCATTTTTTAAAATACGTGCAAATGTTGGACGAGAAACCTCCATCTTTTTTGCAGACTCTTCTTGATATAATCCTAATATATCCATAAGATATAACGCTTCAATCTCTTCAGCTAAAAGGGTTATGGAGCCTTTTTTATCTATACCTTTTGGAACAAAGTGTTTATATAGAGGTTTAAATGATAAATTTCGTTCGCTTTTTAATCTGCCCAATTGTTATCCTTTTTTTGTATTTTAACATATTTTTAATAAAAAATACTTGACATATGTTCATAAAAGTGATAAAATTTTAAACATATGTTCAAAATTTAACAATAAAAAGGAGAGAAGATGAAAGTTGTATTTCCAACCAACGATGCAAATGGCTTAGAGAGTACTCGTTCTGAGCATTTTGGTAAGGCGAATTATTACACAGTTATCGATATCTTAGACGACGGAACTAAAGAGGTAAGTTGCGTAGATAATAAGCAAGAAGAGCATAGTTGCGTAAATTCAGCAAATGCTATTTTGTCGCTAAATGCAGATGCTTTAGTTGTTTTTGGTATAGGCGGAAGACCAGCTAGTATATTTCACCAAAATGGATTAAATGTATTTATAGATAGACAATCTTCAAACATTAAAGACTCTCTAGAGCTTTATTTATCTAATCAACTTGATGCTATCAATGGCAAAGGCACATGTAGCCACCACTAATTTTTAGTTTGGCTTTTCTTGAAAAAAGCCAAACTATTTTTTCTTACAAATCAAATTAAAACGCTATTAACTTTTTTTGAGTATATTGTTCATAAATTTTATAAAAAAAGGAAAATTATGAAAACTTATGAGGTTAAAAATATAAATTGTGAAAATTGCGCAAACACTATAAAAGTATCGTTTGAAGATGACTATGAAGATATACATGTAGATGTTGCTAAAAAGCAAGTTAGCTTAAATATTGACGATAAAGATGTGGAAGATTTTAAAAACGAGATGAGTGAGCTTGGGTTTGAAGTTGTAAAAGAGGTTAAATGAGCAAAACTTTAAATCTTAAAATATCAGGAATGACATGTGTAAACTGCTCAAATGCAGTTTCAAAAGTCACCAAAAAAATAAAAGGCGTCCAAGATGCAGATGTTAGTTACACAAGTGCAAGTGGTACATTTACTCTTGATGATGATTTGGATGAAAAAAAAGTTATAGAAAAAATCAAAAAACTAGGATATGGCGTAAGCTTTGATGAGAGTGAATTTGAAAAGCAAAAAGAGCAAGATTTTAAATCTATGCAAAAAAGATTTTTGGTGGCTTTTGTATGTACTGCATTTTTGATGATGGTAGAATACTTTTTTCTACATGTAAAAGGGTCACATTTTGCTATGTTTGCTCTTGCGAGTATAACTCAATTTTATAGTGGATTATATTTTTACATTCACGCATATTCGGCTTTGAAAAATAAAAACTCCGATATGAATGTTCTTGTTGCTCTTGGGACAAGTTCTGCTTATCTTTACTCTTTAAGCGCCTTTTTGTTTCCAAATCTTTTTCCGCAAGAGCTAAACTACATGTATTTTGGTGGCTCATCTATGATAATTACCTTTATACTTTTTGGGAAACTTTTAGAAGAAAAATCAAAACAACGTGCGACAGATTATCTAAAAAAATTAATAGACTTATCCCCTAAAACTTCGACTGTTATTGATGAACAAGGAAACGAACAAGAGGTGCTAACATCTACTTTGAAACTTAATGATATTATCTTAGTAAAAGCTGGACAAAGACTTTCGAGTGACGGTGTTATCATCGAAGGTGAAGCGGAGATAGATACATCTATGCTAAGTGGTGAAAGTATGCCTGTGTTTAAAAAAGTGGGCGATGAGGTAAATGCTGGAACGTATAATCAAACTGGAGTTTTAAAGGTAAAGGTTACAAAACTGTTTTTTCAAACAACTCTTTCGCAGATAGTTGATCTTCTTAAAACTTCAGCAAGCTCAAAAATGCCAATCGCAAGACTTGCAGATAAAGTAGCAAATATCTTTGTGCCATCTGTTGTTGCTATCGCTTTTATCACTTTTTTTGTATGGCTAAGTCTTGGAAACGGTTTTTTAAACGCATCTTTAGCAGCCGTTTGTGTGCTTATCATCTCATGTCCATGTGCTTTAGGTCTTGCTACACCCATATCCCTTGTAAGTGCTTTATCAAATGGAGCAAAAAACTCAATTCTTGTAAAAAATCCACAGATTTTAGAGATTATCAAAGATGCAAAATATGTAATATTTGACAAAACCGGCACTTTAACAAAGGGTGAGATAGAAGTAAAAGATGCTATATATGAAGATGAAGATTGCTTAAAAATGATGGCAATCCTTGCTAAAAAAAGCGAGCACCCTATATCTCTTGCCGTATATAAATATGCACAAGACTTAAATCTACATGTAAAAAATAGCGATGTCAATTTTAAACTTCATGTTGGACTTGGAGTTGAGGGGGAAGTTGAAGGAAAAAATATCCTAATAGGCAGTTTGGAATTTTTAAAATCCCACAATGTGCAAATGAGTAAAAAATATGAAGATTTTGCAAATATTGCTTACGAAAAAGGCGGTGTTGTATATGGTAGTATAGATGGGCAACTAAAAGCAGTCTTTGCACTTGAAGATACGATAAAGTCCAAATCAAAACAGACTATACAAGCAGTAAAAAATATGGGATTAATCCCAATTATGATAACAGGAGACAATAAAAAAACTGCAAAACTTGTAGCAGATGAGCTTGGTATAAACAAGTTCTACGCACAAATGTTGCCCCAAGAAAAATATGAGAAGATAAAAGAGTTGCAAAAAGATAAAAAAGTTATCTTTGTGGGCGATGGCATAAATGATAGCCCTTCACTAAAACAAGCAGATATCGGTATATCTTTAAGTAGCGGTTCAGATATAGCCAAAGAAGCTGGAGATATCATATTGATAAACAATGACATACAAGGCGTAATCAAAGCGATAAAACTTAGCCATAAAGCCATAAAAAATATAAAAGAAAATCTCTTTTGGGCATTTTTTTACAACATTATAGGCATTCCGATAGCCGCAGGAGTTTTATATCCGAGTTTTGGCATACTTCTTAGCCCAATGTATGCAGGACTTGCTATGAGTTTTAGTTCTGTTATGGTGGTGTTAAATGCTTTGAGATTGCGAGGAGCTAAGATATAAAAGTTTTACATGTAAAACTTTTGGTAGTGCAATATAATATCGGTACGCCTATTTGACGTACCAATAAGTTTTAGCTTTTTACTGCTTTTAGTTTTTCGTACCAAATGGAGTGATGTTTTTTTACAACCTCTTCATCCATAGTTCCGGTTTTAAACATAGCTTCATAGGATGCTTTGTTTGCTGGATGTGTTGCAAAGTAAATATGAAATATCAATGTGAACATTAAAAAAACAAAACTTACCCCATGAACACTTCTTGCAAACATTGCAAAGTCGCTTGAAACATAGTCTCTTAGTATTAAAACATATCCACTTAGACATAAAAATACCATACAAACAACCATAACCCATGCACTCGCTTTTTGGCCGATATTCATCTTGCCAAAACGTGCATGTTCTTGGTCAATGTAGTGTTTTTTCATCTGCAAAAGACCATCTTTTATAGCGTCTATCCCCCAAACATCAGGCCAAATACTAAGTTTTCTTATATTTCTAAGTGATGTTAATACAAAAGGGATAGCAACTATAGTTAGTAAAAATCCACTTCCCCAATGCACAAAACGAAGTATTGAAACCCCAGCGGCTAGTGTTTGTTCGTAAGTAGTACCGCTACTAAACCAGTTTAGTGGATACCCAGCTCCATAAGCGATAAAGGAGAAGCTTTTGGAAAAAATTGGCAAGCCACTGATGGTTAGAAAAACAACTAAATGAATAAGATGATTGTGAAACCATCTTTGTAAGTTTGTATAGGCTTGAATTTTATTGCTCATCACACTCTCCTTTTGCTATTTTTTTCTTTCTTTTATCTATCCAGTATAAAAAGTGACCTGCAGTTCCAAGTGCAGCAAGTGCGAAAAGACCACCACTTGCTGCTTTTACACCGTCGCGAAATCTCATAGGTGTTCGACTTGGGTCGTTGTCAAGTTTATAAGCTTCAAGTTCACTTTTTTCGATAATAGTAAGCCACTTTAGATGTCCAACATTTGAATTTAACTTATCTTCTCCGTATAAAACATACTCTTTACCTGTTGCTTTTTGATAAGTTTCCATTCTTTTATGAGCTTCTTTTATCACTTCTTCTCTAGTTCCGGAAAACATAGCAGTTGTTGGACAAGAAGTGACACAGCTTTGCTTTAAGCCATTTTCAACTCTATCATAACATCCCATACACTTATAAGCTTTACCATCGTGTTTTGCATAAACTGGCACATCAAATGGACATGCATCGCCACAGCTTTGACATCCGATACAAAGCTCTTTATTTACAACAACTTCACCGCCTTTTCTTGTACTTATTGCTCCTGTCGGACAGATGCTTTGACATGGGCTATTTTCGCAGTGATTGCAAAAATGAAAAGCGGTTATCACATTTGCATGTGGATATGTCCCTATCTCATGACGTTTTGGAGTGATATAGCTTAGATGATTCAAGTCTAGGTTTGAACTAGTTTCAAGCTTTACATTTTCATCTCTTTGCATTCTTAGTCTATTTTCTGTTGCACATCCTATCATACATGCAAAACATCTTATGCATGATTTTGTGTCGTAACATTTTACATTTTCAGTTTTCATTATACTCTCCTTACACTAACTACAAAGTCTTGGGCAGGCTGACCAGTAGTAAGTGGGCTAAATCTAAAATCTGCTATATGATTTGGATTGAAGCCGATGTGACTAGCAGTTCTCATTCCCATACTTGAAGTGTTGTAATATCCTGCTCCAACACCATAGTAGGTAAATAGAGCGTCTGGATGGACACATTGGCTAAGTTTTACTTTAGCTTTTGTTTTTGCTTCTGGTTTTTTGACGTTGAAAATCTCAATCAAATCCCCATCTTTTAATCCTAGCGACTTTCCTTTTTGGGTATTGATAAATACAGCATCAGAATTGGTATCTTCTTGAAATTCACGTAATATCACATTATTTCTAGTTTGCTGACCCGTAAATGAGCTAATTGGACTAAAGCCAGTTATTGGGATAAATTCATTTGTGGCTAAATTTGGATGCTCTTGTATATAGAAAGGTTCTATGTTTACAGGTAGTGGTGATGCATGAATAAAATCTTTGTATTCTTTATCTTTTAAATCCGCTTCAACCTTTGCTAGATATGTGGAATATATCTCCAGTTTGCCTGTTTTTGTTCCTTTATCTTTTACACCGTATTTTTTCTTTCCTGTCCACACATGACCGTTAAGTATATCTTCAAGAGGTGGCAAAGAAGCCTCTTCTTCCTTGTTTATGCCTTTTATATGGCTATATTGTTTTTTCCAAATAGCCATAATGCCTTCTTTATCAAACTTACCAAAGTATTTTTCGTAAATATCTTTATCTAAAACCCTCTTAGCAAGCTGATTGATTATCCAATATCCATCACGAGAATCATACATAGGCTCAACTGCTTTTCTATTGACGCTTATGGTTGGAATAGGAGTTTTATATTTGGTTCTTAGCGCCTCATCTCTTTCCATGAAAGTACAATCAGGAAGAACGATATCAGCATACATGACGGTTTCATTTTTAAAAGGACTTACTGCGACTATAGTCTCAAGTTTATTTAGTGCATCTATTATCTCTTTACTTCCCGTTGAACCTCCAACGATATTTTGACCATATATAAAAGCCATTTTCTGCTTATATGGCTTATCTTCAAGTATAGCTTTTATCCATGTGCGTCTATAGTGCCCTAGGTTCATAAAGGTTGAATTGATATCGTGTTTTGCATACCATTTGGAAATAGACTGTTTTTTAACTTTTGGTGCTTTTATAAAACCTGCTGTTTTTGCCTTGCGATTATAAAACAAACCTCCCTTCACACCAAGTGAACCAGTTAAAAGGTTGATTTGATTTATAAGGATTTTTTCTCTCATACTTGAGGCATATCTTTCTGAGCGGTATCCGCGTTCTAGAAAACATTTTGGTTTAGTGTCATTTAGTTTTTTAGCAACCTCTTCTATGCTCTTTGCTGGAATAGTAGTTTTGTCTTCTGCCCATTTTGGTGTATATTTTTTGCACTCTTCTTTCATGTATGAGAGTGCGGTGATACAGGTGCGAGTTTTTTCATCTACAACAATACCTTCGTATTCACCTTCAAGCTGTGGTTTTTTAGCTTCAGATTTAAAAACAAACGCACCACTTTCTTCCGCAACTAAATAGTCTAAGATGGTGTGTTCTTTACCTTTTTTTGTTATGGTGATTTCTCTTGTTTTGACAGGCTGTTTAGTCTCTTTATCTATAAGCATATCTGCATTTGTGTATTTTTGCATGTAAGTTTTATCGTAGTAGTTTTTTTCTAACATTTCATGCATAATAGCAAGCAAGAAAGGAGCATCAGTTCCTGGTTTTATAGAAAGCCATTTTGCTTCGCTCTCTCCTAGTTCAGATGGACGTCTTGGATCTACTATTAAAACTTCAAGACCATTTTTTTTGCCTCGTCCAAACATATTTCCCCATGCATGAGCAACCAGTGCACCTCCTGTATTTCGTTGCATAAATATACCAAATTTTGCATGCTCATAGTCTGGGCTAAAAGTTGATGTTCCTTGTCCTGGAACGCCATTTGACATTTTGCCACCGATTAAAGAGGCTAAAGAGATACTCAATCCATTTCCAAAACAGGTATCGCCATATCCTACTATATTTGGTGTACCGTAAAGTTTAAAAAACGCTTTGTCAAGTTGTGGCGCACTATTAAAACGCGGAAGAAAGGCTAATGCTTCTTCTTCGCCGTTATTTTTAAGTTCAAGCATTTTTTTGCTGACTAAATCAAGTGCTTCACTCCAGCTAATTGGCTTAAATTTGCCTTCGCCTCTTTTTCCTACGCGAAGAAGTGGTGTTTTTATACGGTCTGGGTCATATAAAGCACCCATAGCCGCTTTTCCACGACCACAAATTGCACCATAAGGTGTGCTTGTATTTGCATCAAGTCTTACAAGCCTACCATCTCTAACAGTACCAATCATAGGGCAAAATTGTGCGCACATGCGACACAAAAGTGGGACTTTTTTTTCAACTCCAAAGTCAGCCTCGCTGAACGTTTTAGCTTCAGCCTTAGAACCTGCAACAAATTGTCCCCCAACTAGCGTTGCAACTGAACCTTTGAGAAAATCTCTCCTGCTTGTTTTGCTCAAGGGTAACCTCCTTAATTATATATTATACTTATATATTATTTTATTATTTAATATAAAATTGATATAATTTATCAATTAGAGTAGCTACTGATAAATTAATTATTATCAATAAATTATATTTTTTCGTTTAGATAACGTAAAATAGGATATTTAAAGAGCTTATTGAAAAAAATTCAATTCAAAATTATTACTTTTTAATCCTTTAATTTTAATTAAATATTATAAAATTTTCTCATTTTTCTTTGTTTTTTTAATTATATAAAAAATTTATATATAATTAAGTTTATATAAGTAAAGAACAATAATTATTTTCATAATAGATTATAATTGATAAGATAGGTTTTTACATGTTATTTTCAATTTATAAGTGTTTGCTTTTTTAAAACATTTTGCATATAAAATATGAACATATCTTAAAAAGTATAAAATTTTAATGTAGTAGGGTAGATTTAGTAGGGATTTTGCTAGAGTTTCGTGGTTGGGTAAAGTTATCTTCTTTGAAAAACTTTGAGTTACTATGTAGAAATATTTAATTTTCATTTTTTACTAGTTTTTTGTAACTATTAATGCTATCTAGTTTTGTCCATTTTATGTTGGTTTGTAATTTTCAATCATAATACAGTCAAACGGTAAGTAAAAAGGCGTATCTATGAGTCCTAAACACCATAAATACTTTAAATGTAAGTTTATTAGTTTTTGGCAAACATCAATATTTAAATACCCATTTGGTTAGGATGTCAAAATAATATTTGCACTCCATTTTTTAAAATTTTTTATATTTTAAATATATGTATTTATAAGAAATATGTTGTATAATATATTTTTTTAATATCTTGCCTAAGACTTATTTTAATTTTTAGATGCAGATTCCTTTGGGTTTTTAAAAAATGATTTTTTTTATAAATTCCTATCCTTTGAAAAGTTTCTGTGAAAGTTAAAATTCATGTCTCTTAGTCTATAAAGATTTTTTAAAATTTTTCCATTGGAAGTATTCTTAGAATAAATGGTGCGGACGAGAGGACTTGAACCTCCACGTCTTGCGACACCAGATCCTAAGTCTGGCGTGTCTGCCAATTTCACCACGTCCGCATGTAAAGTGGTACGCCCGTCAGGATTCGAACCTGAGACCTACGGCTTAGAAGGCCGTTGCTCTATCCAGCTGAGCTACGAGCGCATCTGTAAAACTTAAAATGGCGCGCCCGATAGGAGTCGAACCCATAACCTACAGAGCCACGAGCGCTAATGGGGTGAGTGATGGGAATCGAACCCACGACCCTCAGAACCACAACCTGATGCTCTAACCGACTGAGCTACACTCACCGTCTTTAAAATTTTTACAAAATGGTCGGGGTGAAAGGATTCGAACCTTCGGCCCCTTGGTCCCAAACCAAGTGCGCTAACCAGACTGCGCTACACCCCGTACCAAAAAAGCGGTTTTAATGTCGCCGTTTTAAGGACGTAATTCTAGTAAAATTTTTTTAAAAAGTCAAGTATTTTTTTTAAAAAATAGAAAAAAATTTTATTTTTTTCTATTTTTACATGTAAAAAAACTTTGAAATAGTATTAAAACTATGGCAAAATCTATCATAACATCGGCAAAATTAAACACTGCAAAATTGAACCATTTGTGCCAAAAAACATAATCTACTACGCCTCCGTGGATAAATCTATCATATACATTTCCTGAACCTGCACCTAAAATTATCCCAAAGGCAAAGTAATGGCATTTTAGAAGTTTTTTATCCCAGAGTATATACATAAAAAGAACCAAAAGCAAGGCAATTTGAATATATTTTAAATACTCACCTAAAAATGCAAACATAGAAAAAGCAACACCTTTGTTGTAAGTTAGAATAAGGTCTATATATTCACTCTGCCATCTAAACCCATCTAAAAATATCTGTTTAATTTCTTGATCTATAATAAAAATAGCAATAGCACTAATAAATAAAATGATTAATGATTTTTTCACGTTTAAAATACTTTCTTAAAAAATTTTCTTATCTCTTCAAATGCATCTTTTGTTATTATTTCATCTTTTCCTTCAACTAAAATACGCAAAAGATTTTCAGTACCTGAATAACGAATAAGTGTTCTAATTCCCCTTTGTTCCATATCTTCTTGAAGCTCTCTTAATCCCTCTATCTCATTAAGTGGAATTTTATGGGATATTTTGATATTTTCTTGTTTTTGTGGGTAAAGCGAAAATGGATTTAAAAGTTCACTTGTTTTTTTATCATTTCTAAGTAGTAGTGCCATCACTTGCATAGCAGCCACTAGTGCATCGCCAGTTTTTGCAAAATCACTAAATATAATATGCCCACTTTGCTCTCCGCCTAAATTGATATTGTATTTTTTCATCATCTCAAGAACATATTTGTCGCCTATATTTGCACGGTATAGGTCTATGTCATATTGGCTAAGATAATCACTCAAAGCTTGATTGCTCATCATGGTTGCTACGATGGCATTTGATTTTAGTTTATTGACACTTTTTAAGTGAGTTGCTAAGATTCCTAAAAGTTTATCTCCATGGATTACTTTTCCATTTTCATCAACCACAACGAGCCTGTCGGCATCTCCATCAAAAGCAAAACCTATGTCGGCTCTTAAATGTTTTACTTGCTCGCTTAGGTTTTGTGGATGTAAAGCGCCACAGTTTAAGTTGATATTGTTTCCATTTGGCTCATCTGATAGAACAATAACTTCCGCTCCGAGTTCGCTAAAAACAGTAGGCGCAACCTTATAAGCAGCACCATTTGCTGTGTCTAAAACAACTCTTAAATTTTTTAAAGTTAGATCATTGGGAAATGAGTTTTTTATCTGCACAATGTATCGCCCTATCACGTCATCTATCCTTTTTGAACATCCAATATCTAGGTTTTTCTGTTGATTTTGACTAATAAGGTTTTCATCAAAATATATTTCCTCTATTTCTTTTTCTTCTTTCTCATTTAACTTATCCCCATGACAATCAAAAAATTTAATACCGTTATCGTAGTATGGGTTGTGAGAAGCGCTTATCATGATGCCCCCGTCACACCTCATATCTTCAGTTAAAAATGCTATCGCAGGGGTTGGCATTGGACCTATCTGTCGTACATCGTACCCAACAGCAGTTAATCCTGAAACGATAGCATTTTCTATCATATAGCCACTTCTTCTCGTGTCTTTACCTACTATTATTTTATTTGTAATAGAGTGTTTGCGAAAATATATACCAGCTGCCATTGCCAATCTCATAGCAGTAAATGCGTTTAGTTTTTCACTTCCAGCTTTTCCTCTTACTCCGTCTGTTCCGAAAAGTTTCATTATTGTCCTTTTTAAAAATGCGATTGTACCATAAAGTTAAAATTTTTCATAAATTTGCGCAATTATATCTAAATATGATAAAATTATTTTTATAAGAAATAGTATATAAATCTTTGAATTTACTTAAAATAAGCTATATTTAATATTTATTTTACTATAATCACAAGCTTAATTATAAAATATATTAAAGGTAAAAAAATGGCAAATCATAAATCAGCACAAAAACGTGTTCGTCAAACAAAGGTGAAAACTGAAAGAAATCGTTTTTATAGAACAAGAATGAAAAACATAACTAAAGCTGTAAGAGAAGCAGTGGAAGCTAAGGACGTTCAAAAAGCAAATGACGCTTTTAAAGTAGCTAACAAGACACTTCACTCTTATGTAAGCAAAGGGTTTTTGAAGAAAAATACAGCGGCTAGAAAGATAAGTCGTTTAGCAAAACTTGTAAACACTTTATCTCAAGCTGCCTAAGGCAGCTTGATGCTAGAAGAGAAACTACAACCTTTTCTTGATAGATATAATGAGCTAACGAAACTGCTTAGCTCTCCTAATATATCTAACGATATCAAGAAAATGACACAACTTTCAAAAGAACAATCCTCTTTAGAAACCTTAAAAACAAAAGCTATAGAGTACCTAAGGGTATGCAATGATATAGTTGAAAATAAGGATATGCTTGAAGATAATGAATTGGGTGAACTTGCAAAAGAGGAACTTAAAGAGTTAGAGCCTCTAAAAGTAAGATTGGAAGATGAGATAAAGCTACTTTTACTACCCAAAGATCCAAACGATGAGAGAAATATTTTCTTAGAACTTCGTGCTGGAACAGGTGGCGATGAGGCTGCTTTGTTTGTAGCGGATCTGTTTCGCTCTTATGTTAGATATGCAGAACTTAGAGGTTGGAAAGTTGAGATAGTAAGTCAAAGTGAAGGTATTATGGGTGGACTAAAAGAGGTTATCGCTTTAGTTAAGGGCGATGGCGCATTTAGTCGCTTAAAGTATGAAGGTGGAGTTCATAGGGTTCAAAGAGTTCCTGCTACTGAATCTCAAGGAAGAGTTCATACATCAGCCATAACTGTAGCTGTTATGCCAGAAGTTGATGATGTGGAGATAGAGATAAACCAAAATGACTTAAAAATCGACGTTATGAGAAGTAGTGGAAATGGTGGACAATCTGTAAACACAACCGATAGTGCTGTTAGGATAACTCACCTACCAACAGGCTTAGTAGTAGTAAACCAAGACGGAAAAAGTCAACATAAAAATAAAGATGCAGCCATGAAGGTTTTAAAAGCAAGGCTTTACGATCTGCAAGAACAAGAGAGAATGGCTAAAGAGAGCGAGAAAAGAAAGTCTCAAGTTGGAAGTGGTGATAGAAGTGCTAGAATACGAACTTATAACTATCCACAAAATCGTATAAGTGACCACCGTATAAACTTAACTCTTTACCGACTAGATGCGATAATGGAAGGTGGACTTTTTGACGAAGTTATAGAGCCTATTATTGCGTATTATCAAGCTGAAGCTATTAAGGAAGCTGGACTTTAAAAAAAAGGATTTTCCATGATTTTATACATACATGGTTTTAGTAGCAGTGGACTAAGTTACAAATCCAAACTTTTTCGTGAAAATTTTGGGGAAATTATCTCCCCAACTTTAAGTAATATACCAGATCTTGCTATCGATACATTAGAGCAAATTATAAAATTTTCTTTACATGTAAAAAAGCCTGTACATCTCGTAGGCTCATCCATCGGTGGCTACATGTCTATATACTTAGCCAATAAATATAACTTGAAAGCTGTTTTGATAAATCCAGCTATAACTCCATATAATTTTACAATGTTTACAGGATTTAATGAGTGTGCGTATGATGGCTCAAAATTTGAATCTACATGTAAGCATTTGGAGGATTTGAAAAAGTACGATGTGGCGACTTTGAAAAATCTTAAAAACTTTTTAGTTTTACTTCAAAAAGGTGATGAATTGTTAAACTACAAAGAAGCAGAAGAAAAGTTTAAAAATTCAAACCTCATAGTAGAAGAGGGCGGAACGCATAGTTTTGATAATCTATCTTCAAAACTTAATGATATAAAAACTTTTTTTGGATTAGAGTGATGAAAAATCTATTTTCTTCCAAGGTTGCGCTTTTATATATTTTGGCAATTGCCATGACTATTTCATTTTCAGCGTGGGGAACTTTGTTAAATAACTATGCGGTCGAAGTTATACATTTTGATGGAGAAAAGATAGGATTTTTACAAAGTGTGAGGGAAATTCCTGGATTTTTAGCTTTTGGTGTCGTGTTTCTTTTGGCTTTTATATGTCAGCAAAAATTAGCCTATATATCAACTATATTACTTGGATTTGGCGTTATAATAGCTGGACAACTTCAAAGCGTAGGAGGACTTTTTATTTCAACTTTAGTGATGTCAGTTGGTTTTCATTATCTTGAAACTATTTCACAAGCCCTCTCTTTACAATGGCTACCTAAAAAGACGGCGCCAATTACTTTAGGGAAAATTTCAGCGGTAAAGTCCATAGTCGCTTTAAGCGTTTTTGTATTGGTTTTTATTATGATGAAATATCTTACATTTTCCTATAAAAGCGCATTTGCTTTTTTTGGGATATTTACCATGTTAATGGGTATTTTTGCATGGATTGGTTTTGAGCGTTTTAAAGATGATGTGGTTCAAAAAAAGAGTTTGAAGTTAAAAAAAGAGTATTGGTTATTTTATATTTTGACATTTTTAGCGGGTGCTAGAAGGCAGATATTTATCATCTTTGCTACATTTTTACTTGTGGAAAAGTTTGGTTTAAAAGTAGAAGATATGGCAGTTTTACTTTTTGTAAATGCTCTTATAAATATGTATTTAGCCCCAAAAATCGGTCATTTTATAGCAAATTTTGGAGAGCGTTTAACGCTAAAACTAGAATATTTTGGACTTGTAATTATATTTAGTTCATACGCCTTTGTTGAAAATATCTATTTTGCATTTGTTCTTTATATCTGCGATCATCTACTTTTTTCTATGGCAATAGCACTTAAAACATACTTTCAAAAGATTGCAAATCCAGAAGATATAGCAAGTGCCAACGCAGTTTCATTTACTATTAACCATATAGCAGCTATATTTTTACCAGCGCTTTTAGGTATGCTTTGGCTCTATTCAAGTGCTTTAGTTTTTATTGCTGGTTCGTGTGTGGCGATTTTAAGCTTTGCTCTTTCGTTTTTAGTGCCGAAAAATCCGCGACAGGGTTTTGAAACTATATTTAAAGTTCAAAATTAGTATCAAATACGTGTCTAACTTCTCCTTTTAGATACAGTTCACCTTCTTCTTTTTTTACATGTAAAATCTCACCACTTGGTGGTATTACTTTTATAGATGAGCCAATTTTATTTTCATTAAAAGCACCTAAAAACGAAGCAATCATTCCGGTTCCACACGCTTTTGTAACGCCTTCAACTCCTCTTTCATATGTTTTTACATGTAATATATCTCCAAGCATAACAAAGTTTACATTTGCGTTATATTTGTAACGCATCTGCTTAACTTCTTTTTCGTCCCAATCTTTTTTCAAATCATCAACATAAGTTACAAGATGAGGAACGCCAGTATCGTAAAAATGCCATATTTTTCCACGTTCTTCAAATGGTTCTTTTAATGTTTTTGGAGCTGTCAGCTGACTTTCGACAACATTTTTTTCAACATGTGCTTTTATAACTCCAGCCTTTGTTAAAAACTGCATGTTATTTTTTGCAAGAGCATTTGAGTAAGCGTAGTGAGCGCACGCTCTTGTGCCATTGCCACACATGTAAGCTTCACTTCCATCACAATTATAAAATTGCCATTTAAAATCGTACTTTTCATGTGGAAGCAAGACTATCATTCCATCAGCTCCTACTCCTTCGTTTCTATCGCACAATTTTTTAGCTAATTCACCTCTTTCACACTCTTTAAATGTGTGAAAAATCACAAAATCGTTTCCGCTTGCACTATATTTTGATACTTGCATTTTTTTCCTTTATCCACTGTTTTAGTTTTTCAATTTGCGGCAATAACTCTTTAAGTTTGCCACTATTATCTAAAATAAAATCTGCTAACTCTTTTTTTTTCTCTATATTCATCTGCGCCGATATGCGCTTCATTGCCTCTTGTGCATTTAGGTTTGACCGCTTCATTAACCTTTGAAGTTGAATTGATTTTGGAGCGTAAACTAAGATAGAGTTTTTTATATCATAAGCTTTTTGATTTTCAAAAAATAGTGGAATATCTACAAAATATGGCTTTTTAATGTCGTCTAATTTACAAGCTATTTCATAAACTTGTTTGCGTATCAAAGGGTGAATAAAATTTTCAAGCTTCTTTTTTGCCTCTTTATCGTCAAATACCAATTTGCCCAATTTCGCCCTATCTACCATTTGATTTTTGATATAATTTTTCCCAAAAATCTCCTCTATGTTTTTTACATGTAAATCCAATATCTTATGCGTTATCTCATCTAAATCAATTACATCAAAGCCACTATTTTTTAATACCTTGCTAACAGTTGATTTTCCCGTAGCTATACCGCCAGTTAATGCAAATGCATACCTCATGCACTAATTTCCTTTTTTAACACTGATTTTATCATAATTTAGTTAAAATCAAAAATCAAATATATTAAGGAGACTATATGATTTGTGTGCAAAGAGTGCAAAGACTTATGATGGCTTTTATTATTCTTATGTCAGTGGGATTAATACACATGGGATATTTTTATGAAGGCTCAGGAATTTTAGCGTTTGTTAGTGCAATGATATTTGTGTGGGCGATTTTTGATTTTTGTCCATCTATATTTTTATTGAAAAAAATCTTACCTGATTGCAAGTTTAAGTAAATTTAGCTTAAAGAAGCTAGTTTGTAGGTGGATGATTTTATATGTTTTTACATGTAAAAAAAGTTTCAAATATAAAAAATTTTTAGTTTTGCTTCCAGCGTGTGTATGACAACGGATGAAAAATTTTTATTTTTTCTCAGTGGTTGTAGGGCTGGTTGTATTTTTAAAAGTGGGTGTAAAAACCCACCTTTGACAATTTTTATTTTATATCTTTTAAAATCTGTTCAGCACATAAGCGTGAATTTCTTACGCAATCATTCAAAGCTACCCCATTGTAAGCGTTTGAGTTAAGGTAAAATCCTTTGTGATTTTTTAGTGTGTTAAATATGTTTTCAACTCTTTTTTGATGCCCTAAAGCGTAGTTTGGTATTCCATTTCGGTAGCGTTGAACAAAACTTACACTAGGTTCACACTCAACACCCATAGTCTTTTTGATTCCCTCTTTAGCCATACGTATAAGTTCCTTATTGCTTTTAAGCGCAATATGCTTATCTCTTTGTCCACCTATCATAACACGAATGCATTTTTTGCCATTTTGAGCGCGATCAGGAAATATAGAACTATCCCATACAATACCTAATATATCAAGCTTTGCTGACGATGTTGTAAGAAGTCCAAAGCCTTTCAAATCATGCGGAAATTCATCATATCCAAACCCTACAATGCTTATGGGCGTATAATTTATACGTTTTAGTTCATAGCAAAGATCAGCATCCATATATCTTACTAATTCACTACTAATAAAAGTTGGAGATGTTAGCACGACGTTATCGTAGGCTTTAGTTTCGTTGTTGATTGTCAGTAGATATTTATCATTTTCTTTTTCAATTTTTGTAACTTTTGAGTTTATATGTATATTTGCTTGTGAAACTTTGGAAAGGTGATCTATAAATGTGCTAACACCTTGTTTGAAACTCATCAATATCCCACCTGGACCTGCACTTTTTTTACGTTTTTTTATCATGCCAGCAAAAAGTCCGCCATACTCTTTTTCTAAATTTACCACTAAAGGAAAAGCTGAATTTACACTTATAATATTAGGAGTTGAGCCGTAGATACCAGCTACCATAGCATCCAAGAAAGTATCGGTCATCTCCTTGCCAACCCTTCTATAACCAAAGCTTTGTAAGGTTTCATCATCTTTTGTCTGTTTTGCTTTTATAAGCGGCTCAAATAAAACACGAACCTTTCCCTTAAAGCTTAAAAGTTTTGTTGTAGCAAATGCTTTTGCAGTTTCTGGAAGAGGTTCGAGTGAATTTTTATATATAAACCTAACTCTTGCTAGATCGTTGCTTTTTAAAAGTAGGTGTTCGGCGTCTGCATCTTTTACGAGTTCGAGAGTATCTGGCTTATTTGATAAAAATCCATTTGTTCCTGCTTCAAATAAAAAATCATCTTTTTTCTCAGTACGCATTTTTCCGCCTAAAGTGTCATATTTTTCAAATACATCTACTTCTAAAGACGAATCATACTTTTTTAAGTAAAAAGCTGTAGTTAAACCACTTATCCCTCCGCCAACAATTGCTACTTTCATAAATCACCCCTTATTGTTTCTGAAATTATACTAAAAAATATATAATATTTAACTAATAACTTATAAATAAAAATAAAAATTTGTGTATAAGAGTATATTTATGTTGTCAAAAAAATAAAATTTAGCTATACTAATGGTCAATTTTATACAGAAAGGCGGTGAGAGTGGATGCCAGGAATTAAGTTGTATCCTAATGAATCGTTCGACGAGGGTTATAGAAAGTTTAAAAAACAAACTGACAGAAACCTTATTGTAACGGAAGCAAGAGCTAGAAAATATTTCGAGCCTATGACTGAAATTCGCAAGAAGCAAAAAATTAGCGCAAGAAAGAAAATGCTTAAGCGTCTTTACATGCTACGTCGTTACGAGTCAAGACTCTAAACGCATTGGTAGCCTTTGGGCTACCATATTTTAACTACAAATCATTTTTTACATGTAAAATAAGTCTATATTGTTGCTTATTTTTTCACATGATACATACTATAAGTATCCATATAGTCTGAAATTCTTTGATAATTATATTTTGTAAATCTAGTCCTACTGCAATAACTCATAATATCATGGTCATCCCAAGGAGAGCATTGACCTTGCGAGTTTGGCAAAGGCACTCCGTCGATATCTGACCATAAGTTTGGCTGTATCACTTTTTCGCTTCTTTGGTCAAAGTAGGGAGATGGGCTAAGCTTTGCTTTTTCTACCCCTTTCCAAGCACCACTAGCCCAAAAGCCACTTGCATCTCCTATTTGTGAACTATTATGATTTGAGCAAGGTGCGTGGGCTAAACCAAGAGTGTGACCTAGTTCATGGGCTATGATTTGGTTAAAATCACGTTCATGGGTGTATTTTGCAACTGCGGCAGGCTGTCCCATATATGCTAAACCACTATTTACTCCATCGTTATCGGAAGTTAGAGCAAGGTATGTTTTGTTTCTAGCTTTTTCTTGCTTTTGCTGAGTAGTCAAGTCTCTTAGTATGGCATTCATTCCAATATCTGGTAAAATATCATCTCTATACTCGATATTTAGCTCACTTATAGGAAAAAGTTGAAATAGCTTTCTCTCAAACAACTCAGGACTTGGCATATTGTTAAAGTCACCAACTTTAAAAACTACTAGATTTAACACATGTTTTTGGCTTACTTTTGGGACAACATTATAAACATTGTCATTGCCAAAATCAAAACTTAAAACTACTCCAGGATGTAAAATGGTTGCTTTTTCTTTGCTAAGTATAGTGTAGCAAGAGTCTTTAAGGGAGTATATATCAACGTCTTTTTCATTCTCTTTTAGTGCTGATGGGCATTTAAGCTTAAAGTTTTCACTTCCTATGCGTAAAGTTGCATTAGCTATTTGTTCGCTACCATAAACCAACGCTCTTATAAGTGTCTTATTGCCCGGAGTCACCACTTGAAATCTATCGCCTATAGGCAATACATGGTCATTTCCTATCTCGAAGGATTTTACTTTTAAAGAACTCTCAGGCATAATTTTTATGCTCAAAACTACTTCCTCATCACTCTCGTAGTATCTGCTATCAGGCTTTATGGTGATACGAGCCATCTCGCCTTCTTGAGGGTTTTGTATGGTTATCTTTCCTGTTCGTTTATCTATCTTAACTTCTTCGCTATCTGAACTATAAGTTAAACTAGGATTTGCAATAGCACCGCCATCAAGTTTTCTTGTTAGGGAGATTTTAGGGGCATAGGCATCTATCTTATCTTTTAGTGGAAACTTTAGTTCGCGCAAAGGTGGATTTATCACATTGACCTCAGTTTTACAAGATATGTGTACTACTTTTGCAGCTTTTCCATAAGTATAGCCACTAGGATTGTAAATCTTACAAACTTGACCAGCTTTGGTAATCGCACCATTTTGAGGTACAACAACATATCTTGAGCCAAGCCATTTTGTGTTTTCATATATGCTATTTGTGATTTTATTTTGGTTACTGTGAGCCTTGCAGCCATTGCTAGTAAACCACGCTGAATCATAATCTATATAATCATCCCTATCATTGCCAAGATAGACACT
>PDWI01001136.1_pt1 | contig 44524 bp, 44 predicted proteins | sample 1430891 | NCBI WGS metagenome assembly PDWI01 (sample SAMN01162508, study PRJNA174530) | Oral metagenome, whole genome shotgun sequencing project. | biome: Marine environment; feature: Marine mammal; material: Swab sample of the gingival sulcus; isolation source: swab sample of gingival sulcus... | reverse complement strand
TACATCTAATATATCTTGAACACTTGTATTTTTGTAGCCATTTTCGCCTATAAGTTTAATAGCCACTTCTTTAATCTGTTTTTTCCTTTCATCTTTTTTAAAGTTTTCTGCCATAAAACCTCCATTCTTTAGATAAACTTGAACCAATCGGTCCAAGTCGAATTATACCATTTTTGATAATAAAAATCAATACATTTGTACAAAGTAAAACTATTATTGATTACTCTGAAATTGTGTATTATACATACTTGTAAAAACTCCATCTTTTTTTATGAGTTCTTTTGATTTTCCACTTTCAATTACCTCCCCATTCTTAAAAACTACTATATTATCTGCATCTAAAACAGTTCTCATTCTATGAGCAATTATAATAACCGTTTTATTTTTTATAAGTTCAGATATTCCCCTAATGATGCGGTTGACTCATCTAATAGTATTATGGGAGCATCTTTAAGTAATGCTCTTGCAATAGATATTCTTTGTCTTTCCCCACCTGATAATTTAGCTCCGTTTTCGCCAATAAAAGTATTATATCTATCTGGTAATTTTTCTATAAATTCATCAAAATAATGAAACATCTTGGAATACAATTGAAAATTCTTTTAAAAGCGTTTCGGGGTCAATATCTGATATATCAATTCCTCCAATTGTAATTTTTCCACTTTGTATATCCCAAAATCTTGCTGCAAGTTTAGCAGCTGTTGTTTTTCCTGAACCTGAATGTCCAACAAGAGCAGTTACTTCTCCTTGTTTTGCAACGAATGATAAGTTTTTTAAAACATCTATACCATCTTCATAAGAAAAATTTACATTATTAAATTCTATATCATATCCATTAGGCTTAAATTCTAATTTTCCATCTTGTGCTGGCATATTATTTATTTCTCTTATTCTTTCAACTATGCTATCTAATAGTGTCATCATTGTATAATTCATCATTGCAGCATTAATTGGATTAAAAGTTAATACTGAGTTAATTATAAATACTAAATAAGTAAATAAATCTATTTGTGCACCTATAAAAAGATATGCACCATAAATAGCAACTGTTGCCATACTTAATTTTATAAGAACAAATGATAAATTTAACACTGATTCTAATAAGACTTCAGACTTCATTTTATGAGCCTTATCTTTATCATATTTTTTATTTATGTTCTCTACAAAATATTTTTCCATATTGTAAGATTTAATCTCACTAACTAAATCAAGACCTTCTTGAAAATCGTCTATAATTTCTCTGTTTAAATCAAACCCTTTTTTGAATTTTTTTTCATTTTTATGTTTTAATATCTTGAATATAATATATGCTACTGGAACAACCCAGAACAATGCGATTGCTAGTCTATAATCAAATATAAACATACATATAGTCATAAAAAATATACTAATAAATCCAGCATAAACTTTTGGAACAGAATGCGAAAACAAATGTTCAAATGTTGTTGCATCGCTCATCATAGTAGCACTAATATCCGAATCCTAGTTCTTGCACTTTCATCATATATTTTAATAAAAGAATGTTTATAATCAAATTTAGTAATAAAATACATAATCACTAAACTTATAATAATCATTAATATAAAATGTGTTGCAGTAAATTCTTTAATAACAAAATTACCTAAAAATATATTTATATACTGTCTTAAAAAAATAAATGACAATAACACAGGCAACATAATAGATAAATTAATTAGTGTACTACTTATAATTGATTTCATTACATCCTTTGCACCTAAATCACTAAGTGCATATTTGTTTTTCAAATATTCTTTCATTTTATGCACCTTCCTTTATATTCCATAAAATAGCTGTCTGATATTCGTCCCACATTTTTTTATAATATCCATTCATATCCATAAGTGCATCGTGATTGCCATATTCAACTATTTTACCATTATCTATAACTGCAATATTATCTGCATTTTTTACAGTCGTCATTCTATGTGCAATCATAATAGTAGTTTTGCCTTTACTTAAATCTTTTAAAGCAGCTTGAATTAAATGCTCATTTTCAGGGTCTGTAAATGCTGTTGCTTCATCCAAGAGAACAATAGGTGCATCCTTAATAAAAGCTCTAGCAAGTGCAATCCTTTGTTGTTCTCCACCAGAAAGATAAGTACCTTTTTTACCTATTACTGTTTCAAGTCCATCATCGAGTGAAGCTATAATCTCTTTTGCTCTTGACTTAATTAAAGCATTATCAATATCATCGTCTGTTATATTTTCTCTACCGAACACAATATTTTTTAATAAAGTGGTTTTAAATAATTGATTGTTTTGAAATACAAAGGAAATATTATCCATCAATACTTCTTTTGAGTATTCTTTAATATTTTTACCGCCTATTAGTATCTCTCCAGAATCTACATCCCAAAATCTTGCCACAAGTCTAGCTATTGTCGTTTTACCTGAACCTGATGCCCCAACTAAAGCTAATGTTTCTCCTTTATTAACTTTAAAATTTATATTATTCAAAATATTTTTTTCATCATCGTATGAGAATACAACATTTTTAAACTCAATATCTTGATTAACAAATTTACAACCTTCTTCTGGAAAAATCATATTATCATAATCAAATAAATTCTCATATCTATCTAGTGCTTGTTCTGCAGCAACCTTTTGTTCTTTAAAATTCATACTTTTCTTCATAACTAATGACAGCTGTGGTGCTACCAATATGTAAAGTATAAAATTACTTATGGTAACACCTATATCTCCACCATTATTAATTATAAGTATAGATACTGGTATTAAAAAACAAGCTGTAGATTCTACTAATACCAAATATATTGAGTAAGGTTTAGTCCACAGCTTAGTGTATGAAATTACTAAATCTTTATAATTTTGTATGCTATTATAAAATCTAGTAAAGGATTTTACACTTTGTCCAAATGTTTTTACAACTGGGATAGCTCTGACATACTCTACTGATTCATTACTCATTTCTTCAAGTGAATTCATATATTTATCTTGAAAATTTTCTCCCTCTTTACTCATCATAAAAGACATAACTATAAATGATAAAATGATAGGAAACAAAGCTGCTAAACCTAATCTCCAATCAAAATAAAAAAATATACCTAAAATAACAATCGGAGTAATAATTGTGCTTGCAATATCAGGTAATTGATGAGCTATTAAACTGTGTGTTTGAGCCGAGCCATCATTTATAATATTTCTAATTTTTCCACTTGATTGAGTATTAAAATATCCTAAAGGCATATTTATTATTTTTTCAAAACCAAGTTTTTTTAATCCTATTTCTAATTCAAATGCTACATAATGCGATAGTATAAGTGCGAAAAAATAACTTATTATTCCAGCAATAGCAATTATAAAGACCATCATTGAATAAGTCATCACATTTTCAGTTGAAATAGAACTGCCTGTTACAAAAAGTTCTTTACATATCTTCCATACATAATAAAAAGGCAATACATTTAACACCGCTGCAATCGAAGAAAATACAATCGCTATATATATATACTTTTTCTTATTACCCATATATTGTGAAAGGCGTTTAATAATATTTTGTTTCTTTTTTTTCTTTTCATTATCCATACTTTATACATCCTCCATTCTTTTAATTAAATACTCTTATAAACATATTGACTATTTATATTTCCCAAATTATTAAAAAATTTAAAAAACCTAAAAATCTTACTTAATAAAAGTAAAATAATAGTATTTTTACAATTTACGTATTTTAAAACTTGAACCGAGTAGTCCAAGTTGGATTATAACATTACTGAAATTAAAAATCAATATCTTAACATCAAATATATCATTTTATTAGATTATATGTTATAACCACGTGGAGAATAGAATTACAGCTTAACGCTTGTTATAAAACATAGACTTTTATAGCAAGCACAGTCTTTGGATAGCCAAAGACTGAAAAATTGATGAAGCAGACCTTTTCGGTACTGCTTTTTTTATATCAATTTTAACTTGTTAGGGAGACCCTAAGACCCCAATTAGACGATGAAAGGAAGTTTAACTATGACTACTAAAGCAAAAACTGAAAGGCTACATATAAGACTAAGTAAGGAAGATAAAGAGATTTTAAAGCAAATGTGTCATAAACCTTACCTTTGTCATTTAGCCGCTTATTTTTAAGCGATAAAAAAATAATATACAATTACATTACATAGCACTTTATTTAAACACGAAAAAAGGCAATAGTTTCCTATCGCCAATTTTACTCTCTTTTCATTAGACAAAAGTTAAAATCAAAATTGTTTTTTTATCCTATCAATAAGTTCTAAAACCTTTGTTTCAATTATATTTATCGTTTTTTCAAATTCTTCATCACTCTTACCGCTTGGATCGTCTATTCCCCAATCTTCCATATGAATGCCTTCAACTACAGGACATATAACATTACATCCCATTTTGATTACATAATCTACATTCGGTATATCCTCCAAAAGTTTAGATTTTTGGTTTTTTTCCATATCTATATTGTGCATTTTTTTCATCATTCTTACGGCGTCTTGATTGATTTTATCTCTCAAAACAGTGCCCGCTGAATACGCCTCAATATAATCCAATCCATATTTTTTTGCAAACGCCTCTGCTATCTGACTCCTACACGAATTATGAACACAAATAAACGCTACTTTTTTCTTCATTTCTTCCTCCATTATAGTGTCACTTTATTCTAGTTTGGACAAAAGTACTACCGTCTCAACATGCGGTCCATGAGGGAACATATCCACACAACAAACCTTCTTCAAGTCGTAACCACTCGCTTTTGCCATAAGTAAATTTTGAGCTAAAGTTTTAGGATTACAAGATATATATGTAATCTCATCTACACCATAGCTTAAAATTTTATTCATCGCCTTTTCTTGAATACCTGCTCTAGGTGGGTCAACCACTATAACATCAGGCTTAGTCTTAACTTCCTCTAAAACTTTAAATACATCCCCAGCTATAAATGTACAATTATCAAGTCCATTTAACTTTGCATTTTGATTAGCTGCAACTACCGCATCCTCAATAAGCTCAACACCAATTACCTTTTTAGCTCCTTTAGACATAATCTGACCTATCGTACCTGTTCCACTAAACAGGTCAAATACCTCTTTACCATCAGTTGCTCCAACATATTCGATAGCTTTTTTATATAATAATTCTGCTCCAGCTGTATTAGTTTGAAAAAACGAAAAGAACGAAACTTTAAAATCTAATCCCATAAGTTTTTCCATATAATAATCTCTACCATAAACAGTTTCAATTTCGCCTTGTACCACATCAGAAATTCCATCATTTTTTATCCACAATATACCTACAATTTTACCCACAATCTCTATGGATAAAAGCATATCTACAAATTCTTGCCAATCAATCTCGATTTGGGTACTCGCTGAAAGACCCAACAAAATCTCCCCTGTTGACTGACTTTTCCTAATTGTAAAGTGTCTTAAAAACCCAACACAAGTATTTTTATTATATCTCGGTATATTCTTTTTCTTAAAATATTCTAATGTAGCTGAAAGTATACTGTTGAAATCTTGGTCAACCAGCATACACTTATCCACAGTAACTACATCGTGAAATCTCCCTTTTTTGTGCATTCCTAATTGTAATTCTCCACCTTTTTCCTCATCGCCAAAAGAATATTCCATTTTATTTCTATATTTATAGATATTTGGACTTGAAATTATCCCTTCAAATTCAACATTTTTAAAACCCAATTCATCAATTATTTTCTTTACCATATCCCTTTTTATATGGACTTGAGTATCATATGGAACAGTTTGTCTTGAACATCCCCCACATCGTCCAAAATGCTCACAAAAAGATTCCACCTCATATTCAGATGGTTTAATCACATTAAGAAGTCTACCCTCCGCATAATCACTTCTATTCTTTTTTATACGAACTTCTAAAGTTTGCCCTTTTATAGCGTTTTTTACCTTTACTTTTTTACCCTCGTAGTAACCAATTCCTAAAGCAGGGAATGACATTTCATCTATTTTAAGCTCTATTATTTGTCCCCTTTTCAATTTACACCCCTCGTTTTCCTCAAATATTGTTTAAATAAATTAAAACAAATCTATAATTTGACTATAATCCTCAATATATCTATCAGAAACTTCAATCAGCTCATCTTTATATTTTGCCGAAGCTTCATCCATAACACCAATTACATACATACCCGCATTTTTACCAGCCATAGCACCAGCTACAGTATCTTCAAATACTACACACTTATTTGGATTAACACCCAAATCTTCCGCTACTTTTAAAAATATATCTGGCGACGGTTTTCCCGCTGCAACTTCACAAGCCGACCTAATACTACTAAAATAATCTTTAACTCCATTGTTTTTAAGAGTTATATTTATCAAACTTATTGAATTACTGCTCCCAACTCCCATTGGTAAGTTTAATTCTTTTATTCTATCTAGCAATTTAACTGCTCCCGATTTCATACCGACTTTAGTGCCATATAAATCCATTGTCATATCTAAAATAACTTGAGTCATTTCTTCAATAGATTCATCTAAATTAAATCTATCTTTCATATATTGCATAGTTTCACTAAAACTCATACCCTCTATAGTTTTAGGAAAATCATCAGGAAATTCACGTCCTCGAGCTTCTAAAAATTCTCTATCCACTTGTTCCCAAATCCACATAGAATCAACTAATGTACCATCTAAATCAAATATTACTGCTCCTATATCTTTCATCCCTGCTCCTTTTTATCTTCTATAATTTCTTTATCTTTTGCAACATCATATGACCTAAAATAATCATATATATTTTTAGCGGTAGCTTCGGTTATACCTTTAACCTCCATAAGCTCATATACACTTGCTTCTCTAATAGAATCTATTGACTTAAAATGTTTAATTAAATCAATTCTTCTCTTTTTTCCTACACCACTAATCTCTTCTAATATCGAATATACCATATCCGAACGCCTAAGTTTTTTATGATACTCTATCGCAAATCTATGCACTTCCTCTTGAAGTTTCCCTAAAAATGAGTAAAACACATTATTTTGCTTTATACTATACATTTTACCATTATAATATAATTTATCAGTAATATGCCTATCATTCTTTACCATACCAGCGACATATATATCTACACCTAGTTCATCAAGTACACTATTTACAACATTAACCTGCCCCTTACCACCATCTATAAGCAATAAGTCTGGAAAAAAAGCAAATTTTTCTTTCCCCGTTAAACCATGAGTTTGAATATTTTTAACCTCATCTATTCCGTGCTTAAATCGTCTATATATAACTTCTCTCATAGCTGAATAATCATCTTGACCTGTTATCGTATTTACTTTAAATCGCCTATAATCTGTTTTCTTCTTTTCAAAATTTTCATAAACAACCATAGATGCAACTGTAAAAACACCTGATATATTGGATATATCATACGATTCTATTCTATTAATATCAACTCCAAAAATTTCATCAAAAGCAGATTTAATAATTTTTTTCTCATAAATTTGTTTATTAATTCTCTCTTTATACTTAGCTAAATACTCAAAAGCATTTGATTGAGCCATTCTTAAAAGCTCTGCTTTCTTTCCCTTTTGCGGAACAGTAAATTTAAGTTTCTTTTTCTTTTTCTCAGATAAATAATTCTGTATAAGTTCTTTATCTTCATAATTACAACCAACAATAATCTCATCAGGCAGTACATTTGAATTTAAATAATTTTGCTTAACAAATACTGAAGTAAGTTCTGACTCATTCATTTCTTCAACATTTTCAATAATTTTTTCATCTCGTCCTATTAACTTTCCTGCCCTTATAAAAAATGTCATAAAACAAGCATAATCTTCATCAAAAGCCATAGCAATAATATCTTGATTAACACTTGTATTGCTAACTATCTTTTGTGATGAAATAAGTGTATTTATCGCTTGAATTTGATTTCTATACTCAGCTGCTTTTTCAAATTCTAAATTTTGTGCAGATTTCATCATTTTATTTTCTAAATCTTTTATAAGCGGTTGAGCATTCCCCGATAAAAATTTTATTATGTCATTAATCATTCCATTATATAATTCAACATCAACATCTGAAGCACAAGGTCCTAAACACCTACCTATATGATAATTTAAGCAATGTCTTTGACCTGATTTATAAATATTTTTATTTGTCTTTCTAATCGGATACGCCTTATGAATAACATTTAAAGTCTGCTTAACAGCGTCCGCACTTGTATAAGGTCCAAAATATCTACTACCATCTTTAACTAAATTTCTAGTCATAAATACACGAGGATATTTCTCCTTAACAGTTACTCTTATAAATGGATATTGCTTATCATCTTTAAGCATAACATTAAATTTTGGAAGATGTTTTTTTATAAGATTAGCTTCCAATATCAACGCTTCCATTTCAGTATCCGTAATAATATAATCAAATTCATATATATTTGCGACCATTGTTTGAGTTTTTATAGAATGAGAATGGAACGCACGAAAATAAGACGTCACCCTATCTTTTAAAACTTTAGCCTTACCAACATATATAATATTCCCATATTTATCTTTCATAATATATACGCCAGACTGTTTAGGCAATGTTTTAAGTTGTTGCTTAATTTTATCCTTAATTAATTCATCCATAAACTCTCCCAATGTTTAGATATATTAATTAACTAATATCTAATAATATAAAATATTTTTCCGCTATCAGAATATGATTTATATAATACGCTCAACAATTTTCTGTCAAAAAAGCTATTCCACTTCAATATTTTTCTATATTTCCTTTAACCTACTTAAAATATGTTTAACTGTTTCAGGATCTTCTATCTTTGTTATCGCAAAACTCTTATTTCCTGCGTCTTTAACAGATGTTCCTATATGATAACATTCTATATTATCTAATATCATAAACCTATCGTGAAATGTTTCTACATATCTTCTTGTTAAATTACCATATTGTTTATTAAACTTTACTATTTCCGTATCTCTAAGCTTTGATTTTTTAGAAGTATAAATATTAATTTTTACCCCTTCTTGTCTTTTGACAAGTATATCGAGTGTAGTAGTATCAACAAAATTATCTATTAAAATTATATTTTTATTTGCCTTTTTTATAATACTTACAAGCAAACTATAAGCGTCATATATTTGACCATCAAAAAATACCTTTTGTAACACTTCTTTTTTTTCCGCTATATAGTTAAATACTTGTTCAACCTTTTTATCTATACTATCTAATCTACTATCAGTAAAATTTTGATACTTAACTTGATTTAATTCTATATTATCAATCCTAGAAAATAATTCCTGATTACTAATTAAAAATCTTCTCATTTCTACAAACGCATTCATTATATTAATACTTACTTGAATTGCAACAGAGCTCCTTAATACAGCTGATAACATAGCTATACCTTGTTCTGTAAAAACATAAGGATTGCTAGTAGAGTGTTTTATCATTTCCAACCGGTCGCAATTTGCGACCAGTTCAGCCGTTTCGTCATCATTCAATTGAAACCTAAATGTTTTAGGAAAACGTTCTTCATTCCTTTTAACTTGCTCATTCAATCGTTTTGTCTGAACTTGATATAAACTAGCTAAATCCCTATCAATCATTACTTGTTTACCCCTTATTGTATAAATAAGATCTTTTATTTTATTAGAATCTATCTCTAATGGATTAATATCAACTCCCTTAACAACATTTTTATCTATTAAATTATTATATTTCATAGTATCAACTCCAATATCGCATTTATTGGATAATTATACCATATATATAATATATTCTCAATCGTTCTCAGCATATATATTTACATAATATCAATTTTATCAAGTATTCAATTATAATATCTTTTTTAAAAACTCACCAGTATACGATTCTTTAATTTTGGCAATTTGTTCAGGTGTTCCTGCACCAACCAAAGTTCCACCCTTATCGCCACCATCTGGCCCAAGGTCAATAATTTGGTCTGCAATCTTAATAATATCTAAATTATGCTCAATGACAACTACAGTATTACCCGCATCTACAAGTCTATCCAAAACCTTTATAAGATTATGAACATCAGCCATATGAAGTCCAGTAGTCGGTTCATCTAAAATATATAATGTTTTCCCTGTACTCCTTTTACTAAGTTCAGTTGCAAGTTTAATCCTTTGTGCCTCTCCACCAGATAATTGAGTAGATGGCTGTCCTAATTTAATATAATCAAGACCTACATCATGTAAAGTCTGCAACTTTCTTCCTATTTGAGGAATATTCCCAAAAAACTCAAGTGCTTCTTCAACAGTCATATTTAAAACATCAGATATACTCTTACCTTTATACTTAACTTCCAATGTATCTCTATTGTATCTTTTCCCTTTGCAAACCTCACATTGAACATATACATCGGGTAAAAAATTCATCTCAATTTTTATTATTCCGTCACCTCTACACGCTTCACATCTACCACCTTTTACATTAAAGCTAAATCTGCCCTTTTTATATCCTCTTAATTTCGCTTCTGAAACCTTAGCAAATAAATCTCTAATATGGTCAAACACACCAGTATAAGTAGCTGGATTGGAACGTGGAGTTCTACCTATTGGCGACTGATTTATATCTATTACCTTATCTATATTTTCAAGTCCTTTGACCTCTTTATGCTTTCCAGCCTTATGCTTAGAACGGTTCAATTTATTAGCAGTAGCTTTATAAAGTATTTCATTTATCAAAGAACTTTTACCCGAACCCGATACACCAGTAACCGCAGTTAGTACACCAAGCGGAATATCTACATCTATATTTTTTAAATTATTTTCAGTTGCGCCAATAATCTGTATTTTTTCATTTAGGGGAGTACGTCGACTCTTAGGTATCTCAATACATTTAGCACCTGACAAATACTGACCTGTAACTGAATTTTTATTTTTTAATATATCATCAATAGTACCTTCAGCTATAATTTCTCCACCATGCTCTCCAGCACCAGCTCCCATATCTAAAATATGGTCTGCTTGTCTAATAGTATCTTCGTCATGTTCTACAACTATAAGAGTATTACCTATATCAGTTAAACCCCTAAGCGTTTTTAACAGCTTTTCATTATCCTTTTGATGTAGTCCTATACTTGGTTCATCAAGTACATATAATACGCCCATAAGCCTTGAACCTATTTGTGTTGCAAGTCTTATCCTTTGAGCTTCACCACCGGAAAGTGTGCCAGCCGAACGTGATAAATTAAGATAATCAAGTCCTACATCACTTAAAAACATAAGCCTTGAACTTATCTCTTTCAAAATTTGCTCAGCTATAAGCTGCTGTTTTTTATCCAAAAGGAGATTATCAAAAAAATCAATAATATCTCTTACCGATAACTCAGTTAATTCCCAAATATTTTTACTACTTAATTTAACCGCTAACACTTCTGGCTTTAATCTTTTTCCATCACAAGAAGAACAGGGTATCATGCTCATATATTCTTCAATTTTTGCCCTCATTGGGTCAGAATTAGTTTCGTGATGTCGTCTTTCTAAATTAGGAATAACTCCCTCAAATTTTCCACTCCAAGTCCTTTTACCGCCAAAATGACTTCCAAACTCCATTGTTGTAATTATGCTACTACCATACATTAACTCATCTTTTAAAATTTGAGGTAATTTTTCATAAGGGGTATCCATAGAACAGCCATGAGCAAGAACAACGCTTTCTATCATATTGTAATAATAAGTTCCCTCTGCACTATTTGCAAAAGGTTCAATAGCCCCTTGTGATATACTCTTTGTTTCGTCAGGCACAACCATATAAGGGTCTATTTTAAGCATATGACCAATCCCCTTACATTCATCACAAGCTCCATAAGGGCTGTTAAATGAAAATGAGCGTGGCTCCATCTCAGCTATACCTATATTATGTTCTGGACATGAAAAATTAGTATTAAACAATATATCCTCTTCGCCATCTTCTTTTAAGTGATTTACTATAAGCATACCATCAGCTAAATTTAAAGCTATTTCAACCGAATCTGACAATCTCTTTTCAATACCTTGTTTTAATTTTATTCTATCTATAACCACTTCTATATTATGTTTTTTATTTTTTTCAAGAGCAATTATCTCTGATAAATCATAGATTTCTCCATCAACTCTAACTCTGACATAACCCTCTTTTTTTAATCTTGCAAGTTCTTTTTTATACTCGCCTTTTCTTCCTCTAACTACAGGTGCAAGTATTTGAAGTTTTGCACCCTCGTCCATTTCCATAATTTTATCTATAATCTGGTCTATACTTTGGCTTTCAATAGGAATATCACATATAGGACAATGCGGTGTTCCCGCTCTAGCATAAAGCAATCTTAAATAGTCATATATCTCTGTTACAGTACCAACAGTAGAACGAGGATTTCTCGCAGTCGTCTTTTGGTCTATTGAAATAGCGGGAGATAATCCCTCTATATATTCAACACTCGGCTTTTCCATTTGACCTAAAAACTGTCTAGCATACGCAGACAAACTCTCTACATATCTTCGTTGCCCCTCAGCATAAATAGTATCAAATGCCAATGACGATTTCCCAGAACCACTAAGCCCAGTAATAACAACAAACTTATTTCTAGGTATACTCACATCTATATTTTTTAAATTATGCTCCTTTGCACCTTTTACAAATATTTTATCTAAACTCATTTCTTCTCCTACATCTCTAATCTATAAATATCCTATATTACTAAGATACTCTTTTTTATTAATAGCATTTATCCCTACAAAATATTTTTCATTATCATAATATGATTTTTCATAGACTCATTTTCACTAGGATTCCAAACTTGTGCTCGCTTGAAAGCTCGCACTTCAAACAGGTGGAATCCTCCCCTTTTATGGAAAAAATAATAAGGGAACGTTCAAATTCGTCTTGAAAAATCAATATTCTTCAAAAGTCAAATATTTTATATGATAAATACTATTAATAATTATAGTAATTCATATTATATAAATCATATTTAGTGTTATTTTATTAGTTATATTTTAATAAGAACAACTACATTTGGAATAATTCGTCATTTTCGTAATAAAATATGATTGCAAATGATAAAATATTTTCAATCGTTGAAAGTTTACTTTCATAAGATTTTATAATATTGATATCATTTATTTGAGTAGCAAAAACGATGAGTAAATGCTCTGCATTTACGAATTAATTTTGATACTATCAATCATATATTTTTATTTATACTGCGAAAATTTTATTAAAATCATAACTATTAATAAATATATTCTATATAAATTTTTACAACTTCTGTTTTAATTCCAAAATCTTATCTCGCAAGATAGCAGCTCTTTCAAACTGTAAATCCTTTGACGCTTGTAACATCTCAGCTTCTAACTCTAAAATCACATTTTCAATATCATCATTTGAAATATCTACAACATATTCATCTTGTTCCTCAGCTACTTCGGTAACCTTTATAACCTTATGAATATCCTTTACTATCGTCATAGGAATAATATTATTATCTTCATTGTATTTTGACTGTATCTCACGACGACGATTAGTTTCATCCAGAGCTTGTTTCATAGAATCCGTAATATTGTCGGCATACATAATAACTTTACCATTCGCATTTCTAGCAGCACGGCCTATAGTCTGTATAAGCGAGCGTGCAGAACGTAAAAACCCTTCTTTATCTGCATCTAATATCGCTACAAGAGAAACTTCAGGTATATCAAGACCCTCTCTAAGTAAGTTAATCCCTATTAAAACATCAAACTTACCCTCTCTAAGCTCTCTAATAATCTCAAGTCTCTCAATGGTATCAATATCTGAATGCATATATTTAACCTTAACATTTAATTCCTTAAAATACTCAGTTAAATCCTCTGCCATCTTTTTCGTTAAAGTTGTTATTAAAACTCTCTCCTTAATCGCAACTCTACTCATAATCTCAGAATACAAATCATCTATTTGACCCTTTATCGGTCTAACATCAATCGGTGGGTCAAGTAATCCCGTAGGCCTAATAATCTGTTCAGCAACCAGTTCACTTTTTTGCAGCTCATAATCTCCAGGTGTTGCAGAAACATAAATAGACTGATTCATAAGCCCTTCAAATTCAGTAAAATTAAGTGGTCTATTATCAAGTGCTGATGGTAACCTAAACCCATAATCGACTAAATTAGTCTTTCTCGACCTATCACCACCAAACATTCCTCTAACCTGCGGTAGGGTAACATGCGACTCGTCAACTACAAGTAAGAAATCATCTGGGAAGAAATCAATAAGCGTATATGGTCTACTTCCCGCTTCTCTCCCATACAAAACTCTTGAATAATTCTCAATCCCTTGACAATACCCAAGCTCTTTTAGCATTTCAACATCATATCTAGTTCTTTGCTCAATACGTTGAGCCTCTATAAGTTTCCCCTCTTCTTTAAACATCTCAACCTGTTTTTGCATTTCATCTAAAATATCATCAACTGTTCTATCTATATCTTTTTTATCTATAATATAATGAGTAGCTGGGAATATAGAGATATGATTTCTTTTAGCAAGAATCTCCCCAGTAAGTGAGTTAACTTCAACTATTCTATCTATTTCGTCTCCAAAAAACTCTACTCTTAAAGCATTTTCTCCTTCACCAGCAGGAATAATCTCGACAACGTCTCCTCTAACTCTAAATGTTCCCCTTAAAAAGTTCATATCATTTCTAGTATATTGTATATCTATAAGTCGTCTAAGTAATTCATCACGACTTATCTCCATATTAGGTCTTAAAGAAATCATACTTTCCAGATATTCAGTCGGGCTACCTAGTCCATAAATACAAGAAACAGACGCAACAATAATTACATCTCTCCTCTCTAATAATGAAGCAGTTGCAGAGTGACGCAGTTTATCTATTTCATCATTAATCGAAGCGTCTTTTTCTATATATGTATCCGTATGGGCAACATATGCTTCTGGTTGGTAATAGTCATAATAACTTACAAAAAACTCAACCGCATTATCTGGGAAAAACTCTTTAAATTCACTACATAACTGACCTGCAAGGGTTTTATTATGAGCTATAACAAGTGTCGGTCTTTGAACTTTCTCTATAATATTGGCAATAGTAAATGTTTTACCAGAACCCGTTACACCTAATAAAGTTTGATGTTTCTTCCCATTTAAAACCCCATCAGACAATTTTTTTATCGCTGATGGTTGGTCACCAGTTGGTTTATATTTTGAATGTACTTTAAATTCACCCATACTAATCTCCTAGTCATACCCACTATATCACTTTATTTATAGTCACTCTAACTCTATCTTTTTTGGTTTTACTAGCTACTTCGCTAAGTATAAATCTACCATATCCACGAACCGAAACCATATCCCCTTCAGATAATTCCTTGGATATAGAATTTATATATCTATATTGAACCTTAACTTTTTTACCCTTTATTAAATCACTCGACTTAGAACGTGATAGTCCATAAGCGGCAGATATTAAAGCATCTACTCTAAGAGTTTTAACTGTAGTATAAATAGATTTATACTCAACCCTTTTAGCCTTAAATTCGGATGTCGGCATAATTCTAATCTCAATATTTTGCCTACCAATTTTATTTAATGACGAAAACAAATAATCTGACATTTCATTTAAAAGCATCACTTGTATTCTATCATCGAGTATAATTATATCACCTATTATGTCCCTAGATATTCCAAGTCCCATTATACTTCCCAAAACATCTCTATGAGTTATTTTATCCATGTCGCCTTTAGTCTTTATAACACCCATACTTATTGGAAATTCCGATAATTCAATCCCCTCTATATAATCTGGATACACAGCTAAAATAGAATACTCAGAATCTTCATATCCACCAAAAATACTATAATTCACATCTCTAATTCCCTCTAAAATATAAAAAAAATCTCCTAATAAATCAGGAGATAAAAATTTTGTGAATTCGGTTGTATGATTCTTTAATACCCTTTCAACTCCATCTAAAAATCTGCTCAAGCTTAACTTATGCTGTGTTGATTCGATATTTATCCCGTTTAAAATTTTTTCTCTATTAATAAACATACTACATCCTAATGATAAAATTTGATACCATTTGTAATAATAAAAACAACACAAGAGGTGAAAAATCTAACATATTTCCACCTAAACCAAGCGAATTTAAAATTCCTCTAATCGGCGACAACAATGGCTCTGTAATATCATATAAAAATCTTATAATAGGATTTCTAAGGTCTCTTATAAACCACGAAGAAATAGCACGGGCAATAATTAAAATATATATAACCCTTATAAACATCAAACATGTTACCTTAAAAATATACATAAATACTCCTAAACTTTCTACTCATCAATTAAATCTTTATCAATCCAAGGGAGAATCCCCGTTTTTTCTAATTCTTTTCTTACATCCCCAAATACATTGATATTATGAGGTGCTAAAATAAATATATTACCTGATATTCTTTGAACATCCCCACCTAATGCGTATATAACACCATTACTAAAATCAAAAATTTGTTTTGCCACATCACATTCTAAATCATTAAGATCCATGATTACAGGCTTACCATTTTTTAAATTATCAGCAATCTCTTTTGCATCCTCAACTTCATGCGGTTTATACAAAAACACCTTCATTTGAGATCTCTTATGCATATTTACAATATTATTAGTACCTCCAACACCAGCTCCAACATTATTAGAACTTGATATTTTAGAAAAACTTTTGCTCTCTATAATATTGTTTTCATTAGATACCACATCTTCATCTTCTTCTATTACAGTTTCAATTCCCGCAAATTCTTTTACTTTTGACCAAAATTTACGTGCCATTGTTATACCCCCTATACGTTATTATAATTTCTAGCACCATAAATGCCTGTACCAACTCTGATTAAATTAGCACCTTCTTCAATGGCTACCTCAAAGTCACCAGTCATTCCCATTGACAAATATTGCATTTCAACATTGTCATATGAATTCTGTTTTAAAGAATCAAAAATACGTTTCATTTCCTTAAAATCTAAACGTGCATCTTCAATATCATCATAAAATGGTGCAATATTCATAAGCCCCATAACTTTTATATTTTTCAGTTTTGATATTTCAACTAATATTGAATCTAAGTCTTGTTTTTTTACTCCAAACTTACTTTGTTCATCTGCTATATTTATTTGTATAAGAACTTCCATAACTATATTGTTAGCTTCTGCTCTTTTCTGGATCTCTTTTGCAAGCTTAACACTATCAACAGAATGAATTAAGTCTACTTTATCTATTATATATTTAACTTTATTGGTTTGTAAATGACCAATCAAATGCCATTTAACCCCCTCTTTTATTTTATCATATTTTTTAGTTATTTCTTGAACTTTATTTTCTCCAATATGTTTTATTCCACAATCTATAGAATAATTTATACTATCTTCATCACGTGTTTTTGTAACTCCAATAAGAGTCACTTCATCAATATTTCTATTTGAACGCTCACAAGCCTCTTTTATCCTATTATTTATTCTTTCTAAATTTTTTTTAAGATAGTCCATATAAACTCCTAATAAACTTTTTCTCCCTCTTTATACCTTTCTGGATGGATAAGAACTTCATTATAACTCTCCAAAGTTTTTATTCTTTGTCTCTCCTCTCCAGAGCCAACATAAAAGAATCCATCTTGAACAACTGCATCTTCTTCATTATATCCTATAATCTGAATAGGCACAAAAGTAGCCTTATTATCAATTCCTAAAATCATAACACCATTTTGTCCGTTTACACTAATTATAGAATCTTTTTTTACTTTTATACCTTGAAAATTATCACGTCTAACTTTAATATCTAATTTTCTCTTTTTATAAACATCTGAAAACTGCTCTGTAAACTTAATTACAAGTGCTCCTTTTTCTCCGCTTTCAAAGACATCTGCAATTACTCCATTTAAAAGTTCATCATCTATCTCAACAACTACAGCCTTATCCTTTTGATATAAATTTATTTCATCTTTATCTATAACACATACAATAAACCAAGTTGCTGGGTCTATAAGCTTATACACTGGAGAATTTTTATGCACTACATTATCTAGTAAAGATTCCTCATTTATAGTTTTATCCATTATCGAAGAATAATCTATATTATAAATATCTTCTATAGTAAAATCTTCTTCTAATTTATCCATATTAAAAGTAACCATCCCTGAATAAGGACTATATAAACTCAAAGATTCTCCTTCTCGTAAAGAACCAGAACCTACAAATTGTTGTGAAAAACTGGATTGATTACTTATAAGAGATTTATTAGCAACAAGTCTATTTCTTTTTTGTATTTTTAGCATTAAATCTTGTTTTAGTTTTTCAGATTTAACATACTCACCATTTTTAATAGCTACAACAGATTGCTCCAATATTTCATCTAAAGAATCATTTATATCTTTTATATTATCCGCAATTATTTCAGAAGCAACCACTTGTTTTTGTTCAGTATCAACAGCCTCATCAACAATATCACTAGCAAAAGATATTTCGGCAATCCTTTGTCCTTTTTTTACTTTTTCACCTTCATTTACATAATACTGGATACTCCCCGATGAATTAGAATAAACAATGGTTTCATTTCTAAAAATAATCCCTTTGTAATCTCTTTCAATATTTATTTGGTCATATGTTAATTCATAAGTTGAAGTTTCCTTTAAAAAAGCATTAATAAAAACTTTCGCCCCAAAATAAACTATAATAACTAAAATTAGAAAAAATCTTATCATTTTAAACGGTTTTATTTTAACCATATTTTCACCTAACTAAATATTAATATAAGATAATTATACCCTTAATTATACTTTAAAACCAATTATATTTTTCTTCAACTTCATTCTTTTTAGCTCTAGTCATAAGAGCATTAACTATTTTTTTAGGGTCAGCTCCTTCATAAACTATCTTATAAAGTCCATGAGTAAGAGGCATATCAACATTATATTTTAAAGATAAATTATATGCCGACTGAATAGTATAAATCCCCTCTACTACCATACCTATTTCAGCTATAGCATCATCAACTTTTTTTCCACTACCTATTAAAATACCACATCTTCTATTCCTACTATGCATACTAGTACAAGTAACTATAAGGTCACCTATACCAGTTAAACCACTAAAACTGTGCATATTAGCACCCATCTTTTGTCCTAATCTAGTAATTTCACTTATACCTCTAGTCATTAAAGCTGCTTTAGAGTTATCACCATAGCCCATACCATCACCTATACCAGCTCCTAATGCTATAATATTCTTTAAAGCACCACCAAGTTCTACCCCTATTACATCGGGATTGGTATAAACTCTAATATAATCTGTAATAAACAAATCTTGAACTAATCTAGCAGAATCAATATCACTAGATGCTGAAACCAACGTAGTCGGTAACTTTAACGCAACTTCTTCTGCATGTGAAGGCCCAGATAACACAACATATTTTGAATGGGGATAAAATTCACTAACAACTTCCGACATTCTTTTTAACGTTTTTATCTCAATACCTTTAGATACATTAACTATAATCTGCTCCGAAGTTATGATACCCTCTGTTCTTTCTAAAACCTCTCTTGTAGATTGAGAAGCAACCGAAGTAAGCACCACTTTAGAACCTCTAATCGCCTCTTTTATATCTGTTGTAGCCACTATTTTATCACTTAATTTAATGCCACCAAGATATTTTTTGTTTTCATGTTCTATATTTATACTATTACAATGTTCAAGCCTTCTTGTCCACATTTTAACATCGTGGCCATTATCAGCTAACACCATAGCTAGTGCAGTTCCCCAAGAACCTGCACCTAATATACAAATATTCATATGTTTACCCCTTTTTCTCTCTAACAATAAATTTTAAAGATGTTCCATCAAACTTAAAGTTTTTCCTAATTTGATTTTCTATATATCTAATATATGAAAAATGAGCTAATTCCTTATCATTTACAAAAAGTATAAATGTAGGTGGTTTAACAGAAGCTTGAGTCATATAGTATATCTTGAGTCGCTTCCCTTTATCAGACGGAGGTTGATTAAGCATAATAGCCTCATTTAAAACATCGTTAAGAAGTCCTGTAGTAACCCTTAACGTCTGTTGGTCAGCAACATAATTAACCATTTTCATAATATTGTCTAATCTCTGACCAGTTTTAGCAGAAATAAACTCTAACATAGCATATGGCATATATGATAATTGCGAACGAACTTTTGCAATATACTCATTATAAGTTTTATTATCTTTTTCGATTAAATCCCATTTATTAACTAATATAATAACGCCTCTACCTGCTTCATGTGCATATCCAGCAATCTTTGTATCTTGTTCAGTAACCCCCTCAGTAGCATCAATCATAATAAGACAAACATCTGAACGCTCTATAGCACTTAAAGCTCTAATAACGCTATATTTTTCTATATTTTCATCAACTCTACTCTTACGCCTAATACCCGCAGTATCAATTAGGGTATACTTTTGTCCATTATACTCAAAAGGAGTGTCTATAGCATCTCTAGTAGTACCAGCTATATCACTAACTATAAGTCTATCCTCGCCTAAAAATTTATTTATAAGAGACGATTTTCCCGCATTAGGTTTACCTATAACTGCAACTTTTATAATTTCATCATCAACATCGGTTTCAATATCCTCAGGGAATTTTGATACAATAAGGTCAAGTAAATCCCCTAAATTTAACATATTAATAGATGAAATTGGAATCGGTTCACCTATCCCTAAATTATAATACTGATATATATTGTCATTAGATTTTCCTGAATCTATTTTATTAACAACTAAAATCACATCTTTTTTTGAACGTCTTAACATCTGTGCGATTTCTTCATCAGCGATTGTCATATCGGATTTTCCATCTACCATGAAAACTATAACGTCCGCTATATCAATAGCCATTTCAGCTTGAATTCTCATCTGAGAAAGTATAATATCTTCCGAGTCTGGCTCTATTCCACCAGTATCAATCATAGTAAAATGAGTACCTTGCCATTCTACATCTGTATATATTCTATCTCTAGTCACACCGGGTGTATCTTCAACTATAGATATTCTCTTACCCGCTATTTTATTAAAAAATGTTGACTTTCCAACATTTGGTCTACCAACAACAGCCACTATCGGTTTTGCCATAATTTCCTCCATATCTAACGCTATACAAACAAGCCAAAAAGGTGGAGCGAACTCCACCTAAAATTAAACTCTTACGTCTGTTTTTCCCTTACTAGCATAGTTAATTCCTCTATAAAAGAATTTACATCTTTAAACTGTCTATATACGCTTGCAAACCTAACATATGCAACTTCGTCTAAATCTTTTAAAGCCTCCATAACATATTCGCCAATTATTGTCGAATTAACTTCTTTTTCCATCTTGTTGTGTAATTTCTTTTCGATTTCATCAAGCATTTGATCAATCTGCTCAATTGAAACAGGTCGTTTTTCACAAGCTCTAACTATACCATTAATCAATTTATTTCTATTATAAGTTTCTCTATCTCCATTTTTCTTAACCACTATTAAAGGAGTTTCTTCAATTTTTTCATAAGTAGTAAATCTATTTTTACAATCAATACATTCACGTCTACGTCTAATAGAATACCCCTCATCAGTAGGTCTTGAATCTACAACTTTCGATTCTTGATAATTACAAAAAGGACATTTCATAACTTTCTCCTAATATTATCTTTTCTTTCTTAAAAAAGTAGGAATTTCTAAACGTTCAGTCGGTTCTTCTTCAATTTTTTTAACTTCCGAAACTTCTTCAACCTTTTCAGTCTTAGCTACGTTTTCTTTTTCAACATCTTCTCTACCACTCGCATCAAATCCAGTAGCTATAACCGTAATCTTTATTTGATTATCCATGCTTTCATCTATTACAGTACCAAATATAATATTAGCATCTGCATCAACAGCCCCTTGAACTATTTCCGCTGCCTCATTAACTTCAACCATACCTAAGTCATTTCCACCAGTAACATTTATAAGCACAGCTTTAGAACCTTCAATAGTAGTTTCTAAAAGCGGACTCTTTATAGCTTGTTGGGCAGCTTTTACAGCTCTATCATCCCCAGTAGCAGTCGCAACACCCATATGTGCTAATCCTCTTTCAAACATAACCGTCTTAACATCAGCAAAGTCAAGATTGATTATACCAGATCTAGTTATAAGGTCAGAAATCCCCTGTACACCTTCACACAATACTCCATCAGCTAATTTAAGAGCATCATTCATAGTCGTCTTTTTATCAGATAATTGTAACACCTTATCGTTTGGAATAGTTACAAGAGCGTCTACATTTTTGATTAATTCTTTTAATCCACCCTCTGCATTCTTCATTCTTGCCCTACCTTCAAATAAGAAAGGCTTAGTAACTACACCTACTGTTAAAATTCCTTCTTCTTTAGCAATAGCAGCCACTACTGGAGCTGCACCTGTACCAGTTCCACCACCCATTCCAGAAGCTATAAATGCCATATCCGCTCCTTTTATCGCTTCTCTAATAGCATCTCTACTCTCTTCCGCAGATTCAAAACCAATAGTTGGGTCTGCACCAGCACCACGTCCACCTGTTCTTTTCTCACCAATTTGAATTACATTCTCTGTCATAGCATTATCCAAAACTTGTTTATCAGTATTGATAGAAATAAATTCTACCCCTTGTAAATTCTCTTGAATCATTCTATTAACTGCATTATTTCCAGCACCACCAACACCGATTACTTTAATTCTGGCAACTTGCTCTCTCTCTTGAACCGTTTCTATCATATAAATGCCCCTTTCTTGTGTTAAGCTATATTTATCATATCGAAATTCCACAATATCTTGTTATGTAAATTATAAAGTAATAATAACATATTTATTGCTTTCTAAAAAGTTTTTTTTTGTAATTTTACTAAGAATGATGCCTTATTTTATCAATAATATCCATTCTTATTATAGAAATATTTTTAAATAACCTAGTTCCAAAAACAAAAACAGCTGCGTAATACAATGGAACTCCTAAATTATCACCTACATAAGCCAACATCATAGCTAGCAAAACATTAGTGAAAAATCCCGTAATAAAAATCAATGTATCAAATCTATCTTCCAAATTTGCTCTCATAGCTCCCACTACTGTATCCATAGCAGCAAGCAATCCAACAGAAATATAAATAGAATAAGAAACCCCTATAGATATAGGTATGTAATATCCTATAATTAGACCTAAAATTATCCCCATTATAGCTATAATCATAACTCTTTCTCCTCTACTATACTCATATATTGACATTTTCTATTTGCTATATAAGCTGAAATTTCTACATTTACACTCGTATTAACCTCAACGAAAATACCCCAACGCCTTAATATATCTCCATATTTATTAGGAGCATTAACCGCAGCCTCTAAAAAATATCTATCCCCAATCGCCTTAATAATATAAGGTTGAGAAAACACATCATCATTAATCTTCACAGTTGGACCAGCACAATATATCTTTGTTTGATTAAACACTATCCTTTGACCATTTATCGATATAGCTTCAGCCCCCGCATTTCTTAAATCGTCTACTAAATTTCTAATATCAACATCATGTACCATCAAATTATTTGGGTTTTCGTTATTTAAAAGCTCCCTTTGACCATCGGTAACTATTATAATTACGCCTTCACCGCTTATTTTATTATATCCCAATAATGTTTCTAAATCACTTTTTTCCTTTGATAATATCCCTTTAATACTTTTGTCCCGTTTAGAATTTGTTACTTGAGCTAATTTTCCCTCTATATGACTTATTTTATCCCTTAACTGCTCTATCTCTGCTTTTTCTGTTAAAAGTTTAGTTTGAATTTTAGCAACTTCTGAAACCGCAACATGTTTTCCACTAATTTGAAACACCCTATATTGTAATAACATTAAAGCTACTAAAATAAATAATAAAATCCCAGTAATTACTTTCCTATCTTTCATATTCATCACTGCTCATTAGCCTTAACATAATTAAATTTAATAATACCACTATAATGAGGAATCTGAATGTCATCATATTTTTTTACTTCAACGAAATAATTATTGGTTCTTAACTCTGAAACTATACCAAATCTTTGATTTATAGCACCTTCTAACGTGTCTTTATTACCAATAGCTTTTATTATAAACGGGGATGATTGAGGAATTTTATTTACATTGATAGCATTTCCCGCAGCTCTAATCTCAGATAAAGCTATAATCCTTTGTTCATTTATAGAAATAGCCTCTGCACCAGCTGCATTTAACTCATTTATAAGGTTTAGTATAAGCTGATAATCATACACTATATTCTTTTCATAAGTAAACTCAGTTTCATCTAATGGATTATCAAGTGTTATAATAACACCTTGACCTTTAACATCTTTTAATCCAGCAAAATACCTTAGTTTATCAACATCTTCATTTAAACTTTTAATAAGTGCATTTTCTGTAGATTCAGCCTGTTCAATCTCCTTTAAACGAGCATTTAGCTCGTTTAATTTAATTTCTAAATTTTTCTTTTCAATTTTAACATTATTTAATTCCAACGCTATCTCACTTGACTTTTGAGAAGGCGTAAGACCATTAAGATAATGCTGCTGTACTAATTTCAACTGAAACGACAATACCGCACCAACTAAAACACTAATAATTCCAATACAAATCGTTTTTTTCAAACTATCACCTATTCTCCAAAAGGTCTATATGAAGGAAGCCCCTCACTACTTACATCTATAACACCACTTATCGCTTGCTTTCTATTTAAGTCATCATAAATATCTACAAAGTCATTAAACTTTCTTTCAATATTTTCTCCATCTCCAAACTTAACTTTATAATCAGAATTTAACTCCAGTTCTATAGAACCATCTTTATACATCAAAATCGGCTTAGCCTCTATATGAGATTTTGACAACAAATGAATTAGTTCAACAGAATGCTCTAACACTTCAAAATCTTTTACTTTTATTTGCCTACCTATATTAAAACTCTTAACACTAAACCCCTCTATTAAAAATATATCTCCAACTTGCTCCTCAACTTTTAACACATTAAGCTTCTCGTCAGTTATCAGATATATCCCCGAATAAACTATTGCAACAAATTCCTTATTGTATTCAAATTCCATAAGAAGTTTATTTGGAAGTTTTTTTCTAACCTTTACACTTTTAACATATGGATGTCTAACTAACTTTTTTTCTAATAAACTAGGATTTGTAAAAAAGAAATTTGAATCCTTATCAAGTTCTGCATAATGCATTATTTCTTTTCTATTTATATTTATATTGTGATTGTACTCAATATTAGTGATTCTAAATACTGGAGTTTTAAACATAATAACTCCTAATAATATTACAATAGCTAAAAAAATTAACGCACTATTTTTTTTCATAAGCAACCTACTTTGCAATTTTAGTTATATTTCTTACAATCATTGACGCACAGTCATTCTCAGAATTTTTTTTCATTTCCATACGCATATCTGATAATATCTTAGGTTTATTCATCAACTCAATTATCTTCTCATAAAGAGTAAAATAATTAAGTTCAGATTCCTTAATCATAAATGCCAATCCCTTTTTTACAAGTGCATTCGCATTATGTTCTTGATGATTATCTTTAACATTTGGCGATGGAATTATAATGGCAGGAGTTTTAACCACTTTAACCTCAGCCAAAGTCAAAGCCCCTCCACGAGTTATCAATAAATCAGCAGCACTCATATAAGTAGCCATATCGTCTATATAAGGTAATATAGTTATATTATCACCAAATTTTATATCTAACTCCATTTGACGTTTCATAAATATATTATAATAAGATTTACCCGTTACATGTATATATCTAAGTTTTTCGACTTCACTAACCTTTTTTATTAGTTCCATCATTATTTCATTAATTCTCTCAGCACCACCACTGCCACCTAAAGACACAACTAAAAACTCATCATCTGATATGCCAAGTTTTTCACGAGATTTATCCTTTTTAGCCATTTCAAATTCTTTTCTAATAGGCGTTCCTGAAAAAATCACATTATCGCTACGCTTAAATCTTTTCTTAGCTTCTTTATAGCTAACAAAAACAAAATCTGCTCGCTTAGAAAAAAAACGATTAGCCCTCCCTGGAAAAGCATTGCTCTCATGTAATACAGTTTTAACCTTCATCATTTGAGCACTCATTAAAACTGGACCTGTAACATATCCACCTGTTCCAAACACAACATCAGGCTTAAATTCTTTAATAATTTTTCTCGATATAAAAAATGCTTTTATTAAACTTATTAAATATTTTATAACTGTTTTAATTTTTTTGTTCTTTAAATATGTAATAGGAATACTCCTATATTCAATATCATAATCAGATAGTATTTCCGATTCTAACCCCTCTGTTCTACCAACGTACAAAATTTTTGCATTAGCGTGTTTTTCTTTAAATTTCAACGCAACGGAAATCGCTGGATATATATGTCCACCCGTTCCACCGCCCGTAACAAGTAATCTCATAATTTCACTCCTCAACTAGCCAATTATAACATAGTAATATTTATCATTCAACGTAGCACTATCTAGCATTTGATGATATGTTGAGCAGTATTCCTACTTCTAACATCAAAAACACTAACGCATTGCCCCCAAAACTAATAAAAGGTAGAGAAATTCCCGTAGCTGGCATAGATGAAGTAGCAACTGCAATATTCATAAGCGTTTGGATACTAACCATACAAACTATACCAGAAGCAAGATAAAATCCAAATTGGTCATTTGAGTTTAAAGCAATTTTAATCCCCATATATATAAATATTAAAAATAAAATAATAACTATAACAGAACCAATAAATCCAAGTTCTTCACCTATTGTAGCAAAAATAAAGTCATTTTGAGGTTCAGGAAGATACAATTTATTCTGAATACTTCTGCCTAGTCCAACACCTCTCCAACCACCAGAACTAAGAGCATATAAAGACTGAACAACTTGCCAACCACTTCCATATATATCCTCAAACGGATTTAAAAAAGTAAGAACCCTTTTCCATCTATAAGGTGAAACTTTTGCACCTATAAAAGCAAGAACCGCTCCCGCTAAAACTACTTCTAACCAATGATGTAATTTTACACCTGCTATAAATACCATAGATAATATTATAAGAACTGTCGCTATCGCAGTTGATAAATTAGGTTGTAAATATATTAAAATCGCATATATACCCGCTATAATAAGATAAGGCAAAATCCCTTTTTTAAAAGTTCTAAGAGTATTAAACTTTTCTTTAACACTAAGACTATACGCCATAAATATAATTATACAAGGTTTTGCAAATTCAGACGGCATAAAAGATATAGGGCCAATCATTATCCATCTATGAGAGTTATTAATTTCAGTTCCAGCAGGTGTTAAAACCAAAACCAAAAGAAAAATACTAGAAATTAAAGCAAGTGGAGCAATTTTCCTATACCATGTATAAGGAATTTTATAAGCAACCAACATAGCTATAAATCCTATAATATCCCACATAAAATTTTTTCTTAAAAAATAAAGTTTATCATTCCCCATAGACATAGAATAATAAAAACTAGAACTAAACACCATAGTTAAACCTATGCCCATAAGTATCATAGCAACAAATACTAAACCTATATTAAAATAACCTTTATTTTTCATAAACAATCACCCTAAAAATCAAATAAATTAATTTAAACTATTTACAATATCCTTAAATTCTCTTCCTCGAACTTCATAACTAGAATACATATCCCAACTTGCACAAGCTGGAGAAAGGAGCACATTATATCCATCTTCACACATACTATAAGCTTTTGTAACTGCTTGATTTAAAGTTTCACATATATAAACATTTTTGAATCCTATTTTTAAAGCAGTTTCTTCTATAATATTTTTCGTTTCTCCAAAGACAATCATAGCCTTAATTTTATCTCCAAACGCATCTATAAATTCTGTAAAATCAGAACCTTTATCCATACCGCCAGCGATTAACACAGTAGGTCTATCCATAGCCTTAACCGCTTGAATAGAAGCGTCTGGATTTGTCCCTTTAGAATCATTATAAAATTTAACTCCATTTATAGTATTTACATATTCAATCCTATGTTCTACACCCTTAAAATTTTTAATAGCACTAGCTATAAACTTAGGTTCTATTCCCGAAAAATAACTAATGCCAACTGCTGCAAGTACATTTTCAAGATTGTGATTTCCTAAAATAAAAATATCGCTTACATTACATATTTTTACCACTTGATTATCATACGAAACATAAATAACCTCATCTTCTACATATACACCTTTGTCAAAACTTTTATCCTTACTAAAATAAATAACTTCTGACAAAATATTTTTTTGATTTGCGATATTTCTTGTTATCTCGTTATCATAATTTAATATCAAAATGTCATTAACACTTTGATTTTCAAACACTCTAAATTTAGCTTCCATATATGCTTGCATAGTTTTATGTCTATTTAAATGGTCTGGAGTTATGTTTAATATAGCTGCAACTTTAGGCCTAAAACTATCAATCGTTTCCAATTGAAAACTGCTAACCTCCGTAATCATAAATGTATTCTCATCTGATTTTGCAACCACTTCTACAACTGGAGTTCCTATATTCCCAACAACATATGATGGAACATCTGCCAATTTAAAAATTTCCCCCACAAGAGAAGTAGTAGTCGTCTTACCATTTGTACCAGTAATAGCTATAAAACTAGATTGACAATATCTATAAGCAAATTCTATCTCACCTATAATCTCAACTCCATCTTGTTTAGCCTTAACAATAAATTCTAAATCAGTAGGTACGCCTGGACTTAAAATCACCAAATCGTATAAGCTCGCATTAGGCTGTTTAGCTAAAATAAATTCATCAACCATAATTGATAATTCATCGTATAGAGTGCCAAGCTCTTCTAAACTTTTCATATCATTAACACAAATTTTAGCACCCATCTTAAATAAAGCTCTAACTGTCGCTATTCCAGATTTCCCAATCCCTACAACTAAAACATTCTTGTTTTTTAAACTAGTTTCCATCTAATCACCCACACAAAGTTTATATCATAAATCTATAAAACTACAATAAAATACCCAATAAATACACAAATCAATGTTATTGCACTAAAGCGAGATACTATCATTCTCTCGCTCCAACCGCCCAATTCAAAATGATGATGTATCGGACTCATCCTAAAAATTCTTTTCCCAGTCCTTTTAAAATATAAAACTTGAATTATAACAGAAAGAGCCTCTACAAAATATATAATACCCACTAAAGGTATCATAAACACCATCTTTGTAGATACAGCAAAAGCTGTAACTATACCACCAAGCGCTAAAGAGCCTAAATCTCCCATAAAAATTTTAGCTGGATTTTTATTAACAGCAAAAAATGCAAGTAAAGCTCCCATCAAAGAAAATACTAATTTTGTAACTCCAACTAATTCCATTTTTATAGCCATCATTCCAAAGAAAGATACAACTCCAATAGTTACCATTGTAGCAAGCCCATCTATTCCATCAGTTAAATTCACACTATTAGTTACCGCTAAAAATACAAATATTAAAAGCGGAATATACATAAATCCCATATCAACAAATTTATTTATAATAGGTATATATAATTCTGAACCAAATAAATTATACGCATAATAAGATACAAAACTAGCAACTATAAGCTGTCCAACTATTTTCTGAGAAGCTGTAAGCCCCTCATTTCTTTTCATAATAACTTTTAAATGGTCATCAGCAAAACCTATAAAGGCAAAACCTACAAATGATAAGAGTATAAATCCTACTTGCTCACTAAAATTTTTAGTTATAAGCACAGCCACACAAGTTGCTATAATAAATATAAAACCACCCATAGTCGGTGTTCCACTTTTCGACTTATGTGCCTTTGGCCCATCTTCTCTAACTATTTGCCTAGCCTCACGTTTTTGTATAAACTTAACAATAAATGGCGATATTGAACTCGCTGTTAAATAGCTTACTAAAAAAGCCCAAACCAATGTCCTACTTGTCATAAATTATCTCCTCTACTATTTATAAATATTTTGATTTTATTTTTCGACCCGACTTAATAATAATCGCCTTTGCCAAAACCTCTAAAGAGTCAACATAATAATCAGATAATTTTTCATCTTTTTTTATTATAGACAATTCAGTGCAACCTAAAATCACACAGTCACAACCATTCATTTTACAATCATCTACAACTTGATTAAACATCATCATATCCACAGGCTCACCAGCTTTTACGCAGTCATATATAAGGCTCATAACCTTTTTTTGCATCTCTTGTTTTGGCACATAATACTCTATATTTTTACTTTCACACATACGCTGATACAATCCAGCTTTTATATTTCCAGTAGTAGCTAAAATTCCGATTTTTTTATAACCCTTATCAATAGCAGTTTGAGTCGTTTCTTCTATCATATTCACAAAAGGAATATTTAAATTCTTTTTTATTTCATCATAAAAATAATGCCCAGTATTACAAGTCAACGCCAAAAAGTCAACACCTGCAACTTCTAATTTTTTTGCATCTGATAAAATCTTATCCTTAGGATTAAGTTTTGAAACTCCCAGTATATAATTAGTTCTATCAGGAGTTGTAGCCGTATTTGTAATAATCATATCAACATGTTCTTGGTCAACATGTGCGTCAGTCATCTCAACTACCAAATTATAAAAATAAACAGTTGCCATAGGTCCAAGTCCACCTAGAACTCCCACCGTTTTATACCTTTCCATACATTCCCCCACTTCTACCTCTAAAAATTAATTGTATCATATTTTATAAACATTTAGAATTATTTTAAACTTAATATAACTATACCGCCACTTTCTACATTTTCTCCCTCTACAGGGTATTGCTTTATAACAAATCTAGCATCAGCATTTTGCATATCAGAAGATTGCACAGTATATTTTAAATTTACAGCATTTAATATCTGTTTAGCACTTCCCAATGTTTTTCCAACTAAATTAGGGACTCGAACCATATTTTGATTTACATGAATATCAGGTTTAACTCCAATGTATCTAAGCGTATCAACCATAATATCTCGAGCGATTGGAGCAGCTACCAAACTACCATATATACTTGATTTAGGTTCATCAACTACGACTAATACAGTTATTTTAGGGTCTTCTAATGGTGCTATCCCAAAAAACGACGCTATAGTAAATTCATCTGAATAATCTCCATGTACAACTTTTTCGGTAGTACCCGTTTTTCCACCAATTCTAATCCCTGGTATATACACTTTTTTACCAGAACCATTTTCAACAACAGATTCCATCATCATAAGCATTTGCTCAGCTGTTTCCTTAGAAACTATCTGTCTAATCATATTCGGTTTTACTTCTTCAACAATTTCTCCATCGCTATCAATAAAACTTTTAACTATATGAGGTCGCATAAGTTTGCCTTGATTTCCTATAGCAGATACGGCAGTTATCATTTGAAGTGGTGTAACTGAAAAACCATGCCCTATTGACATTGTAGCTAAATTTACAGAACTTATATCCCCTTCTTTAAAATAAAGGCTTCTACTTTCTGCTGGCAACCTAATCCCTGTTTTGTCCGTTAATCCAAATCCGCTAAAGTATCTAAAATAATTCTCTCTACCTAATCTTTTAGCTATTTCTATAAACACTGGGTTACATGAATTTTCAAGCCCCTCAACTAAATTTTCTTTTCCATGACTAGCTGGGTGTACCCAACATTTTATGGTTCTATCTTGAATTTTAACTTTTCCAAAACATTCAAATTTAGATTGTGGATGTACAACATTTTCTTCTAATCCAGCCGCAGTAGTCACTAATTTAGAAATCGAGCCTGGCTCATATAAATCACTTACAACAGGATTTCTCCAAATTTTATTCCATAAAGCATTTTTCTCATCATTAGATAAATCTTTAAAATTATCTCCGTATAAATCTTCTAAATCCCAAGGCGAATTCAAATTATAATCAGGTTTTGATGACATCGCAAGAATTTCACCCGTTTTAGGATTCATAACTATAGCAATAGCCCTAGCTGCTTCGGTTTCTTCAAGCCCTTTATCAAGAGCTTTTTCAGTGAAGTGTTGAATAACCTCATCTATAGTTAAAACTATATCTAAACCATCTTTAGGCATATAATATTTTTCTTTTTCACCAAAAAGAGGTCTACCATCAACATCAGTTTTAGCCGTCATCATTCCAGCCTCACCTTTTAATTTCGTGTTCATAGAAAATTCTATACCAGATAAACCTTCATTATCAAGAGAGGTAAAACCTATAACATGGGATGCTAAATTATTATAAGGATAAACCCTCTTATCATCTTGAACAGCCCATACACCTATATAATCAGCTTTAGATATTAAATCTGCTCTCTCTTTTGGAACCCACTTATCAAGTTTAACTATAGGTTGTTTAGAACTTAATAAATCATATAAATCATCTTCAGGTTTATTAAGTATTTCTGCCATTTTTTGCGCAACTTCTTTAAGCCTTACATTTCTAGCCAATCCTTCTTTTTTCCCCACTATATCATCAGGCTTTGCATATATGGTAAAAGTCTTTACACTATATGCTAATTTCATCATATTACGATCGTAAATATCCCCTCTTTTCGCTGGTATAGGTACATTCTTAGTTTGTTGTTTTACAGCTAATTCTCTATACTCTTTTGCATGATAAACTTGTATATAAAACAACCTAACAACTAAGCATACAAACAACAAAAAAATTACAAAAAATACGAATTTTATTCTCATTTTATTAACTCTACTAGGTTTAGACATATTTCCTCCACAGTAATAATAAAAAAATGCTATTAATGAATGTCATTAAATAGCACTTTGTATTTTCAATTTATAATGTTACGAATTGCAATTAATTATTCATAACATCATCTAATTTAACTGCAACCGACTTAACAACATCAAGTGTACGCTCATCTATTAAATTGTTTGGTTTCTCACTATCAATTACAACAGTATCATTATTCCCCAAACTATAATTCCAATGAGAATTTAAATAAACTATTTGCTCATCTTTTGGATACTGCATTCCCAGTTCTCTAATAGCTTGAGCTTCTATATTATCCAAAACTATTCCACTATTCAGTTGTGTATTTAATTCTTCAATAGTTATGTTAAGCTCGTTAATTTCATTTTTTAAGCCATATATATTATACTTAACTTCACTTATCATCGCATATCTAAAAACTATAAGAGATAATACCGAAAACACTCCTAACAATAAAAGTGTAGCTCTCATAAAGAAAAAAATATTTAATTTATGATGTTTTCTTTTTTTATTTTTAGCATGTAATTTATCAATTTTTACACGTCTATTTACATTATAATCAATATCTTCATATCGAATACTAGGATTAGCTAATTGCATTAGTACCTCCTTACAATTTTCTCGCCACTCTAAGCTTTGCACTTCTTGATCTAGGGTTTTGTTCTATCTCATCTGCACTAGGCAAAGTTGGTTTTGTAGTTATTATTTTCACCTTTGGTTTGTTATTACACATACAAACTGGTAGTTCTTGTGGACAAATACAGCCCTTACTCAATTCTTTATAAGTCTGTTTTACTATCCTATCTTCTAATGAATGAAATGTTATTATAGACATAACACCAGATACATTCATAACACTTATTGCATCAGATATTGTATTTTTTATTATATTTAATTCGTCATTAACTTCTATTCTGATAGCTTGAAAAGTTCTTTTCGCTGGATGTGGTCCATCTTTTCTAGCTTTAAGCGGAATTGCTTTTTTTATAATTTCAACTAATTCAAAAGTTGTATTAATCTCATTAACTTTTCTTTCTTCAACTATAAACTTTGCAATCCTATTTGCCCAACGCTCCTCACCATACTCTTTTATAATCCGAGTAAGTTCAGATTCAGAATAGTTATTTACTATGTATTTTGCGTCTAAAGTTTGCCTCCTATCCATTCGCATATCAAGTTTTCCATCATTCATATAGGAAAATCCACGTTCAGCTTGGTCTAACTGATATGAAGATACACCTAAATCAATAATCATACCATCAATTTTCTCGATAGAAAGTTCACTTAAAATCTGTTTAATATCAGCAAAATTTCCCCTAACCGCAATAAATTTATCGCCAAATCTTTCTAAACGTTTTGCCGCTGCAATATGTGCAGATTCATCTTTGTCAATTCCAATAAGTCTACCATTACTTCCTAAATGTTCTAAAATAAGCTCAGAATGACCCCCGCCACCAAGCGTACCATCAACATATACGCCGTCTGGTTTTATATCAAGATATTCAACTGATTCTTTTCTTAAAACAGTTACATGGTTAAATTCCATTATAAATCCTCTTAAATGCCTAACTCCGCCATTTGTTCTGCAATATCGTCATAAGATAAATTATCTACGCTATTATATTCTTCCCAAACCGCATCGCTCCATATTTCAACTCTCGTTCCAACGCCTATAACTTTAACATTCTTCTCTAAAGAAGCATGCTCTCTTAAAACTTGAGGTAATGTTATTCTGCCCTGTTTATCAAATGAACATTCAGTAGCTCCTGCAAAAAAAGTACGCACAAAAGCTCTAGCGCTACGATTTGTAAGTGGTAAACTCTTTAATTTCTCCTCATAAACTTTCCATTCACTTTGAGGAAAAACAAATAAACACTCATCTAAGCCCTTAGTAATATAAAATGTATCATTTAGTTGTTCTCTAAATTTTGAAGGTATATTCACTCTACCTTTGGAATCAACCGTGTGATTAAACTCACCAATAAACATACTTTTTCATCACCTTTGTGGGAAACTTACCCACATTATACCACAATCCACCACTTTGTAAAAGTTTTTTTGCGAAATAAAGCATAAATGCAAAGAAAAATAAAAACCTACATCATATTAAGCGGAAATTTATTTCCATTTAATAGATGTAGGTTTTTGGTTTTTCTTTATATGGATGCCAAAACGATGAGTAAATCTGAATAAAATGAAGATTTACGAATGCGATTTGGCTCCGCATTTATGCTTTATTTCTTGAAGTTATATTCAAAAAATTTTTAATATCTCTTTGTATGAATCCCAAAACGATGAGTAAATCTGAATGCAATGAAGATTTACGAATGCGATTTGGCTCCGCATTTATGCTTTATTTCTTGAAGTTATATTCAAAAATTTTTAATATCTCTTTGTATGAATCCCATACCAATGAGTAAATCTGAATGCAATGAAGATTTACGAATAATAAAATATTATTGCCAAACTGCATATAAATTCAAGTCATGTTTTATACGCAACAATTTACCAACATTATAATTAGTACCAGTTCCATCCGCTTTAGTATTCCAATTTTTAAAACGCTTACCCGCTCTAGGAGTCAATTCATAAGTGCCTATGAAATGTAAACTATTTTTGTTCATCTCATACGTTTTAATTTCACCAGCACCATAATTAGAATGATATATCACTCTAACTTTATTAGTAACTGTACCTGTAGTTGTAGAACTTCCCGTAGTAGTCGTAGTGGTCTTAGTAGAGCCACTAGTAGTAGAGCTTGAGCTCGAACTTGAACTCGATCCCGAACTTGAGCTATGACTCTTTTTACTTTTAGAACTCGATGAAGAACCAGAAGAACTAGATTTATACTTTTGTTTTTTAGAAATATAGTTTAAACTCTTAGTATTACTATCTAATTTTATAACCTTGCCATTTTTACTTTTAACACTAGCCTTCACACCTTTTTTTACTATTACTTCTTTTATTTCAACATCGCCTTCTATAGTCATAGCTGCATTTATAACTAATTTTCCAATAGAACCATTAGCTTTTACAACAGCTCCCTCTTTGTTATTTGTAAGCTTATCAAATGAACCGTCTAATTTAACTTCTTGTTTATTTAACATATCACTAGACAATTCAACGCTTTTTATATTTGTTGCATTCCCAACTTCATTTATTAAACTAGCTCCACTTTTTAAAACACATTTAGGAATATTAGAATTCCCTTTAGAAACTATTTTAATCTTTCCATCTTTTTTAAGAACTTCTAAATCTTTTTTTACATCAATATCTGTAAAATAAAGTGAAGCTTCTCCACCACCATATGCAAACACATTATTTTCAATAGAAACATTCTCTAAATAAACTTCTCCATCACCAACTTCGGCATCTATAATTAAATCATCTATTACTTTTGCGTTTTTTAAAGTTATTCCACCCGATTTTATCTCTATTTTTCTTACTATAGTTCCGTATAAATCATATATCCCTCTAAGTCCAAAAACTCTTGTATCAGTACGTTTGCGATTTAACATAATAACAGCTTCCGCTCTAGTTAATTCTTTTTTCGGAAATATATTCCCCTCATATCCAAGCACAAATCCATTATTAATACTAGTTGAAACTCCTTCTTTTGCCCAACCAGAAACAGCATTGGCATCTCTAGCCTTTAAATAACCCACATTATCAGATTTCAATAACGCTATTTTTGAAATCATAACCATAGCTTGTTCTCTAGTAACATGCCCTTTAGGATTCATCAAAGTATTACTAACACCACTCATATATTCATTACCAAGTGCAATAGCCATATCTTGATAACATGAATCATTAAACTGAACATCTAAGTAATTTTTTATATTTGAGCTTTTCTCAGTATATTCTTGCATTTTATTTATAAATGAAGCAATTTCAGCCCTAGTAATTTTATCACTTGGTCTAAAATTAACTTTATTGATTAATCCAGCTTCATGCCATTCATTTAAATCCTTATCCGCCCAACTCGTATTATCAGCATATATAATAATCATCTGCATAAACATATAAACAAATAATAAAATAAACGCTATAACATATTTTTTTATGTATCTTATATTAAACTTTTTTTGTAAAAACATAATTCCCCCCTGCAAATACATTCATTACCAATATAACCTATACCCCATTATATCTTAAATATAAAAAAAGAACTATAGCTAAAACTATAGTTCAACAAAAATTTAGAAATCTAAAAATTATTAATGGTCCATTGTCTTTATTCTATAAAGATTAGAATATTCATAATCTATTTCCATCTCACACATTTCACACAATCCAAACTTATCCACTTTTTTGTCCTCATTACATCTTTTGCAAGTATTAATAACTTTAATTTCATTTCTATTAACTATCTTTTTCATAAGAACACCCCCAAATCAAGTTCCGTCATTTCTTATGAACATTATATAATAATAAATTGCAAAATTCAAGTTATTTTTAGTGGTTTTATTATATTTTTGCAAGTTTTTCGATATTTTATTTCATTTTGAAAGAGAAGTTGCAATTTTAAAATAAAATTTATGAAAGTGAAAACCAACTTGCAATTCATTGATAATTATTATCATCTATTTTTCTTTAAAAAATAAAAATTCCTAAAATACCAGAAATTAAAATTGCCAATATAGGATTGACTTTAAATCTTATAACAGAAACTATAACCGCACCAAATATCAAAACATCAGTAAAAGATTTAATCGTGGCGACAAAAACAACTACCCCCGCCGAAAATATAAGCCCTAAAACTGCTGGTCGCAAAGCTTTAAACATATTTCTTATATGTTTAGAGCCTTTGAAATTATGAAATTGAGTAGAAATAAACAAAGCAAGTATAAACGCCGTAATTATAACACCCAAAGTACCAAACAAAGAACCTAACACCCCTGCTATTTTATAACCAACATAAGTAGCAGCATTTACAGCAATTGGCCCTGGAGTCATCTGTGAAATTCCTATAATATCCACAAATTCATCAGTAGCAATCCAATTATAAGTATTAACTATCTCTTTTTGAATAAATGGAATCATTACATATCCACCACCAAAACTTAATGCACCTATCTTAAAAAAAATCAAAAAAATCTGAAAAAGGATTCTCATTTATTGAACCTCCTTTTTAAATATGGATATAAATATATCCCACTTATAGCAGAAAACAAAATAACAAAAGCAGGATTAATAGACATAACTAAAATAGCTATAACAGACACTATAAAAAATAAAGCACTAAAAAGGTTAACTTCTACACCTTTTCTAAGTCTATAAACCGCACTCACAATAAGTGCAGCAACCGCTGGTCTAACGCCACTAAAAAATTTTATAACATACGGATTTTTATAAAACGAGGACAACACTGACGCTACCATAAGCACTATCAAAAACGATGGTAGAACCGTACCCAAAGCACATATAAAAGCTCCTCTTTTTTTATAAATTCTATATCCTACAAATGTTGATACATTCACCGCAAGAGGTCCAGGAAGAGACTGCGACATAGCTATTACATCTAAAAAATCATCTTCATCTAACCATTTATTCTTTACAACTATTTCATCTTCGATAAGTGGAACCATAGCATATCCACCGCCAAGTGTAAACATTCCTAGTCTAAAAAAAATTAAAAATAACCTAAGCATTAAACCATCCTATCCCATAATTTAATAAATTTATGTTTCTAACAAACAGTTTAACACAATTAAATAATTAATTCCAAATCTTGTTTTAATTGATTTATATTCAAATACCTATCCCTAAGCTCAATAGCCATAGCTTTTTTTAATATCAGTTGAAGTTCTATAGAATATATATGCTTATTTTTATCTAAAATCTGCTTAATGACCGCACCTATTGAATAAATATCGGTTTGCCAATTAACCATTTCAGGATATAAAAACTTCTCTGGAGCTACATAACCTATCGTTCCACTCGAATTAAAAATATCAACTTCACTATTGTTAATTAAAAAAGCATCTCCAAAATCAACTAATACTAAATGCGACCTATCATTTATAATTATATTTTCTGACGATATATCCGTATGAGCAATACCACCCGCAAAATTATGTAAATACTCAACAGCTAATATAAGCTTATATACATACTCTATACATTCAACCTCACTAATACTCCTAGTTTCTAAAATCTTCGTAAGAGTTTCCCCCTCAAAATACATAGTAACAATATACTCATCACTATCTATAAAAAAACAGTCCAACAAAACGGGCAAATTCTCATGATTTATTTGTTTTAACACTTCTAATTCCAAACTATACCCTTTTCCACTATATCTATTTTTCTTTATTACCACTTTTTTATCGGTTATAGTGTCAATACCAAGAAGAATATCTCCTTTAATTTTATCTATAATTTTATATCTATTATTTAATATCATTTTAGTCTCCTTTTCTGACAAAATTTACACTCTCTATATTCACCTTTTAAATCACTTAAATCGTATGGTGTAGCATTCCGTCCTTTTATACTTCTACAATCTCTATAAGTATGATAAACACTTGGATGGTCAGCCAAATAAACCTCTGAAGTGCCTTGTTCTCTTAAAAATTTAAAAGGCTCTCTAAAATACGTAAACGAATTAAAATATAAAGTTCTATGTATAGTGGTACGACTTTTATTAAAAAACAATACATCATAATCCATATCTACACACATTTTTAAATTCCCAGAATTATACTCAGAACCCGAAACATCAATAATAAATTTTTTAGAACTAAAAAACGGCATTTGGGATTTTCTTTTCTCAAGAGATTTTATTAATTCATGATGAACTATATTTTTAAAAATTCGATTTTTGGCTTTTAACTCATCTTTATAAATCACAAAAGCACATTTAGTTCTAACATTTAACGAAGCCTCAACAATAGATTCCTCTAATAATTCTTCGGTATATTTTAAACCCGTAAAGCTAATTAAAAAAATCATAAAAAATATTATACAACTAACTGATATACTAGCTTCTAAACTTAAACTAGCTTTATTATTTTTTATTAAAACCAATATCATCACCGCCAAATTTTGTACAACAAAACTTATATACTATAAATCAATATCATAATCGCCAACTATCTCAAACTTCCCACATCTAATAGAATGTGACATAACATATGAATCTAATTTAAAATCCTCACTTCTAAACTCACTCTCATTCGCATTTATAACCGATAAAATTCTTGAAACTTTTTTACTATTATTGACTCCTAAAAGCAACATTCTTAAATAATCATTGTAATACATACACGAATATTCCCCTAAAAAGTCATTTTTAGACTTTATATTATTAAAATCTTTTTTTAAAATTCTTTTATTTTCAAAATCTATATCATATCTCCACTCAGAATCCCCTTTAATAAATTTAACTGCTTTATTATCGTAAATATCCGAAACATCACTATAACTCTCAATAGCCGACCAAAGTGATATAGTAAGTATAGTACCACTAGCAGCACCTCCAGGAATAAAAGTACCTACCAAAGTACCTATATCTTGAGATATTTTCATTCTTTTTTGTGATTTCATTATAGATATAGCATTGCAAACCGTTCTTATACCTAGTATTTCTATTTTAATAGTCTTTTTAGAATTTAATTTACCAGTTATTATATATTCAACTTCTCCATTGTCAAAAATACTCGCTCTTTCATCTCTATTTAAAAATGGATAATCCCGAGTATCTGAGTTTACAAAAGCCTTAAAACTAGATAATATATATTCATTCAAAAGCACACTCTCATATAAATTTAAATTTACACTACCAGCATTAATACTTTTTATAGGAATTACAAAAAATGATGTATCATCTGCAAAACCAAAATCTATACTAGAAATTTTATCTTTTAAAACACTTATCCAATTAGAATGTGATTCATCATCAGCATTATAAAAATCTACATTTAACTCATCTATATCTTGAATTTGTTCAGACTTAATAATATCTCTAACAATTTTATGATTATAATTCAAATCTGATATTAACTGCTTTATCTCAACATCACCATATTTAGAAAAAACTTTTTTATAATCGTTTTTATGATATTCTAAATTTCCAAAATCAATATCCATATCATTGTGTTTTGAAATTTCATTTTTTAAAAGCTTATAATCTCTATCTATTGCCTTAGTGCGAGTTTTTATATCCTTTATATGTCTTATAGCACGCTTATACTTCCTATCCAAATTAGATAATTTATAAAAAGCACGTGCCTCATCAACTTCATAAAACCAGTCCTCATCATATCCATTTAAATCATTAATATCCGAAATTAACGAATAATAATTTTGTATTTTATCTTGTATAGACTCAATTTTTTTAGAAAATTTATCTAATTTATCAAAGCCCGAATCTTTGATTTTGCTTTTTATATCATATATTTTTAATACATCTGAAACTATATTTTTAGGTATATGCGTTTTCGCTATATTCACACATATATTCGCAACTTTTTGCCCATCTTTCATATTAGAAGTTACATCATAGCTTAGCGAACCATCATTTAAAATTTTGCTTTTTTTAGTCCGTTCAACATCTGTACTACAGTTTTCTAATATATTTTTATTTACTGCGTCGGAAATCTTTTCTAAAGAATTTTGAGCCCTATAAGCGAGAATTCCATAGTTAGAAAATAATTTTTCATCAAATTCAGAAAGCAAATCTTCACTTGCAACTTCTAAATATCTTTTTACCTCTGTATAATAAGATATTTTAGTATACTCCCTATAAACAATAGAAAAAATCATAACAAACGCAGAAGCCACAATTATAAAAAATACACTAAAGCTAGATTTTTTATTCCTTATCACCTTTAAAAACATTCCACGCTTCCTCCCCAAATTCATCAATCATTGTGTAACAATGAAAAGTTTTTAAATAATCTATCCTTCTATCATAAGTTACACATTCTCTATTTTGAAAATCCTCAAAATCAATACAGCGACTATGCTTATAATCTTCAATAACCAATTTTTCCAAATTCCAACCCTTATTCATTTTCGTATATTCTTCAACAAACAAATCATCTTTCGCCCTAGAGTAATGGAAAACAAATTGAAACAAATACATCTTAAACACGAGCAAAATACTTATAAATATAACCGCAAATAATATAGATGCCTCAACAGTAAATGACGCTTTATTTTTTAAATTTTTTTTAGCAAAGCATATCTTTTTCATACATTTTCCTTAATAAGTTTATTTTTACATAATTATACTATTAATTTAAACTTTTTTCAAATGTTTTTTGTTATTTATGTATATTTTTGTATATTTGTATAGGTTGAAAAATTAAACCCATTCTAAACATCATACTAATCTCCAATAAAAATAAATATAAATTTTATAAGTATTACTTTATATTTTTAATAATCCAATTTGCTATTTCAATAATTCTATTTCGTTCAAGGTTTATGCTAACGCTTCAAACAAGTTGGATTATCAAAAATAACACAACTATTCCCTTTAATCAAAAAAAAAGATATACTATTATTGATATTCAATAAAAATATACTTAGGAGAATTTATTATGATAATAAGCTTTGAAGGTGGAGAAGGCTCAGGAAAATCCACTATAATAAAAAAAATAAAACCATTTTTAGAAAAAAATAATATAGATTATTTAATAACTAGAGAACCTGGCGGAGTCCCAATAGCTGAAAAAATCAGAGATATAATATTAGATGTAAATCACACAAACATGGATATAAGAACTGAAGCCATGCTATACGCTGCAGCTAGACGACAACATCTAGCACAAAAAGTTTTTCCAGAACTAAACAAAGGAAAAGTTGTCATATTCGATAGATTTATTGACTCATCACTTGTATATCAAGGATATTGTCGAGGAATAGGAATAGACGAAGTTTACGAGCTTAACCAATTCGCAACAGAAGGGATTATGCCAAATATAACTATATATCTTGATGTAGAACCAGAAATAGGACTACAAAGAGTAAATAGCGGAAACCGTGAAGTTAATAGATTAGATTTAGAAAGTTTAGAATTTCATAAAAAAGTTCGTGAGGGGTATTTATTACTTGCAAAAAAATATAGCAATAGATATAGAGTAATAGACGCTAATCAAACGCTAGATAGTGTTTATAATGATGTAATTGAGGTTCTTAAAAATGCACTAGGAATTATTACCGATACTAATGCTAGTAACCATAGTCACGGCTTTACTGATTAGTAATGATATAATCGTAATTCTTTAGATAGGTTAAATTTGATATATAAAAAAAATAAAAGTGCTGAAATTCAGCACTTTTTTAACTATCGTTTTCACGCTCTTCTTCGACTTTAATTTCTACAAATCTATCCATATACCAGTTATAAATATCGTCGACTGCGTTATCTAAAGTTTTAATATGATACTCTAACTCATAATCAATCGTATTCGCCTTATGTTCATAAAGTGGGTCATAATAATTTTTCATAAGTTCTATAGCCAACTCTCTAATTTCGCCATCATAAAGCATTTTAGTATATTTTTCAACTCTCGTTTTTCCAATATACTTACCTAATTTTTGTATACCATCAGCCATATCCTTTTCAAAATCTTTATGACTCGTATAATCTTCTGTAAGTATTTCAGCTCTAAAATTATAATCAGCACTTAAATTAACATGTATACCCTCGCCCATTTTGTTATGAATAGAGTCTGGTATAAACACTTTGCCAATCCTTTTACTTTCAGCCTCAACTACTATATAATCAGTATCAAACTCAGCTAATCTATGATATATATACGATTCAAAACTTTTAAGACCAACAGATTTACCAAGACCAACACTCCCTAGAATAGACCCTCTATGATTAGCTCCTTCTTCAAAGTCCAACACATCAATTCCACGCTTTCTAAGAGCTTGTAATATTCTGGTTTTACCCATTCCAGTATTGCCATGTAGCACTACGAAATTTTTAATTTTAGCATATCTATCTATTTCAGACCTAATAAAGGCACGATACCCCTTATATCCATCGTGTAGAACAAACACCTTTTCACCAAGTCCATTTAAAAATGAAGCAAATGCGGTACTTCTATAACCACCTCTTGCACAATAAAATACAAGTGGGCGTTTATATGTTTTTTTAATATCTATAATCCTTTTAAACATTTCAGGAAGTTTTTTAGAAACTATTTCTACTCCCCTTTGTTTTGCCTCATCAGTCGAACTTTGCTTATAAAGAGTACCAACAATAGCACGCTCCTCATTATCTAATATAGGGACATTGATTGCACCCTCTATACAAGCATCTTCATATTCAGCTGGGCTTCTAACATCTATAAATAAAGCGTTTTTGGGCACTTTATCATACGTCAATCTATCAACCATACAAACCCCTTTTAAACCTTCTCAATAATTCCATTTAACGCTCAGTAAATTATTGAGCATAAACATAATCCATATTGTTTTAAGAATTATTTTTGATAATTCCATTTATTAATAGTATTTAAAATACAAAATATTTTCTGTTACATACTATAATTTATATTATTTGATTATGAGTTGATAAAAACAGATACATTTGAGATAATTCGTTATTTATGATGCGAGAAATTAATTAAAATTTGTTAAAAAATCCAACCTGTTTGAAGTATGAGCCATTTGGCGAATACAAGTTTTGGATTTTAAAATTTTAATGAATTTTAAGCGATATAAATAGAATTTATCGC
>PDWI01003275.1_pt1 | contig 44558 bp, 45 predicted proteins | sample 1430891 | NCBI WGS metagenome assembly PDWI01 (sample SAMN01162508, study PRJNA174530) | Oral metagenome, whole genome shotgun sequencing project. | biome: Marine environment; feature: Marine mammal; material: Swab sample of the gingival sulcus; isolation source: swab sample of gingival sulcus... | reverse complement strand
GAAGAAGCCAAAGAACTACTCAGTAAAATGGGCGTACCTTTTAGAAAGTAGTTAAGGAGGACAGCGTGGCAAAAAAAGCGATGAAAGTAAAACAGAGTAGAAAACAAAAGTATTCTACTAGGGAATATAACAGGTGTAAACTTTGCGGCCGACCTCATGCCTATTTGAGAAAATTCGGCATCTGCCGTATTTGCTTTAGAGAATTGGCCTATAAAGGTCAAATTCCCGGTGTGAGAAAGGCGAGCTGGTAACTCGAAGGGAGGTTTGTTCAATGACATTTACTGATCCAATTGCGGATATGCTAACACGCATAAGGAATGCCAACATGGTAAAACATCCTAGCGTTGATATTCCCGCATCAAATATTAAAAAGCGCATTGCTGAGATCTTAAAAGAAGAAGGTTTCATCAATGACTTTGAAGTGATCGAAGAAGAAGGTAAACGTACAATTAGGGTGGCGTTGAAGTATCACGACGAGACGTGCGTCATTAGTGGTTTAAAGCGTATTTCAAAACCGGGCTTGCGCGTCTATGCCAATAAGGCAGAGTTACCCAAAGTGCTCGGCGGTCTTGGAATAGCTGTCATATCGACGTCTAAAGGAATTGTGACTGACAAAGTAGCGAGAAATCTCGGCATTGGCGGAGAAGTCATCTGCTACGTTTGGTAGTCAGAGAAATCGGAGGATAATATGTCAAGAATAGGTAAAATGCCAATTGATGTACCTCAAGGCGTCGAAGTAAAAGTTGATGGCAGCAATGTCGTCAGTGTTAAGGGGCCACTAGGTACATTATCAGAAAAGATAGACTCGGCGATTACCGTCAGTGTTGAAGACGGCACAGTTACGGTTACTCGACCGAATGATTTAAAGCGAAATAAAGCGTTACACGGACTTTCTAGAGCGTTAATCGCCAATATGGTGCTCGGCGTTTCGAAGGGTTATGAAAAGAAGTTGACGATTATTGGCGTCGGCTATAGAGCGGCTAAAAAAGGCAAAGTGCTCGATTTGCAGCTTGGCTTTTCACATCCCGTTGAAATGGAAGACCCAGCCGGCATCACCACTGAAGTACCGTCTCAAACCGAAATCGTCGTCAAAGGTATCGACAAGCAGTTAGTGGGCAACTACGCTGCCAAGATTCGCGATTTGAGAAAACCCGAGCCGTATAAAGGCAAAGGTATTCGGTATGAAGGTGAATACGTTGCTAGAAAAGAAGGCAAAACTGCTAAGTAGGAGAAGGGGTGAAACGATATGTTTAAGAAAATGGTTAAGAACAAGAGTCGCATCGCGCGTCACAAGCGCGTTCGCAAAAGCGTTTCCGGCACTCCTGAACTGCCTAGGCTAAATGTATACAGATCTAATGCGAACATTTACGCACAAATCATCGACGACGTCAATGGCGTCACGTTGGTCAGTGCTTCGTCAATCGATAAAGATTTAAAACTTGAGGCAGGTGGTAACAAAGCAGCTGCCGCAAAAGTGGGCGAATTGGTCGCAAAGCGCGCAGTCGATAAGGGCATCGAGCAGGTCGTCTTTGACCGCGGTGGCTACATTTATCACGGTCGCGTTAAGGAATTGGCTGAAGCTGCTAGAGCTAACGGCTTAAAATTTTAAGGGAGGCAGAAAATGAGTCATCAGAGAATTGATGCCAAAAAGTTAGACCTTAACGAACAAGTGATTAACATCAACCGTGTCACAAAAGTTGTTAAGGGTGGTAGAAACTTTAGATTTGCCGCACTCGTTGCCGTTGGTGATGGCGATGGACATGTCGGCATTGGCACCGGTAAAGCACAAGAAGTACCGGATGCAATAAAAAAAGCAATAGAAGATGCTAAAAAGAGCTTGATGAGCGTACCACGTGTCGGCACGACGATTCCACACGAAATCGTCGGCAAATACGGTGCTGGCAGCGTTTTAATTATGCCGGCTGCAGAAGGTACGGGCGTTATCGCCGGTGGTGCGGTTCGTATTATTTTAGAACTGGCCGGCGTTAAAGATGTGCGCGCTAAGTCACTCGGTAGTAATAATCCGAAAAATATGGCAAGCGCGACAATACAAGGGCTTAAGATGCTCAAAACTGCTGAGGGCGTCGCTAAATTACGCGGTCTGTCCGTCGACGACCTGATGGGTTAGGAGGAACTATGGCTACGTTAAAAATCAAACTGGTCAAGAGCACAATCGGCGCGATTCCTAAGCATCGCAAGACGGTTCAAGCACTTGGCCTTAGAAAATTAAATCAAGAAGTTGAAAAGAAAGATAATCCGCAAATGCGCGGCATGATTAAACAAGTGTCGCATTTGCTTGAAGTTACAGAAGTACAAGGATAGGAGGTGTAATGATGAATTTACATGAACTGAGCGCAACACCGGGCGCAACTAAAAAGCGCAAGCGCGTTGGTCGCGGTTCTGCATCCGGCACCGGCACGACTTCTGGACGTGGTAACAACGGTCAAGGTCAGCGTTCTGGCGGTGGTGTCAGACCGGGCTTTGAAGGTGGTCAAATGCCCTTGTTCAGAAGAATACCGAAGCGCGGTTTCAGCAACAAGAAGTTTAAAAAAGTATGGTCGACAATTAATTTGACAATGCTTGAAAAGTTTGACGCCAATACGGAAATTACACCTGAACTATTATTGGAAAAAGGTTTAATTAAAAAGCTCAATCATGGCCTCAAAATCTTAGGTGGTGGTGAGTTGACCAAGCCGTTTACCGTCAAAGCGCAAAAATTCACGCGTTCCGCTATCGAAAAAATTGAAGCGGCAGGCGGAAAGGCTGAGGTGATTTAATTGTTCTCGACATTTGCAAACGCTTGGAAAATACCCGATTTAAGAAAAAAAATACTCTATACGCTGTTAATGCTGGTCATCTTTCGACTGGGCGCCAACATTCCGGTGCCGGGCATTAACAAAGATGCGTTGGCTCAGCTGTTTCAAAGCAGTGAGGGATTTATCGGCATTTTCAATATGATGTCAGGTGGCTCGTTTAAGAGCTTTACGCTCTTTGCGCTCGGTATTTCGCCGTATATCACCGCCTCGATTATACTTAATTTGTTGCAAATTGCCATTCCCAGTTTAGAACAATTGGCCAAACAAGGTGAAGAAGGCCGCAAGAAAATCATTCAGTTTACCCGTTACGGTACGGTTATTTTAGCCGTTATTCAGGGCATTGGTTTTTCGATCGGTATCTACCGAAACGCCTTTGAGAGATTTGATTTTATGACCGTTGCGGTCGCCGTTATTACATTGACGGCCGGCACGGCATTTCTGATGTATTTGGGTGAACACATCACCGAAAACGGCATTGGTAACGGTATTTCGCTGTTTATCTTTGCCGGTATTATGGCAAGGTTCCCCGATGCAGTTATCGGCACGGTGCAAAATGTAATGGCCGGCACAGTCAACATTATCAGTTTGATTGTCTTCTCGGTAGTTGCGCTCTTTATCATTGCAGCCGTTGTCATGATTCAACAAGGTACCAGAAAAATTCCGGTGCAGTACGCCAAGCGTGTGGTTGGCCGTAAAATGTACGGTGGTCAAAACACCCATATTCCGCTTAAGGTCAATCAGGCCGGCGTTATTCCGGTAATCTTTGCGATTTCAATACTCAGTTTTCCGCTGACAATTGCACAGTTTTTCCCCAATACGGGCTTTGCAGTTTTCATGAAAACATACTTTGGCACACGTGGTCTGGCTTGGACAGTGCTAGAGTTTTTACTGATTATCGCATTCAGTTATTTCTACACATCGGTGACCTTCAACCCGTTTGATATCGCCGATAATATGAAGAAAAATGGCGGCTTTATCCCCGGCATTCGACCGGGTCGACCGACGGTTGATTATTTACAGCGTTCGGTTAGCCGTTTGATATTGGTTGGTGCAGTCTTTTTAGGTATTATTGCCGTACTGCCAAATATCATTTTGAATTATACCGATCTTAATTTGCCGTTTGGCGGTACATCACTGTTGATTGTCGTCGGCGTTGCATTAGAGACATCGCGTCAAATTGAGGCACAAATGGTTATGCGCCACTATCAAGGTTTCTTAAAGTAGGTGACTTATGAGACTAATTTTACTGGGGCCCCCCGGGGCAGGTAAAGGTACACAGGCCAAAAATATTCAAGAAAAATACCATATTCCACATATTTCGACCGGTGATATTTTTAGGGAAAACCTTAAAAATGGTACGCCGCTCGGTCTAAAGGCCAAGGGCTATATGGAAGCGGGCGAATTAGTGCCCGATGAATTAGTCGTCGAAATCGTTGCCGATCGCTTAAAGCGTGACGATTGCGCCAAAGGATTTTTACTCGACGGTTTTCCCAGAACAGTTTTTCAGGCCGAAGCGCTTGATGCTGTAATGGCGAAGCTCAATCAATCGCTCGATGCGGTGATCAATATCGTTGCCGATGCAGCCGTATTGGTAGAACGAGCAGTTGGTCGACGCATTTGTAAAAATTGTGGTGCGACCTATCACATCAGCTTTAATCCGAGCCAAACTGAGGGCACCTGCGATGCCTGCCAAGGCGATTTATATCAGCGGCCCGATGATACGGCAGAGACGATCGGCAATCGCATCGCCGTATACGAGGCGCAAACCGCACCTTTGATCGATTACTATAAAAAGCGTGATTTAGTAGTTGAAATAGATGGCTTAGCGGCAATTGACCGGGTTTATCAGTCAATTGTCAGCGCGCTAGAGGCAAACTGATGATTTATATTAAATCAGCGCGCGAAATCGCACTATTAAGAGAAGCTGGCCGCATCGTTGCGCTGGCACACGAGGCAATCGCTCAAGCGATTGCGCCCGGTGTAACCACTTTACAGCTCGACGCAATCGCCGAACGCATTATCAGACAGCACGGTGCGCGGCCGGCCTTTAAGGGCTATAACGGTTTTCCGGGTAGCATTTGTGCATCGGTTAACGATGAGGTGGTGCATGGCATACCGAGCAAGCGAGCGCTTAAAGAAGGTGACATTATCAGCGTTGATATCGGCAGTGAGTTAAACGGTTACTATGGCGATGCCGCCAGAACACACGCCGTCGGTCAAGTCGATGCTGCCGGTGGGCAATTGATTGAAGTAACGGAGCAGTGTTTTTACAAGGCACTCGACCAGTGTTATGTCGGCAATCGCCTATCTAACATTGGTCACGCAGTACAGACGCATGCTGAATCATTTGGTTACGGCGTAGTACGCGATTTAACCGGCCACGGTGTCGGTCGCGCCTTGCACGAAGATCCGGAAGTACGCAACTATGGCCTGCCAAATAAAGGGCCGCGCTTGCAGGCCGGCATGGTCATTGCCATAGAGCCGATGATTAATCTCGGCACATATCGCGTTGTGACCTTAGCAGATGGCTGGACAGTGGTTAGTGAAGATGGTTCGCTGTCGTCCCACTATGAGCACACGGTTGCCATTACCGATGACGGCCCCTTGTTACTGACGATTCCTTAGGGGAATATTATGATAGATACTAGTCAAATTCGGTTAGGACAGTTGGTCACTTCAATTGCCGGTCGTGACAAAGGACGTAAATTAATTGTCATCGACATTGTTGACGACTTACATGTCGTCGTTGCCGATGGCGACCTGAGACGTCTGGCAAAGCGAAAAATCAAGAAAATGCGACATTTAAATGTCAGCAAACAGGTTTTTAACGAAGTGGCTGAAATAATAGAGAGTCATGGCAAGTTGACAGATGAAAAACTAAGGAAACTTTTAGAAATGGTGTTAAATCAAGTTAGCGACGGAGGGGCGTAAATGGCAAAAAGTGATACGATTGAAGTAAAGGGTGTCGTAACGGAAGCGTTACCCAATACGATGTTTAAAGTGAAGTTGGAGAACGACCATGAAGTTCTCGCTCACATCTCTGGCAAGTTGCGTATGCACTTCATACGCATTTTACCGGGCGATAAAGTGACATTGGAACTGTCGCCCTACGATTTGACCAAAGGTCGAATCGTTTGGCGTGGCAAGTGAGCAAAGGAGGTACGACGTGAAAGTAAGAGCATCGGTTAAACCGATTTGTGAAAAATGTAAAGTGATTAAGCGCAAAGGCCGTGTAATGGTTATTTGCAAGAACCCGAAACATAAGCAAAAACAAGGTTAATGTAGACGGGATGTGTTAAGCGGTTCGCAGCACACATCTTAATCCCTAGGCTATAGATATCATTAGGAGGTAAAATATGGCGAGGATTGCTGGTGTTGACCTGCCAAGAGATAAACGTGTGGTCATTGGCCTCACCTACATCTTTGGTGTTGGTAAGCAGACGTCAATCGATATATTGGCTAAAGCCGGTATTGATGAGAATACGCGAGTAAAAGATTTAACTGAAGACGAAACTTCAAAATTGAGAGCGATCATTGAAGAAGACTACATGGTCGAAGGTGATCTACGAAGAGAGGTTGCCCTCAATATTAAGCGCCTACAAGAAATTGGCTGTCAAAGAGGAATCAGACACAGAAAGAGACTGCCGGTTAGAGGTCAAAGGACCAAGACAAATGCTCGAACTGTCAAGGGCCCAAAGCGTACAGTTGCTAAGAAGAAGGGTGCAAAATAGGAGGTAAGCATGGCAGTAAAGAAAGGAAAAGTAAGACGCAAAAAGCGAGAAAAGAAGAACATCGAGCGTGGTCAAGCGCATATTCAAGCTTCTTTTAACAATACACTCGTCACACTGACTGACGATAACGGCAATGCCATTTCATGGTCATCGGCCGGTAGCTTAGGTTTTAAAGGTTCGAAAAAGTCGACACCATTTGCTGCTCAAATGGCTGGTGAGACAGCTGCCAAAGCGGCGATGGAACACGGTTTAAAAACCGTAAAAGTCTTTGTTAAAGGACCTGGCTCCGGACGCGAAGCAGCCATTCGCTCGTTACAAGCGGCAGGCTTAACGATTGTGTCAATCAAAGACGTTACGCCGATTCCGCATAATGGTTGCCGACCACCAAAGCGACGCAGAGTATAATAAGACGATGAAAACTGCAGGATTCACTCTTACGAGTGACGCTATAAGGAGGGTCGAATGATAGAAATAGAAAAGCCAACCGTCGAATGTATAGAATTAAACGACGATAACACTTATGGCAAGTTTGTTCTGGAACCACTAGAGCGTGGCTATGGCACGACAATCGGCAATAGCTTGCGTCGCGTCTTGCTGGCGTCATTACCGGGCACGGCGATTAAGTGGATTAAAATTGAAACGGTGTTGCATGAGTTTTCGACAATCGAAGGCGTTAAAGAAGACGTCACCGAGATCGTACTTAACTTAAAAGGTCTTTGTGCCAAAATTCACTCTGACGACGATCTCAAAATGATGCGTTTAGAAGTCGATGAACCGGGCGTTGTCACAGCGGGCGATTTAATCGTCGATGGCGATGTCGAAATACTAAACGACGACATGTACATTTGTACACTGGAAAAGCACGCCGTTCTCAGCATGGAACTGGCACTAACCAAAGGTAGAGGCTATGTACCGGCTGAGGCCAACAAGGAAGAAGGACTACCGATTGGCGTTATTCCGATTGACTCGATCTATACACCGGTGCGCAAAGTCAACTTTAGCGTTGAAAACACGCGCGTTGGTCAAGACACCAATTATGACCGTTTGACCTTAGAAATTTGGACAGATGGCACGATAAAACCGGAAGAATCGGCTTCACTTGGTGCCAAGATTATGAACGAACACCTCAACTTGTTTATCGATATGACGGCTTCAATGGCCGAAATGGAAATCATGGTCGAAAAAGAAGAGGACATTAAAGAAAAAGTCTTGGAGATGACCATCGAAGAACTCGATTTATCGGTCAGATCGTACAATTGCTTGAAGCGTGCCAATATTAACACGGTTGAAGAATTGACACTTAAGACGGAAGACGAGATGATGAAAGTCCGAAATCTCGGCAAGAAATCACTTGAAGAAGTCAAGCATAAGCTCGCTGAATTAGAGCTTAGCTTAAAATCAATAGAAGATTAAGGAGGCTACAATGGCAAATTACAGAAAATTGGGTCGTCCTTCTGCACATAGGAATTTGATGCTCAGAAATTTAGTGCTCAGTTTACTAGTCAAGGGTCGTATCACGACGACCGAAACGAGAGCCAAAGAAGCTAGAAAATTCGCCGATAAGATGATTACACTTGCCAAGCGCGGTGATATTCACGCCAAAAGACAAGTGGTGAGCTTTATCGGTCAAAAAGATGTGGCAAAATTGCTCTTTGAAGAAATTGCCCCTAAGTATGCAGAAAGAAACGGCGGCTATACGCGCATTCTAAAAACCGGCCCACGTCGCGGTGATGCTGCGCCAATGGCAATTATTGAGCTCGTATAAGCCACAAAGGGATTTCGATTGATGTCGTAATCCCTTTCTACTTTTTTTATTATGAATGAAACTAATATTATAAAATCAACTGAATTATGTTATCGCTATAAAAGTGAGGCTGCCAATGCCGTCGACCGGCTTGACATGGCGATAAAAGCCGGTGAGTTTATCGCCGTTTTGGGGCATAATGGTTCTGGCAAAAGCACCTTGGCCAAGCTGATTAATGCTTTACTGTTGCCGACCGAAGGGCTGCTTTATGTCGATGGCATGGCGACGGGTGAAGAGGGCAATGTCTGGCAGATTCGAAAGACGGCCGGCATGGTTTTTCAAAATCCCGACAATCAAATCATCGCCACCATTGCCGAAGAAGACGTCGCCTTTGGCCCGGAAAACCTCGGTTATCCGCGTCAGGAAATCATCGAACGGGTTGCTTTTGCGATTGAGCGCGTCGGCATGACCGAGTTCAAACGGCGCCCGCCCCATATGCTAAGCGGCGGTCAAAAACAGCGCATTTCAATCGCCGGGGTTTTGGCGATGCATCCCAAGTGCATCGTCTTTGATGAACCGACGGCAATGCTTGATCCGCTAGGGCGCCAAGAAGTGCTTAATACAATAATCGACTTGCACCGCAGTGGCATTACCGTGGTGCTAATAACCCATTATATGAATGAAGCGGCTTTAGCCGATCGCATATTGGTTATGCACCGAGGCAAAATCGTTAAAGATAACCTGCCTAAGAATATTTTCTGGCAGGTAGAGGCGATGCAGTCGTTGTCACTAGATGTGCCCGACGTCATAAAAATTGCCCACTTTTTAAGGCAAAATGGCATTGCTATTGAGCGCATTAGTACAATAGAAGAATTAATTGAGGCGATATGTCAATACAATTTAAAAACGTAAACTACATATATAGTCCAAACACGCCTTATCGCACAGTGGCGCTACAAGACGTCAGCTTTACGATTGAAGACGGCGCTTTTATCGGCTGTATTGGTCATACCGGCTCGGGCAAGTCGACCTTGATGCAGTTGATGAACGGTCTGCTCAAGCCGACGGCAGGTGAAATTATAGTCGATGGCGTAACCATTAGCGAACCGAAAGTCAAGTTAGCTGATTTACGCAAACGCGTCGGTCTGGTTTTTCAATATCCCGAATATCAGCTGTTTGAAGAAACCATCTACGACGATGTCGCCTATGGGCCAAAAAATCTCGATGTCAGTGCTGAAGAAGTAGCTGAGCGCGTCGCGTACGCCTTAGCGGCCGTCAATATAAATTTAGACGATGCCAAAGTGCGTAGCCCCTTTGAATTAAGTGGCGGTCAAAAACGACGCGTTGCCATCGCCGGAGTTTTGGCAATGAAACCGCGTGTGTTGATACTGGATGAGCCGACCGCCGGGTTAGACCCGGCAGGGCACAAAGAGATACTGGACTTGATTAAGCGCGAGCATAAAAGGCAAAAGCGCATTACCATTTTAGTTAGTCATTCGATGGACGACGTCGCCAAGTACGTCGATAAGATACTGGTGCTCGACAAGGGGCAGTTGGTCTATTTTGACAGCCCCGGTCAAATTTTTGGACAGCGTGATAATTTGGCGAAGATGGGCTTAGATGTGCCGACGACAACTAAAATTATCGCTCAGTTGCACGCCCGTGGCATTGCGATTGATTCGACTATTTTTGACGTTGAACAGCTTAGCCAAGCATTATTACAGCATTTGAGGAAACAGCATGATTAGAGAAATTACACTTGGTCAATATTATCCATCGGCCAGTGCAATACATAAAATGGATCCGCGCTTTAAGATTATAGCCACATTTAGCTATATTATCAGCTTGTTTATCGTCGCTAACTTAGCGGCCTATCTACCGGTTGTCCTTTTTCTGGCATTGGTGATCGCCGTTAGTAAAGTGCCGCTTAGCTACGTTTTGCGCGGCTTAAAACCGATATTTTTAATTATAATTTTTACCGTCAGCATCAATCTGTTTTTTACACCGGGCGAGGCAATTTTTCGCTGGGGTTTTATCAGCTTGACAAGGCAGGGCATCAGTCAGGCGATATTTTTGGCACTGCGCCTTATTTTACTAATCATGGGCACCTCGATGATGACGTTTACAACATCGCCGATTGAATTGACCGATGGTTTGGAAAGTTTGCTTAATCCACTTAAAAAAATTGGCTTTCCGGCCCATGAGATTGCCATGATGATGACCATTGCATTGCGCTTTATTCCGACGCTATTAGAAGAAACAGATAAAATTATGAAAGCGCAGATGGCGCGCGGTACCGATTTTGAAAGTGGCAGTCTGATTGCACGCGCCAAAAATTTGGTGCCGATTTTGGTGCCGCTCTTTATCAGCGCCTTTCATCGGGCCGATGAACTGGCAATGGCGATGGAGGCGCGCTGTTATCGCGGCGGTGAAGGGCGCGTTCGCATGAAAGAATTAAAGTATCGTCGACTTGACCTAATTGGTTTGGTCGTCTTGATAGTTTACTTTGTTACCATTTTTTTGGTAGGGCGTTATGCGCTATAAGGTGATTTGTTGTTATAACGGCACCGGCTATAGCGGTTCGCAACGTCAACTCAATAGCCAAACCGTACAGGGGCAAATTGAGCGGGCGCTTGCTAAAATCTACAGTAGGCCGCTCACTATTCAGGCGGCATCGCGGACAGACAAGGGCGTTCATGCGCTCGGACAAGTCTTTCATTACGATGTTGATACCGTTATTGATAGCGCAAAATTGGTGCAGGTTATCAACCGACAATTGCCCGACGACATTCGCATTTTAAGCGCTGTGCCTGTCACCGCTGATTGGCATGCGCGTTACGATGTTAGTTGTAAAACCTACTATTATAGGCTTTCGACAGCCGAGCAATATGACGTCTTTCAAAAAGACATTTGTTATCAGTATAATCAGGCATTTGATAAGGCCAAGGCAGGCGACTTGGCAAAGGCATTTTTAGGTAAGCACGATTTTAAGGCCTTTATGGCAGCCGGCAGCGATAAGCAAAATACGATTAGAACTATTTATGACATTAATTTTGACCAACAGGGCGATCTGCTGACAATGCAAATTAGCGGCGACGGCTTTCTCTACCACATGGTACGCATTATGATGGGTTTGTTTTTAGACTATGTCGAGGGTAAAAAGTCGTCAGATGATATCATTGAACAATTTACAGCTGGCAACCGCCACTATTTTCGGCGTACCGCACCGGCCTGTGGTCTATACCTTGCCAATGTCCGTTACAAATTATAGGCAATAAAATTTATCTTTTTTGCGACAAAATTTTGGCAAAAAAGGCATAGAGCGGTCAATTTTGCTTGACTTTAGTCGCAATACTCTTTATAATGTTAATGTTCTGTGTACGTCTTATTAGACGGCACAATTGATTTGTTGAAAACCCAGCCCCGGGTTTAACATATCGCTATTTGTTAGCACATCGTGTGCGCACGGCTGGTGAACCGCGCGTAGCACAAACCATGAACCATCAGGAGGAAATGATGAAGTCATTTATTCAAAAACCCCATGAAGTGGAAAGAAAGTGGTTTGTTGTCGATGCAGAAGGTCAAACCTTGGGTAGATTGGCTACGCAGGTTGCTACTGTTTTGCGTGGCAAGCATAAACCAACTTATACGCCTCACGTCGATTGTGGCGATTTTGTCGTCATTGTCAATGCCGAAAAAATCGTTTTGACAGGCAAAAAATTAGATCAAAAAATGTATCGTTGGCATACCGGTTTTGTTGGTCATTTGCGCGAGCGTACAGCGCGTCAAATGCTTCAGAATAAACCGGAAGAAGTGATTCGCTTAGCCGTCAAAGGTATGTTGCCGAAAAATTCATTGGGCAAAAAAATGTTGACTAAGCTAAAAGTCTATGCCGGTGCTGAGCACAAGCATGCTGCCCAGCAGCCGGAAGCACTGACGTTGCGATAGGAGGATACCATGGCAGTTCAATATCAAGGAACGGGAAGAAGAAAAAGTTCTGTTGCCAGAGTGCGATTGGTTCCTGGCAATGGTAACATCACAATTAACAAGCGTTCGTTAGACGACTACTTTGGTTATGAAACGCTCAAGCGTGAAGTTAAGAGACCATTGATGGCCGTCGGTGTCGAGGGCAAATACGATGTTATCGTATTGGTCAACGGCGGCGGTTTTACCGGCCAAGCCGGTGCGATTCGTCACGGCATTTCCAGAGCGCTTTTAAAAGTCGATGATGACTTTAGGGCACCGCTCAAAGCCGAAGGCTTTTTAACACGAGATTCACGTATGAAAGAGCGTAAAAAGTACGGCCTTAAAGCAGCGCGTCGTTCACCGCAGTTTTCAAAGCGCTAAAGCAATTTCAGAACAAAAATCAATCCGCAGTTATGCTGCGGATTTTATTTTATTATCTTATTATCTTATTGGCAAATCTGTGTTATAATGAGATGGAAAAACTGTTGAAAAGCGAGCGATTGCTCGGGATAATTTGTGGTCAAAGCAAAGCTTAACAAGTCGTTTTTTCCACAATTTGTACACAGGGGTGTGTATAATATAAACAATCGTCTAAAATCAACTATTTGAACACGGTGGGTTTCCACAAAAGGGGTGTGGATTGAAAAAGAATATTGTTTTTACCATTTTACTTGTATCATTTATTATGTTGTTCGGCTGTACCGACAATCAGCAACAAATTGACATTGTCGAATCAACCCAAGCAGAGCCGACGATTGAACCGATAGTTCTCGATGTTATATTGTCTGATAGCGGCGTCAGTTTTAAGCGCACAATCGACAATTATATCGATCCGGAAAGTTTAGAAAAACAGTTCAACTTTTACGGCATGCCTGATTTTGAAAACAAGCGCTATCAATTAGTTGTAGATGATAAGCTGTATCGCTTTAAGTTTGATGAGGCCAATTCCAATTTGGTGACCGATTCTGGTCAGATAATTCCTTATGAAATAGTGGGTGGCAAGCTTTGTCTGGCCGTTAAACCACTGGCAGCGCTACTCAATTTACAAGTTGAAAGTCATGAAGGGCTGCGTATTATTAAAAGCCCCAATGCGGCTTTTGGCAAGGCAATGTTCAGCGGTACCGCCTATCGCGATTATACAAAAGTCAATAGTGAGAAGTTTACTGAAACAGAAGTATCAGTCGTCAATATTGCCGAGGGTTTTGCCCTGATAATTATTGCCGATAAGGCTTACCTAACCAGCGAATTAAATCTGACACTGGTACAAGAAGAACTGTTAGAGATAGCAGAAAAGCCGGTCAAACCATTGGTTTTGGCCTGGGATCTTTACGGCAACAAAGTTGAACAAACAATCGACCCATTGGTCGATGTCGTTATTCCGAAGTGGCTGTCATTGCAATCAGCTGACGGCGAAATCAATGATTTGTACAATCCGGAATACGCTGCTAATACCAAAAAACAAGGCGCTGAATTGTGGGTGTTGGTCAACAATGGCTTTGATCCCGATTTGACGGCGCAGTTCTTAGCAAACAGTCAAGCACGCCAAAAATTTATTGATCAAATGATTGCCTACGTCAAGCAAAACTGGGTAGCCGGCATCAATTTAGACTTTGAGAATATGTACCTCAAAGACAGTGACGCCTATGTGCAATTGGCGGCAGAACTCCATGTCGAAACCAAGAAACTGGGTATTCCGCTCAGCATTGCTGTCACCGTACCGGGCGGCTCAGAGAATTGGTCGCAGGTATACGACCGCGCGCGGTTGGCCAAAGTATCAGAATACATTACATTGATGGCTTATGATCAACACTGGGAAAACAGCCAGACCAGCGGCCCGGTTGCCGGTTACAGCTGGGTTGATCAGAACATTGCAAAGACACTAGAGATGGTGCCTAAAAACAAATTGATACTGGGCGTGCCATTTTACACGCGCATCTGGTATGAGCGCTTGTCAACCGAAGAGCCCAATAAGATGAAAGTGCGTTCCAAGTCAGTCTTTATGGACACTCCACGTGAATTAATCGACGAAAACGAGCCGGTGCGCGTCTGGGACGAAGAAAATAGCATGTATTACTTTGCCTATTTCGAAGGTGATAGCCTGGTTAAGTTTTGGTATGATGATCCGGCTGCCGTAGCGCGCAAAGCGGCCTTGTCAAATAAATATGGGTTGGCCGGCATTGCCTGTTGGTCACTTGGCTTTGAAACTGAGGACGTCTGGCAAAATTTAGCCGATGCATTAAAAACTAAGGAACAATAATGGCGCATTATTATGACGATCATTTAGCAGAAAACTATCAAACGAGACAAATAGAACACGTCATCGGCGGCCGTAAACTGGTCTTTGTCACTGCCGATGGCGTTTTTGCTAAGGCAAAAATCGATTTTGGCAGTCATTTTTTGATAGATACGGTTTTAGCTGAATTAGCCGAATTATCAGACTTACGCATGCTCGATATCGGCTGCGGTTATGGTGCAATTGGCATTGCGCTTGCCATTTTTAAGCCCACGCTTGTCGTCACTATGATCGACGTCAACAGTCGGGCGCTTGCCTTGGCAAAAAAAAATATCGCCCACCATCAGTTAACGAAACGGGTAACGGCACAGCATCTCGACAGCTACCGAGACCAAGCGGCCTATTATGATGTCGTCGTCAGCAATCCGCCAATTCGCGCCGGCAAGACCACTGTCTTTGGTATTTACGATAGAGCGCTTAGCAGTTTAAAGCAGGGCGGCACACTTTATATCGTTATCCAAAAAAAGCAAGGCGCTGCCAGTTCAAAAAAATATTTAAGCGAACTGTTTGGTAATTGTTCGACAGTTGCCAAAAAATCCGGCTATTATATACTTAAAAGCGTCAAAAACAAGCTGTAATTATAATTCGTTTTTTATCAAATAAGGAGACGATGATGGATAATCACTATAAAGTCAATCGCTGGGCGATGCGTGGTCGTATTTTATGGCTCTATCTAAAATATCAAATTGTTACAAAGGCACTGCTCGGCATCGTAATTCTACCGCTTTTTGGTTGGTTGACATCACTGTTGATTACCATGAGCGGACGAAGTAGTATTTCAAGTGGTGATTTTATCGGTTTCTTCTTAAGTCTTTACGGTATACCGGTTATCGTTCTGTCTGTCTTGCTGTTAATACTGGTGTTGGGCATCGACATCAACACATTTATTTTTATTAGCGCCTTGGTCGAAGAAGGCAAGCTAAATTTCAAAATGAAAAGCGTCTTAGCGGCGGCCTTTAAGTCAATTAAGCTCTTTTTTTCACCGCTCGGTGTACTATTGGTTGTCTACGCTGCAATTGTCTTGCCATTGCTTAATTTAAGCATTAAATTAGGGCCACTTGAAAATTTTAAAATCCCCAATTTTATCACCTCGGTTATCTTTAACAACTCGCTCTATTTAACATTTTACAGCGTTGTATTAGCCGCGCTGTTAGTCATTAGTATACTCTATATTTTTTCGGTACATTTTATACTGCTTGATGGTCAAACGGTACGAGAAAGTTTTAAAAGTTCGCGTCGTTTAGTCTGCCAAAACTGGAAACATTTTATCATTGATTACACAGTTAAGTTTATTCAAATCATTTTTATTTGTCTTTTGGCAGCAGTGGCCGTGATAGCGCTTGTCATAGCAATTGATATTGCCCTTAGCAGATTTTTTAAAAACGACAACATCTCAATCATTGTTGTAATGTTATCAATTGTTCAAATCATTTCATTTTTTAGTTCGCTGGCGATACCGGCCGCCATTGCGATATTGACTAAACTTTTTTACAAGTATAATAAAGCAGCAGGCAAAGTCATTGCACTCGATTTGGCAGATAATGCACTGGCATTAGATGCGCAGATGGTTGCTGCTAAGATTAAGGTCAAGACCAAGCTACAAGTTGGGCTACTAATTGTATTGTTATTGGCGTTTAATTATGGCATAGCGACATTGATGGAAACGTTTTTTTCTGATATTTTTAAAACACAGATAAATATAGAGCTAATTGCGCATCGTGGCGGTGGCGATTTAGGCGCCGAAAATACCATACAGGGCATTGAGGTAGCGATTCAAGAAAAGGTCAACTGGACAGAAATCGACGTGCAGCGCACGGCTGACGGCGAGTATATTATCAACCATGATAAAAATTTCGCCAGAGTGGCAGACGTTGACAAAACGCCAATCGAAATGACTTTGGCCGAGATTAAAGAACTGCAAGTTAAAAATGAATTTCAGCCGGCAATGCCGGCTCAGCCGGTGCCGACGCTGGCTGAGCTACTCGATGCTTGTAAGGGCAAAATTGGCGTCTTTGTCGAATTAAAAGGCAAGAGTGCCGATAGCAAAATGGTTGACGATGTCGTCAAGCTGATTGAGGATAAAGATATGCTTGACGAGTGCGTCATCTTGTCGCTGGACTACGATATTATTCAATATACAAATCAAAATTATCCGCAGATTAAAACCGGCTATCTATACTACTTTGTGGTTGGTTCACCGGTTACTTTAACGGGCGACTATTTGATAATGGAAGAGGGTGAAGCGACGCCTGAAAAAATCGATGAAATCCACGCCACCGGTAAAAGCGTTGTGGTTTGGACGGTTAATACGCCGGAATCGATCGAGCGGTTTATCCATTCCGATGTCGATGGCATTATCACTGACCATATACCACTATTAAAAGCGGCAATCGAAAAGGCCAATCAACGCACGCATTTAGAAATCATCATCGACAGTTTTATTAGACAGTAGCAATAAGTAAAAAGAGCAAGCAAAAAAGCAGACCGCAAGCGGCCTGCTTTTTGAAAATTTTTGCTATAGCTTTTTCGAGAATATGGCCAGTACTGCAATAATTGCCAAGCCGAGTATCATAACGGCCTTTTGTTCAATGCCGAAAATACCAACCAATGCAACGATTGAAATGACGATTGGAATAACGTATTTAACCAGTGTATACCAAACGTTAAACAGACCAAATGAAACGGAACCATTGTTAGTGATTTCGTTTTTGAGGTCTTCTTTTTTAACAAACCAACCGGCAAATACCGTTACTAATACACCGCCGATTGCCAAGAAGATCTTGTCGGTTAAGATGTCGAGCAAGTCGAATGTACCAACGCCTAAGACAGGGATTGGCATCTCAGACATTGCACCTAGTGACAATGATGCTAAGATACAGAGGACGATCATAACAGTTGCAACCGAAATAACGGCCTTAGAACGCGACCAACCGCGCTCGTCGATAAAGTATGATGCGGCAACTTCTAATAGTGATACCGAAGAAGTTAAAGCGGCAACAAACAATGCAATGAAGAAGATGAGCGACAATATCACACCGATACCGCCCATTTTGGCAAAAATTGTCGGTACGACAACAAATACCAAGCCGGGGCCGGCCGTTGGCTCCATGCCAAATGAGAACAGCGCCGGGAAGATAGCCAAGCCGGCCATCAAGGCAACTAATGTATCCAAACCGGAAACGATGAAGGTGTTTGCCGGTAAATTCTCTTCTTTTTTCAGATAAGATCCGTAGGTAATCATACAGCCCATACCCAAGCTAAGTGAGAAAAAGGCCTGACCTAATGCCGCTAAGAGCATTTCACCGTTAACTTTGGAAAAGTCGGGGCTAAATAAAAATTTAAGGCCTGCACCGGCATTGGGCAGTGTCAAACCCTTACCAATAATGACGATAAGCAGTACAAACAGCATCGGCATCAAAATTTTACCGGCAGCTTCAATACCTTTTGAAATACCGCGAATAACGACGACGACATTTAAGAATAGGAAAATAGCCGTCCAGATAAGCGGTTCATAAGTGCTGGTAATAAATGCGCCAAAGCTGTCGCCAATTGCATCGGGCGCCGCCAGTAGACCGGTTGCACTCTTATAAATATAAGCAATCGCCCAACCGCCGACGACCGGGTAAAAGCCCATGATAAAAAAGGCCGAAAGAACGCCCAAAACGCCGGCAAATGTCCAACGATTATCGATTGATCTAAACGAACCAACTGCGGCGGTATCGGTCATACGACCAACTGCAAATTCGGTTAGCATGACGCTCATGCCGATTAGTACGACAAAGATTAAGTAAATCAAAATAAATGCACCACCGCCATTTTCACCTGCTAAGTAGGGAAAACGCCAAATGTTACCTAAGCCGACTGCACTACCGGCAGCAGCCATGATGAAACCAAAGCGGGATCCCCATTGACCCCTTTGTTCTTTTTTCATAATCGCTCTCCTTTGATATTGAATAAGTGCGTGTTGTTCTAACTAGTATATGTTAATAAAATCAAGTTAGGTTAACGCATTATAACACAGAAGTGAAAATAATGCAATAATTCTGACAGTTTATCTGCAACTATTTGAGAAAATGCGATTTATTGAGTTGTTTCTAAAAATTTTTGATAATCATTTTCAACTTTTTGCAGTTCTTGCCAGTCTTCCATTTGATAATAATAAGCGCCCTTTGCCATAAAGTAATCTTCTGTTTTGGGGTAGTACAGCATACGATAAAAAAATCCGCCGCCAATTGCGATTAATAATACGATAGCAAGTGGCTTAAAGAGTCGATTGGGCAATTGCTTAATAATTAATGAGTAGACGATAAAACCACCGATAAAGCCGAATAAATGTCCGGCGATATCAATGTTTGGCACCAAAAACGTCAACGCCAAGTTAACGGCGATCAACTGCAGAATACTATTGCCAAAAATGCGCAAATAAAGTTGTTTGTTAAGTAAGTACAGATAAAGGTGGTAGGCCATAAAGCCGTAAATGACACCCGATGCGCCCAGCGAAACATTGGGCACAAAAATAAAAGAGCCGATCGCGGCGATAATGCCAATTGCAATATAACTGACGGCAAAGCGCAAGCGGCCGAGTTGAAACTCAATCAGAGGTGCAAAATAATACAGCGCCAAATTGTTAAACAATAAATGTTGAACAGAGCCATGCAAAAACATCGGCATGACAAGATGCCAAAACTTATAATCGGCGATTCGAAAATTGACTTTTGCACCAAAATTGACCAAAGTAGGGTAAGAAAGCTGTCGGTCATACACCATCATCGCAATAAACAACAAGCTGTTAATTGCGATGACGGTATAAGTTAATACTGGTTTTTTAGCCATTGTAGATGACGCTATACGACTATTTTAAGAACTTAGCAGCAGCGCTTTGCAACATTTCCTGCCAATTGCCAAAATTAGTCTTTTCGCCAACAAATTTATTGAGTTGATCGAGTGGTAAATTCTTAATGTCGGCCAGCTTGTCAATGCTGAAACCACCTTCGCTGAAGAAACTGGTAATATCGCTAAATTGCGTATTGTTCTTCATAAAGTCGCCATCAAATACCTCTGTAATGTTTTCTGGTAATTTGTCAAGATATTGATCAAAATCTTGCCCAGTGGCATTTTCTGCCATGTTTTTTACATCATCAAATAAACCCATAGTTCCTCCTAGATATATAAACGTTTTGCCTCATTTATTTATATACCATTTATTAGTCATTTTAAACAGTGACTTGCGTATCGTTAAATATTATCACCACGCTGCCAAAAAAAGACAAAAATTACATAAATATATTGAAATATTATAAAGTTAGATTGCTTTTTGATGCCATACGCTATAGACTATATGTAAGCAGGAATATTAAATCGTTAGAGTATAACAACACAGTGACAATTTTTGAGATGATGTCAAGGAGCATTTATGAAGATGAAATTGATTACCGGTGCCTTGGGTCAAATCGGCACAGAACTAATTGCAGCATTGAGCGATAAATACGGGGCGGCAAGTGTTATTGCGACCGATCTGGTCGACCAACCCGATCTCAACTGTCGCTATGAAAAACTCGATGTGACTGATTTGAAGGCGTTTCAGGCATTATTTAGCAAGTATCAGATCGATGAGGTCTATCATCTGGCCTCAATTTTGTCAGCCAAGGGTGAAGCAAATCCCGATTTGCTCTGGCGGGTCAATATGGGTGGCTTGCAAAATGTGCTCGACCTGGCCAGACAATATCAATTCAAGCTGTTTAACCCTAGCTCTATTGCCGCTTTTGGACCATCGACACCGGCTGATGATACCCCACAAGTAACCATTCAGCGACCGACGACAATCTACGGCGTATCTAAAGTGACCGGCGAGTTATTAGCCGACTATTACTTTGCAAAGTATGGCGTCGATGTACGTGGTTTGCGTTTTCCCGGTTTAATATCCAACAAGCAATTACCGGGCGGCGGCACCACCGACTATGCCGTACATATCTACTATGAAGCACTTAAAAGCGGTCGCTATACCAGTTATATTGGTGCAGGCACCTACCTTGATATGCTCTATATGCCCGATGCAATCAAGGGTATTATCGATCTGATGGCGGCCGATGGCACTAAATTAAAAAATCGCAACGCCTATAATATCACGGCGATGAGCATCGACCCTGAGGCCATTGCCAAATCAATTAAAAAGCAATTGCCACATTTTCAATTAGACTACGATGTCGATCCGGTCAGACAGGCCATTGCCGAATCTTGGCCCAATAAATTAGACGATTCGGCGGCGCGTGCCGAATGGCAGTGGCAGCCGGCCTATGATCTAGATAAAATGACAGAAGATATGTTGTCAAAATTAGCTAAAAAAATGGAAAGGAGCAAACATGAGCAGTAATCAATCAATCGAACATGGTATGCGTATTAAACTGGGTAATCAACTTCCGCCATACCCGACATTTAAAGAGGGTATTCGTCGTGCACCCAAGCGCGAATTTACCCTAAGCAAGAACCAAACACGCATTGCGTTGATGAATGCACTGCGCTATATTCCGGAAGAATTGCACGAAACCTTGGCGCCGGAATTTATGGAAGAACTCAAGACACATGGTCGCATTTACGGTTATCGTTACCGTCCTGAAGGCGCTTTGTCGGGTAAGCCAATCGATCAGTACAAAGGTGTTTGTACCGAAGGCAAGGCAATTCAGGTGATGATTGATAACAATTTAGACTTTGATATTGCACTCTATCCTTATGAGCTGGTCACCTACGGTGAAACCGGTCAAGTGTGTCAAAATTGGATGCAGTATCAATTGATTAAAAAATATTTAGAGGTCATTACGCAAGAGCAGACACTGGTCGTAATGAGCGGACATCCGCTTGGTTTGTTCAAGTCCGACAATCCGGAATGGCAAAACAAAGCACAGGCGATGGGCGTTGCCAACTATGGACAAATGACAGCCGGCGGCTGGATGTACATCGGCCCACAGGGCATTGTACACGGCACCTTTAACACCGTAATGAATGCCGGTCGTTTAAGGCAATTAAGATTGCCAACGGCGTTGGCATTATTGCCGAAGTCGATTTTTCGCGCGTGATGACGCGTTACGAACAGGGCTGGGTAGACAGTTATTCAGCATCTTGTGAAGAAGTCTTTGCCGAGGCAAAAAAATATATGGATAAGGGTGAGGGCAGGGCAATTGCCTTTCACGGTAATATCGTCGATTTGCTCGATTATGCATTAAATAATGATATTAAAATCGATTTATTATCCGACCAAACGTCTTGCCACGTACCCTACGATGGCGGCTACTGCCCGCAAGGCATCAGCTTTGAGGAGCGTACGGCAATGTTGGCCAACGATAAAGAAAACTTTATTAAAAAGGTCGATCAATCATTGCAAGAACACTTCCGTTTGGTTAAAGCACTGGTCGACAAGGGATCGTATTTCTTTGACTATGGCAATGCCTTTATGAAGGCGGTCTATGACACCGGCGTAACTGAAATAACCAAAAATGGCGTCGACGAGTCAGAAGGCTTCATTTTCCCGTCTTATGTTGAAGATATTATGGGACCAATGCTATTTGACTATGGCTATGGGCCATTTAGATGGGTGTGCTTATCGGGCAAGCCGGAAGATTTGCACAAGACTGACCAGGCGGCGATGCATTGCATCGACCCGAACCGTCGTGGTCAAGATAGAGACAATTACGTTTGGGTGCGCGATGCCGAAAAGAATAAATTGGTCGTCGGTACACAGGCGCGCATTCTCTATCAAGATGCAATGGGTAGACTTAAAATTGCCCTTAAATTTAACGAAATGGTGCGAAATGGCGAGATTGGGCCGGTTATGCTCGGTCGTGATCACCATGATACCGGCGGTACAGATTCGCCCTTTAGAGAGACATCTAATATTAAAGACGGTTCTAATGTGATGGCTGAAATGGCAGTACACTGCTTTGCCGGTAATGCGGCGCGTGGCATGTCGATGATCGCCTTACACAATGGCGGTGGCGTCGGCATCAGCAAGTCGATTAACGGCGGTTTTGGTATGGTATTAGATGGTTCAGAGCGCGTCGATCGCATCTTACAGCGCGCTATGCCATGGGATACCATGATCGGCGTTGCCCGTCGAAACTGGGCGCGTAATCCAAATGGCATTTCGACCTGTATTGAGTACAATGATTTATATGGTGATGTAAATCATATTACACTACCCTATATTGCCGACGAAACACTGGTTGAAAAACTAGTTGATACTAATTATGAAGACTGCTTAAAATAAAGGAGACAATATGGCTAAAATTGTTCAATGTGTGCCCAATTTTTCAGAAGGGCGTGACAGCGCAAAAATTGAAAAAATCATCGACGCCTTTCGCGCTAAAGAAGGTGTTAAACTACTCGATTATTCGAGCGACAAAGACCACAATCGCACGGTTGTAACACTGGTTGGCGAACCACAGGCGGTTAAGCAAGCCGTCGTCGCTGCCGTCGGCCTAGCCAAGGCCGAAATCGATATGACCAAGCACGAAGGTCAACATCCGCGCATGGGTGCGGTCGACGTCGTGCCGTTTATTCCAATTAAAGAAATGACAATTGAAGAGTGTGTTACCTTGGCCAAAGAAACCGCTTCAGAGATGAATGCCCAACATGATGTGCCGATTTTCTTGTATGAAAAGGCGGCCAGTGCACCCCATCGCCAGAATTTGGCCAAAGTGCGCAAAGGACAATTTGAAGGTATGTTTGAAAAGGTAAAAGAGGCAGACTGGCTGCTCGATTACGGCACCGAGTGTCACCCGACCTATGGTGTAACGGCAGTGGGCGCACGCATGCCATTGGTCGCTTTTAACGTCTTGCTCGATACCGACAATTTAGAAATTGCCAATAAGATTGCCCGAAATGTGCGCCACTTAAACGGTGGACTCAGATATGTCAAGGGCATTGGCATCGACATGCCGGAGCGCAAGATTACCCAAGTTTCAATGAATATGACCGATTATACCAAAACGCCGCTTTATCGCTCGTTTGAACTGATCAAAGTAGAGGCGCGTCGCTATGGCGTCAATGTCATCGGTTCAGAAATCATTGGGCTGGTTCCTATGGAGGCGATGGTTCAAACGGCAGAATGGTACTTGGGCGTCGAAGATTTTTCGATCGAACAAGTGCTTGAAAAAAGGATGATGGAATAATGGCTGAAAAAGTAGTTTTAATCAATGCCAGCGAATTGGTAACCTGCTCTGGTCAGGCTGCTAAATGTGGCGCGACAATGTCAGAAATCGGCGTTATTAACGACGGTGCCATTGCAATGGAGGGTGGCATTATCACCCATGTCGGCAAAACTGAAGACGTTGTCAATGCGATTCAAATCGATGAATACGAGGTTTATGATGTCAGCGGCAAAACGGTAATGCCCGGCTTTGTCGATCCACACACCCATTTGGTATTTGGCGGCTATCGTCAAGACGAATACAGTTGGCGCTTAGCCGGTCAAACCTACGTTGAAATTATGGAAAAAGGCGGCGGCATCAACAACTCGGTACAACATACCAGCGCGGCCAGCTTTCAAGAGCTGTTTGACGCTGCCTACGGCCGACTTGATTCAATGCTCAGTTTTGGCGTTACCACCGTCGAAGGCAAATCGGGCTACGGGCTTTATTTGGACACGGAATTAAAACAGTTAAAAGTCTATAAGGCCTTACAACGCGAGCACCCCCTTGATATTGCCGTCACATATTTGGGACCACATTCGCTACCGGCAGAGTACAAGGGACGTGCTACAGAGTTTATCGACTATCAGATTGAAAAATGTCTACCGGCTGTAAAAAGCCTGGAAATTGCTGAATTTGCCGATATCTTTTGTGAAAAGAACGTCTTTGACGTTCAACAATCGCGCACTTTTTTAACAGCGGCTAAAAACATGGGCTTTAAGCTAAAAATTCATGCCGATGAAATCGTCTCGTTGGGTGGCGCCGAATTAGCAGCCGAGGTTGGTGCGGTTTCAGCCGACCATCTATTACAGGCTTCTGATCAAGGTATAGCCGATATGGTCGAAAAAGGCGTAGTGGCAACGCTGCTTCCAATTACGGCTTTTAGCTTAAAAGAGCATTATGCCAGAGCGCGCGATATGATCGATCGCGGGGCAGCAGTTGCCCTGGCAACCGATTTAAATCCGGGCAGTTGCTTTAGCGAATCGACCCCGCTGTTAATCGCCTTGGCAACTTTGCAAATGCAAATGACGGCAGAAGAGACGATTACCGCACTGACAATCAACGCCGCGGCGGCGATTGATCGGGCCGATCGCATTGGTAGCCTTGATGTCGGCAAGCAGGCTGATGTCGTTATACACGAATTTCCATCTTATAAGTACTTGCCCTATCACATTGCTGTATCTACGGTTGAAACCGTGTTCAAAAAGGGCGAAATCGTTTACCAGAGATCATTTTAGGAGGCATTATGTTAGGCGAAAATAAATTAACCGATTTTTTAGATGAACTGCATTCAAACTCACCGGCGCCGGGTGGCGGCAGTGTTGCAGCGCTCAATGGCGCGATTGCCGCGGCCTTGGTTGGCATGGTGGCCAACTTGACAATTGGCAAGAAAAACTACGGAGAAGTCGAGGCTGAAATGACGGCTTTGGCTGCCAAAATGAAACAGATAAAAGACGACTTTGTCGCCTTAATTGACAAAGATGCCAATTCATTTAATGGCGTCATCGCCGCCTTTAAGTTGCCAAAGGATAGCGACGAACAAAAAGCAGCGCGGACAGCTGCTATTCAGGCCGGTTATAAAGAGGCAATCGCCGTACCGCTCGACGTTGCCAGACGCGCGGCAGAGTTGTTTGACGATATCGAGAGTGCACTACAAAAGGGCAATAAGAACGCTGAATCCGATGCCTTAGTGGCGGCATTATCAGTCAGAACCGCCATTTACAGTGCCCTACTAAATGTTGAAATCAACCTTGCAGCGGTCAAAGACAGTGCCTATGTCGATGCGCTACGCAAAGAAGTAGCCGACCTACGTGCACAGGCCGATGCCGGTGAAGCCAGAGTATTAAAACAAAAATCGTTTTAGGGCTTAATGTATTAATTTTATCCTCTTAGTAAACATTACTAAGAGGATTTTTAATAAATATCTTTTTACTAAAAAACCTATTTAATTGGCGCCAATTGTGTTATTATAGAAATGTTAGACTAGTATAAAAGTGACATGGGGGCACGATTGTTTTTACGCTTAGACGAAAGTTGGATCAGTGCGGCCAAGGCCTATTGTTATCAGCATCCGTTAGAAACGCTTGAAATAAGCTATTATTTGATGAACCGCGCAAACTTGGCTGCCGGCCGCGATAAGCGCAATGGTCGCCTTTACGGCTATATAGTTGACAATCAGCTTGCAGCATTGCTGCTATTTAATGATAAAGGTGTGTTATATATTAGCAATCAAGATGCCGGTTTGTTTGAACGCGTTGATTTTTTAAAGGCCATCCGCCGTGAAAATCCAACACTGGTACGCGGCACAAAACAGCAGGTCGAGCGCGTTTTTTATCTATTACAGCGCGCCCTAAAACAGTTTAAATTTGTGCCGACGTTACTGATGGCGGCGCCGCATCATTTGACAAATGAGCCACTTTCCGCTATTGTGGAAGCTGGTGATATCGATTGGCAGCGTCACGCCCCTTTTTTGGTTAAGGTTGAAAAGCAATTTCGCAATCGGCCTTTGATTATGAATAATTTACGCAATCGGCTTAATGGCAATAGCGCTTTAAATTTAGATTTTTACAGTATATATCACAGTGACAATGTACCACTTGGCCAGGTGGTCGGCGAGTTTTCCACTTGGCAATACGGCTTGATTGGTGGGCTTTATGTGTTGCCGAATCATCGCAATAAGGCATTGGGCAGCATTTTGCTAAAGCACGCCGTCGCGCGCTACCAAACGCATAATTTGCAATCGCTGCTCTATGTTGTAGCTGACAATTCCGATGCAATAGCGCTCTATCAAAAATTAGGCTTTACGACAGTTTTGCAAACACTCGATTTAACGATTGTGCTCTAGGTGGTCGGACTATGAAAAAATTTAAGATTGATAGTAGTGCTGCCGAGCAACGTTTGGATCGTTACCTTGCAAAGTTATTGCCCAAGGCCAAAAGTGGTGAAATACAGCGTTGGATAAGAACCAAAAAAGTTAAAGTTAATGGTGTAAAGTGCCAACCTAATTATCGCTTACTGTTAGACGATCAGGTATGGCTGTTTTTGCCGGATATGGTAATAGACGATTATCAGTCAAGTCGAACGGCCTTGTCGCCGGACGATGACTATTTAAAAATCGTCTATGAAGACGATGACATTTTAATCGTCAATAAGCCGGTTGGCTTGTTGACGCATCCGGATAAAACAGAATATAAAAATACATTGGCAACGCGCGTGCAACATTACTTAAAGGCGGCTATCACGCCGACCTTTCGGCCGGCCAGTGTTAATCGGCTCGATAAAAATACGTCTGGCTTGGTGCTGTTTGGCAAACGCTACGAATCACTTAAGCGCTACAATGCCAAAATGCGCGCCGGCCAAATCAAAAAGATATATAGTGCGATTTGTAGTGGTGAGTTAAGCCAATCGCTTAGCTTAAAGGCGCATATCGTCAAACAGGCGGCGACTAACAAGGTTTTTATCGTCGATCGACCAACTGATGAAAGCAAACAAATTTATACCGAAGTGGCGCCGCTTGATACGGCAAATGGCTATTCCAAAGTAAAAGTATTTTTGCACACCGGACGAACCCATCAAATTCGAGTAAGCCTTGCCCATTTGGGGTATCCAATAGTAGGTGACGTCAAGTATGGTGGTATCAAACTGAAAGGCATCACAACTCAGTTGCTGCACGCCGAAACACTGATTATCGACGATCGCCAATTTAGTGATAAAAGTCAAGTATTAGAAACATTTTGGCTGCGACTAAAAGGATAAATATGTCAGAAGAAAGTAAAATAATCGATACATTACTGGCGCGTTATGATTACGCCGGCGTATATGATTTGCTAATTGAATTGGGCTTAGCTGAGACAGATTTGGCCTATATCGTCAAGTCCTGTCGCTATGCAATCAATTTTGATTTTGACAGTGCCATTGACATCATTTATGCCGCCGAAGATAAAGTTTTGCTAAAAAAACCAATTAAAAATTTTATCGAATCACTGCGCAATGCCAAAGCGGGGCGTGCCGAAGCCGTTTTTTCAGAATTGATTGAAAGTGTCAAAATACAGCTCTTAAATGATGAATTAATCGATTTCTTAGGGCGGGTCTACCGCTTTAAAGAGGCAATCTTAAAGTATTTATTTATTCAACGCTATACCGGCAACAAACGAATCGATTTATTGTCCGAAAATATGTCAAAACGCTATCAGTTACGCGTTTTACGCAGCAAATTTGACATTCACAACAGCAATATCAGCTACGCCATTACCGTCTATTTTGAAAAGCATCAAGCAGACGATTTTAAGGCCAAGCAGATTATCGAGATTTTGGAATCAAAACAGATGAATCGCCTGATCGAATTGCGCAATGATTCAATTGTCGGTCACGGCTTTACCGGTATTAGCCGACGTGATCTGGCCGATGTTTATGGCGATCCGATGTCGGTGATAGACCAGTTTTACGAGTGTTTACGACTGCTTGAATTAAAAGTTGACAAGAAAAAATACGATAGTATAAATAAGTTTTTAAGAGCGCTTTCCAGCCATGTAAAGGCACGTCAAATCATGGGCAAAGTGATTCATTTTGAGTAGTTTCAGGAGGACAATTTGAATAGATATAGTCACGAAGTGTTAGAGATAATCGAATGGGCAAAGTCAATTGCTTTTGCGCTCTTTATCGGCGCACTTATCATTGTTTTTGCCAGACCGTCTTTGGTTATAGGGCCATCGATGGAACCGACATTTGAAAATGGTCAACTGGTCTTAGTTGAGAAAGTATCCTACTTTTTACACGAACCGCAGCGCGGCGATATCGTTGTGGCGCAGACCAATTTGCCACTTAATCGTTGGTTTAACAAAGCGGTTATTAAGCGCGTTATCGGTTTGCCGGGCGATGTCATCAAAATTTCCAATGGCGAAGTCTACGTCAATGGTGAAAGATATTATGAATCGTATTTAAAAGACGATTTTATATTGCTGGGCGGCGAGTGGAAAGTGCCTGCCAACAGCATATTTGTCATGGGCGACAATCGCAATGATTCGAATGATTCGCGCAGTAGCAGCGTCGGCTATATCGATTATTCGGCGATTAAGGGCAAGGTTTATTTAAGAATTTTTCCCTTTAATCAATTTAGCAGTTTTTAATTTGGCAAGGAGGCCGGCATGACGAAATGTCAGATAAACATTAAAGAAAAGTACAGTGCAACAGTTGCTCAGGGCACCAGTTTAGCGCAAATCGCTCAAGATGTCGAGCATTTAAGCGACACGCCGATCGTTGCCCTAAAGGTCAATAACCATTTGCGCGAACTACATCGCACGATTGAGCAGCCCCAAAATGAAATAGAAATTATCAACTACAGTCACCCCGACGGTGTGCGCATCGTACAGCGTGGCTTATCGTTTATCCTTATTAGGGCAGTAAAAGAGTTGTTCGGTGAGGCCTCAGTCGATATTCAGCATTCGCTGAGTAAGGGTTTGTTTTGTTTGGTGAAAAAAAAGACACCGCTGACAGCCGACGAAGTCGATCAAATTGAGGCTAAAATGTGCGATTTAATCGCCCAAGACGAGCCATTTGAAAAAATGACAATTAGCCTTGATGAAGCGCACCAAATCTTTCAAAAGCAGGGTATGTATTCTAAACGAAAACTGCTCAAATACCGCAATAATAATGTTATAAATGTTTACAAGTATGGCTGGCTTTATAACTATTTCTACGGTTATATGGCGCCTTCGGCCGGCTTATTGACGACCTTTGAGTTGACGTTTTTCGACGGCGGTGTTATCTTGCGCACACCGACGCCGTACTCCAAAGGCTTGGTGCCACCCTTTGAAGCGCAGCCTAAAATTTCACATGTTCACCGCGAATCGGAAAAATGGGGTGACATTTTAAAAGTCGGCTATCTCTATAATATCAACGAATTGATTCAATCGGGACAAATAACCGAGCAGATCCTAATCAATGAAGCCTTACACGAAAAGAAAATCGCTGAAATTGCCGATCGAATAACGCGAGAAAAAAGGCGCATTGTCTTGATTGCCGGTCCGTCGTCTTCCGGCAAAACCACCTTTGCGACGCGTCTTAAGATACAGTTGCGCGTCAATGGTCTCAGGCCAATTAATATGGGCACCGACGACTATTTTGTCGAACGCGAGTACACGCCAAAAGATGAATTTGGCAAGCCCGACTTTGAATCGATCGATGCAGTCGACCGCAAGCTGTTTAATCAAAATTTAAGTGATTTATTGGCCGGCAAAGAGGTGGAGCTGCCAACCTTCAATTTTCAAAAAGGGGCGCGCGAATATCACGGCGAAAAACTGCAAATCGCCGACGATCAGTTAATTATCATCGAGGGTATTCACGGTCTCAATCCACTTTTAACTGAGGCAATTGACGATAATGATAAATTTAAGATTTACATTTCTTGCTTGACGCAGTTAAACATCGATAATCACAACCGCATTCCGACGACCGATTCACGCCTAATTCGTCGCATCATTCGCGACAATAAATACCGTGGTCATTCGGCCGAAAAGACGATTGCAATGTGGGCGTCTGTGCGCCGTGGCGAAGAGCGCAATATCTTCCCTTATCAAGAATCTGCCGACGTGATGTTTAACTCGGCATTGGCTTACGAATTACCGGTCTTGAAAAAGCATATTGAACCGCTCTTGCTGAATATTTCTAAGCAAGCGCCGGAATACCCCGAAGTAAAACGCATTCTTAAATTTTTGAGTTATGTCCTGACGGTGCCATCCGATCAGGTTATTCCGAACACTTCAATTATCAAAGAGTTTATCGGTGGTTCAGTTTTTAGTGAATAGAGGGTATTATGAAAGAAGTAATGGTATTAAGTGATTTAGAGCAAATCAAATGCATTTCTCAGTCTTACCGCATCAAAATATTGGAATTATTTAAAAATGAAAAAGCGACAGCCAAAATGATTTCCGAGCAGATGGGTGAGGCGCATGCCAAGATTAATTATCACATCAAAGAAATGACCAAACACGGTATTTTAGAATTGGTTGAAGAAGTCGCCAAGATGAGTTTGGTCGAGAAATATTATCAACCGGTGGCGCGCCAGTATGTCGTCGATAGTAAATCGATGAAGTTTGGCGATGCCCAAAGTCGCGAATCACTCAATCAATACCGCATCTTATTGTTTGAAAACTTAACCGAATCGTTTTACAATTGTATCGATAGATGTAAGCAAACCGACATCAAGCTCAATCTAAATAGTAATATGTGTTTAACGCAACAACAAATGTTGGACTTTAATGCTGAAATCAATAAAATCGTCGACAAATATAGTGCGATAAACCAAACCGGTGAAGGTGTCAAGAAATACATCTTCAGTAACTTGATTATTGAAGACGAGGGCGAGCCGGAAAAGGAAACTGAATAATTTAACTTTTGTAGTCGCTTTTGCGGCTACTTTTTTTGCCATTACATTTACATTACAGTGCCGTTAAATATCATATTTTCTAAACAACAAACGGCCGCTTTGATGTATGATAGTGATAGCTGTAAAAGAAATGCTTGACGAGGAGGTTGTATGAAACAAAAGAGTATCGTTGTGCTAATATTAATCGTACTACTCGGCCAGTTGCTGCCACTGCCAAGCTTTGCGCAAGCTGCGAAACAGCCGGTGCGTGGTATTTGGGTGGCTTCAGTCATCAACTTAGATTATCCGAGCGAGGCGACGACTGATCCGGCAGCGCTAAAAGCTGAGGCAATCGAAATATTGAACAGGGCACAACAAGCCGGTTTTAACGCCGTTTATTTACAAGTGCGGCCGACGGCTGATGCCCTATATAAATCGCAGTATTATCCTTGGTCAAAATATTTAACCGGCAGTGAGGGCTTAGCGCCTAATGATAATTTTGATCCGCTCGAATTTTGGGTCAAAGAAGCGCATGCGCGTAATATTGAACTGCACGCTTGGCTTAATCCATACCGCATTACAAAGCGATTAGATGGTGAGCCGGCCTTCACGACAGAAATGTTAACAGCTGATCATCCGGCTCGTTTGCATCCCGATTGGGTGGTTGCGCATGAGGGCAATCTATACTTTGATCCGGCACTGCCCGAGGTGCAAAATCTGATCGTGCAAGGCGTTGAAGAAATATTAGACAACTACGCTGTCGACGGCATACACTTTGACGACTATTTTTATCCGGGCACCGATTTTGCCGACGATGCCAGTTATCAAAGCTATGGCAGAGGTTTAGAGCGCGATGATTGGCGGCGCCAAAATGTAAACGCCATGGTGCGTGCCGTTTACAAAGCCGTAAAAAAATACGATAATGTACAGTTTGGCATTAGCCCATTCGGCATTTGGGCCAACCAGTCCGATTTGCCAAATGGCTCAGCTACCAAAGGCAATCAATCTTACTTTGCACATTATGCCGATAGCGTAGCTTGGATAAATGAGGGCATTATCGACTACATTGCACCACAAATCTATTGGCATATCGGCTTTGATATTGCCGACTATATCACCTTGGTCGATTGGTGGGTTAAGCAGACGCGCGGTAAAGATGTGGATCTCATTATCGGTCAAGCGGCTTATCGCTTGGGTAACAGCAATCCAAAGAGCCCATGGTATGGTAACGATCAGCTGTTTCGCCAGTTGGCCTACAATATGACGCAACCGGAAATCGCCGGCAGTATTTTCTTTAGAGATGGCGATTTTGAAGAGAGCGAGGCCCTGGTGGGTCGCCTTAAGAGCTTTTATGAAATGCTCGACAGCGCCGATTACTATCATCATTTATCGATTAATTTTCCGGTCGATCACTCGGCAACGCGTTCCGATACGACATATATTTCCGGCTATGCCGATCCCTTAAAACCGCTTTATATCAATGGTGAATTAATTCATTTTCGTACACCAAAGGGTTTTTTTGGTACGCAAGTAGCCATTAACAGTGGCAAAAATGAGTTTAAGTTTACGCAAGAGGGCGAACAGCAGACCATTGTAATTTATCGCGGCAAGACGCCGACCGGTATCAGCAGTGAGGCGATTGGCAATACGAGCCAGTTTCAGCCCGATGAACCGGTTCAGTCGGTAGAAAAGGTACTGGTCGCCGATTCACTGCGCCCGCAAGGCCAACAGCTACGCGCGCCCGGCGATAAGATAACACTGGCCTGTGAGGCGCCAATTGGTGCAACCGTTAAGGTTACCTTTAATGATGAAACCTTTGACCTGACGCCAAAGACAACCCAAAAATACGGTTCAAAAGTGTTGACGACATTTAGTGCCAGTTATCAGCTGCCCTACCTTGAAGAGGGCGAAACCAGCCGTATGCTGGCCGCGCCGGTTTATCATATGAAATACACCGGCAAGAGTGATGTCAAGACGGCGCCGGCCAACTATACCATCACGACGGACACAAGCAATTATTATGCACGTGTTGTCAAAGATCACGTCGATACATATTTTGTGCCTGATCCGGGTGAAGGATCCGATTACCTTTTGGAAAAGGGTATGGTAGACGGCGTGCTTAAATTGACAGATCGCTATGTGCAACTGGCCTCCGGTCGTTGGACATATCGCAGCAATGTCAGCATCTTTTACGCGATAGAACCGCAACGCAATAAAGTGTATAGCGCCAGTTATAACTATGGCGACAGGTTCGATTACGTCGATGTACAGATGTCGCAACCGGTTGCCGTTTCACTACAGTTAGAAGATGGCATCTTAGCTGCTGAATTTGCCAATACAGCGGCGCTACCTGAGCTGCAAAATAAAGCGAACAGCTTAATCGATACGGCGACCAGTCAAACTGTCGATGGTCGCACAACTTACTATTTTAGTTTCAATGATTTTAGCCAGCTACATGGTTACTATACCGAAAAAACAGCTGATGGCGTGCGCATTTACCTTAAAAAGGCACCGCAGATTAGCGATGGTGCTAAACCGTTGACCGGTCTGACAATTATGATTGACCCCGGACACGGCGGTAAAGATTCCGGTGCAATTGGCGTGATGGGGCGTCAGTTTAGTGAAAAACACATCAATTTAGAAAACAGTAACGCCCTAAAAGCCGAACTGGAAGCACTCGGCGCCGATGTTGTAATGACGCGCTACGATGATCAGTTTTACTCATTACAAGAACGCCTGCGCATGTCGCTTGCCGTAAAGCCCGATTTGTTTATTTCGATGCATGCCGATAGCATTAATGCCGATCACAATTTATCTTACGTACGCGGTTTTTCGGCGCATTATCAACGCGAAATTGCAGCCAGTTTGGCTTATCAGGTGCACGATAATGTAATTGCAAAACTGCAGAATTATGATCGTAAAGTGCGCGTCAATAATTTTTATGTGGTACGTGGCACTTGGGCGCCATCCTTCTTGTTAGAAGCCGGCTTTGTGCCTAACCCGATGGAATTTGAGATGATGACAACACCGGCCATGCAAAAACAATACGCCAAAGCGATTGCCGATGGTATTGTTACCTTTTTTAGGAGGTAGTTTTGAAAAGAATAATCAGTGGTTTATTGATTGTGGTGTTACTGCTAAGCACCGTATATATCGGAAAAATTTACGCCGAGGGCGAGCAACCGTCAGATTGGGCCAAGGACGTCATTGACGAAATTTTGGCTGCAGAGCTGGTCGATGCGCGTATGCAGGGCGATTATCAAAGTGAGATATCGCGGCGCGACTTTGCCTATTTGGGCGTTGTTATCTACGAACGCATTACCGGCAAACAATGCGAGGTGGGTGATGCGACATTTCCCGATTCAGATGAAATATATGTTTTAAAGGCCAAAAATAACGGCATAGTCAACGGTTATGATGATGGCACATTTCGCCCCGACCAGGCGATTAGTCGACAAGAATTAGCCGTGTTGTTTATCAATACATTAAGTGCCGCCGAACAGTCGCTTGAAATCGGCGAGCGTGAAATATTCTCAGATGACGAAGATGTTGCCGGCTGGGCCAAAAAATCGGTCTATACGGCGCGTGGACTGGGCATTGTCAACGGCGTTGGCGATAATTTATACGAGCCGCTTGGCACTGCTACCAGAGAACAGGCCCTATTGATGTTTAAGCGCGTGATTGACCGCTATGCTGACCAAAATCAATCGCAACCTGCTGAAACGACAACCGAGGCGACGACCGGCGAAGTAACCAGCCAGCCGACGACTCAACCGACAACCCAGCCGCCGACGCAGGTCACGCCAAAGCCGCCAACGACAGGGCAGCCCAACTATACGTTGCCGCAAGGTCGCCTACCCGATATTACCGTCACTGATTTTACGGCTAAACAATTGGGTGGTGCAAGCTTTGACTTTGCCGATTACAAAACAAAACCGGTCGTCTTTAATTTCTTTACGGCCGGTTGTCAACCCTGTTTGGATCAGTTGGTATCGATTGCGTCGGTTTATGATGATTACAGTGCCAGTTACAATTTTGTCGGTGTCGATTTAGCACAGCTTGATGATGTTACTAAGCTAAAACAAACAGTTGAGCGCTATGACATCAGTTACCCAATTATCTTAGATAATGGTTTGTTGTCGGCCAATTATCAAGTGACGGCATTGCCGACCACGCTGATTGTGGTCAATGATAAAGTCGTTGCCTATTATGTAGGCACCATGACGACCGAACAATTGAAAGTATTCTTAGACGAACATCGCTAGTTGCGGTCTAAGTAACGTGTCAAAATAACTTCAAAGGCATCACCTTTGTGTGAAAAGAGCACTTTATCGATCATATAGGCAATTAATGTCAATTCGGTATCGTGATCGCTTTCACCGGCTAAGTTCCAGTAGACCTCATCAAAATCCTCTTCACGGGGAAAGTTGATGAGGTCTTCAAACATTTTGACGATCTTTTCGTTTTCATCGAGGTGATCGACGACAAAGGCAAAATCGATGCGATCGCTCATGCGATTGATTTTAACCGAAATATCATTAGCGCCATAGGCGCAAAAAAAAGTCACCAATTCATCGACAATTTTACCAATTTTTTTATTTTCGTGGCGCATTTTTATCCTCCTTATACGCATCGATAATCGGCACGAACAGCGTGGCGATTAGGCCGCCGCTAAAGCCGTTGTTGTAGAGGTTCATGCCGGCGTGCAAACTGGCCATGCTCGAAACCAGCACAGTATGCATTAAACCGACGGTTAAACCGGCCAATACGCCGTATTCGCCGGCGATGGGCGCGAGTGTGGTGCTAAACAAAACAGCTACCATGCCGGCTGAAATCGTCAAATTGTGATTGAGAAACAGCACGCCGATAATGGCGCCGATCATAACCGGCAGGGTGTTTTTTGGATGGTTGCCAAATGACGAAAAACCGGTTAGCGTAAATAGGCCGGCGACAATTGGTCCCGACAATGACGCTTTAAATACCAGCACAAATAATATGCCGATTCCACCCATGATTCCCATGTTGATCATCGTCGTACCCGGCCCTAAAACGCGCGTAAAATCGGTTACCAGACGGCCACTGTAAAAGTAAATCGTCTTATAGGGTTTATCGCGTTCACATTTTGAAAAAATGCCAACGGCAATAAAGTAAATATTAAAGGCCAATAGCAACCAGATTAACGCGCTGTTTTCAATTTCGGTAACCAGCGCAAATTTTTCAACTTCCAGACCAAAGCTGCGCAGTACCGAAACGGCGATAATGCCGATAAACCCGGCTGCATAGCCCATATTATAAAGATTATAACCTTGATGTGTCAACAGAATATGCGAGGCAATTGGAATAGCAACCAGCGATATGACGATGCCGACCAAAATTGAAACGGCATATTTGGCGGCAAAATTATAAGGCAAACTAAGCATCGTAAACTCGATTAACGGCGCCAGACAAGAAGCCAGTAGCGATGCAACCAAGACGCGTTTAAAGGGGATATTTTGAAACTTAGAATACAAAAATCCACCGATGATAAAGGGAATAATATTCATAAAGTTTTTGCCGATAAAAGCAAAGCCCATCATAATAAAGAGCGCGCTGGTGCCATTGGCATTAAGCGGTAGTTTGTAATATTTCAAAAGACCCATTACCATCAAGCCGACGATGCCGACATTAAATAGGGCGGTGCCCAAACCGGCGGTGGCGTGATAGTCGTGAATGCCCGGTTGATGGTTCAGAATTAACGACTGCGTGTTAAGTAATAAGTCGCCGACTGGCATCAAAATAAGGGCATAGATAATCATGATGATAGGAATTGGCAACAGCCAACGAAATGGTAGTTGATTGGCGGCTAGTTTAAACATGACACCTCCTCTTGCAGTGTGTTTAACAGGTCGCTAAACTTTGCTATTTGACAATTGTCGCAATTTTACTATTTGTTCACGGGCGCCGATGACGATGATAATGTCATTGGCGCATAGCGAGCTATTGGCACTGGGGTTAATTTGCATCTTGCCATCGACACCGGTTTTGATCGCCAGCACTTTTAAGCCCGTCTTGCGCGGAATTTCGGCCTCGGTCAAGGTCTTGTCAGCCAATTCAGAACCGGCCTCAATCTGCACTTCTTCAACATCTAATTGATAGTCGCCGATTTTGGTAATAACATCAAAAAACGAGATGACATTTGGTTTTAACAGTAAGCTTGCCATGCGGCTGCCGCCGATATTATTGGGGTTAATCGTCTTGTTGACGCCGGCGCGCAGCAGTTTCTTTTCGGCCTCTTGCTGATAGACAATTGATACGATGTTGATCGTCGGGTTGAGTGCGCGGGCGGTTAGCGCGGCAAATACATTGTCGATATCGCGTGGCAGCGCCAGCAAAATGCCCTTGGCGCGTTCGATTTGGGCGCTTTTAAGCGCCTCTTCGCTGGTTGATTCACCCATGATGGCTAAGGCGTTATTGCCAATCAGCTTGTCGACTAATTCTTCGTCGTCATCGATTACGACAAACGGCTCAGCACTTTGTAAAAACATTTCGATGGCGTGCCCACCGGTTTCTTTGGCGCCGCAGATAATATAGTGATCATTAAGTTTTGCAATCTTTGCATTCACCGACTTCCTCCTTAGTATCATACCCAGATTACCATCCATAATCATGCTGACGGCGCCGGATATGGCATATGCCAAAAAACTGAGAGAACTGATAATGAGTAAAATAGTAAAAATTTTGGCGGCATCATTCATTTCACCAACTTCTTTAAAGCCGACCGTCGAAACGGTAATCACCGTCATATAAAGCGAGTCGAGTAGTGAAATATCGAGTAAAAAATGATAGCCGAATACGCCCATTAAAAAGATAAACGAAATTATAATCAGTAGCTTTTGCGGTCGATTCATGTCCACACCTCTATAAGCGGCGGTTCTTTTTTTGAATAGAATAGCCGAATTTACCGATTTTTTCGCCCAAGGCAAAGTATTCACCATGCGAATAAGCCAGTGGCCGGCTCTTTTCTAAACAAAAGCGGTCGTGTTCATCAAATAGTGATTCGTCAGCCTGCACGGCAAGCACTTCGGCGACAAACATATCATGTGTACCCAGTGGAACAATCTGTTTAAGTTTACATTCGATACTAATGGGTGATTCTTTAATCAGTGGCGACTTGACATACTTAGCCGCCAACGGCGTCAAACCGGTCTGTTCAAATTTATCGACATCGCGACCGGACACCACGCCGCAGTAGTCGGTTACTTCAGCCAAATCGGCCGTCGTCACATTGATGACAAAGTCACCGCATTTTTTGATGATGTCGTAAGAATAGCGCGACGGACGCACCGAAATGTAAGCCATCGCCGGGTCAGAACAAATCGTGCCCGTCCAGGCAATGGTAATAATATTATATTGCGAGCGGCGGTGACCGCAAGATACCATTACTGCCGGCAGTGGATAGAGCATCGTGCCCGGTTTCCATAAGCGTTTTGCCATAAATAACCTTTCTGTCTAAATTGCATACTAGTGAAATTAGTATAGCATATTTTTGACAAATAGGCTATTAATCAGTGTTTAAATCGCCAAAATGATGTGCTATAATCAAAACAGATACTAAATTATTCATAACTATTCAGTTATAAGACAAAATACTGTGTCATCTCGACCGAATAGTTACAATTAAACTTTATAATTTATGATTTTTAATGGAGGAAACGATGAAAGCCAAACGCCGTGTCAGTTATCTATTAATCGTAATGTTGTTAGTCAATGTCTTGAGCAGTGGCTATGTTTTTGCCGACGGTTATGAGCCGGCCGCTCGCTATATGGTCTATTATAGCGAAGATAGCATAGAGCAAGCCGGACAAATTAAAACATTTGCAACAGAAGAGCGCGTGTCAGCAACAGATGATGAGATTGTCATTAACGACAATATCAGCGTCGTTAATGACACGCGTTCTGACATTATAGCGCGCTTTTCAGATAAAGCGCTACACCGCATCGAAGTCGACAGCATTGTCAGTTTGTCGACCGAAGAAACCAATCCGGCGACGACGCCGGCGGCCATTGAAATGTTGCCGCAACAACTAAGCGATTTTGCCGGCGAGGGGGGCGACGCCATTAAAATTGCGTTATTTGATAGCGGTGTTAACACAGCGGCAAGCGGCATCGATTTAGCCGGTGGCGTTTCCTTCGTAGCCGATAGCGACTATGACGATGATGACAATGGTCACGGCACGATGTTGGCCGGTTTAATCAAAGGTTATAGTGCAGCTGACGGCACAACCTTTGGCGGCGTCGCGCCGGCTGCCCAGCTCTATAGTGTAAAAATACTAGATGAGCACGGCAATGGCTATTATAGTGATGTTATTCGTGCGCTAGATTGGGCACGTGATCAGCAAATTGACATCGTCGTAATGGCCTTTGGCGCCGATACTTATTCCGCCATTTTGCATGATAGCATCCAAAAGGCCTATTTACAAGATATTCTATTAGTTGCAGCTGCCGGCAATCGCGATGCAATGGTGCAATACCCGGCGGCCTATAGCGAGGTGATGGCAATTGGCGCCAGTCAGCAGTCGGCAAAAGAGATCGAAATATTATATAACTATGACGACAAAGAAAAAATAGAAGCCTATACAGCAGGGCAAGCGTTAATCAGCGTCGACCAAACCAATCAACCGGTCAGCCGCACGGGGTCTTCATTATCGACGGCACTGCTTGCGGCAGTGGCCGGCCGCTTATGGTCGACTGATAAAACGCTAAACGCCAATCAAATACGCGGACTAATCAGCTATAGCGCCTTTAATTATCAAGACCATCCGTTACTTAATATCGAGCGCGCTAAAACCTATTTGGCGGCGGGGCAAATACCAACTGAACAAGATTATCTTGGCCAAATTATTGAAAGCGACAATGTTGATACAGCCATTCATGCCTCGGCGCAAATTGAACCGCTCGATAGGCCCTATATGATTTGGGAAGACGTCATTTTAAACGCTCAATATCGCTATGATTACGATAAAGTTGAAATGAGAGTGGTCGATGAGCTAGGCATAGAATTATTAGACATATTCCGTGAATGGCGCTTAACAAAAGATAATATTGTCGGCGGCTATGATGCTGACCTTGGTTATACCGGACCTAGTTATAGTTTTAATTTTGGTAAATTGCCACGCGGCTGGATTTCGGCGCAGACCTGGCCGCTAGATGAAGACGCACAACCCGTTGAGACCGGTAGGCATAGTTTTGATGTGTTAGGCAGTGATCCCGGTATTTACAACATATGGGGTGACTTTTCACCGGAAGTGTATTCAGGGGATGGCTTTTACTTTATAGGTGTTACCTTAAACAGTAATAGTACGCTACCTTGCAATACACCTTATCCGGAAGATGTAACATTGAGCCTACACGTAATAGAAAAAAACTCGCCCGATATACTGCCTGACGGCTCTTTTGTACTTAATGATGAAAATAAAAAAGATGAAGTAAAAGTTTATGCTGAGAATGATTTGGTTGAGGGTAAACATGAATTTTTGTTAATGTGGAATTCTGCACCTGTTCCAGATGAACTTAATCTAGACGACTACTATATTATCGCTTGGCTACAAACCGATGATCGTTACGACGATGATGCCGACTTGTTGTTTAATCCAAGCGACACCAGACAAGACAATGACATTATCGTCTTAACAGGCGATGGCACGACGCAGCAAACAGTCAACTTTATTCAAGTAGCTGAAGACCGCTGGCAGGTTTGCGTGGCCGACCCGGTAGCGATGACAAACGGCAACTTTACTTCAACAATTACCGATTTGGCAGTTGGCGGCCAGATGCCGTTACAATTTGAGCGCACATATAATGCGCAAGATAAAACAGCGAGCGGTTTTGGCAAGGGCTGGCGCCATAACTATGATATGTACTATGAAAAACTTGCCGAAGGCGTCAAAGTACACTATGATGACGGTGCCGTTGAGCTCTTTGCAGAACAAAATGGCAGCTATCAGTTTGACAAAACACGCTTTAGTGCCGCCTATTTCAACGCAGCCGGCCAGTGGGTGCTGGAAGATAAAGACCATGTCATTTACACCTTTTATGATGACAGCTATTACAATCGATTGCAGCAAATTGATAGGCGTGGTCAAGTCACCACATTTGACTATCAAACATATGATGCTCCGAACAGCACAGCAGCGGCCATCAAGCTGACCAAAATCAGTTCAATCAGCGGTCAAATCAATATCAACTACTCAGCAGATTATAGCCAAATAACCTCAGTATCCGATAGTGTCGGTCGCAGCGTTAGTTACGGTTACCAAGATGGCAGGCTACAGACTGTCACAAATGTCAGTGGTCAAACATATCAGTATCAGTATGACCAAAACGGCCTGCTAACAGGCATTATTGACCCACTGGGCAATAACCAGCTGACCAATGTTTACAGCGATGCCGATCAAGTATTGCAACAGATTAACGAAGATGGCACAACGACGACATTTGAATACTATGATGATAAAACGATATTTACACGCAGAGACGGTGAAACCGAAACCTATTATAAAGACGATCGCGGTCGCATTATTAAGCGCGAGTACCCGGACGGTGCCGAGCGCTATGTATTTGATGACGACAATAATCTGATCAGATATTTTGACAAAAACGGCAACGAAACCAACTATACTTATGACTTAAATGGCAATATGGTCAGTCAAATCAATCCGTTAGGCGATCGGACCGACTATAGCTATAATGAGAGCGGCGACGTACTGACAATGACAGCGCCCGATGGCGGCGTCACGACCTTCGCTTATGATGACAAAGGCAATTTGACCGCTATAACCGACCCGCTTGGCCAAAGCACGCAGTTGTACTATAACGCCGCCTATCAACTGACGAAAATGACGCGTAAAGATGGTGTACCGCTTAACTATCAATATGACTCACGTGGCAATTTGATAGCTGAATACGTCGCTGATGAACTGGTTAAAAGCTATCAGTACGATGCGCTAAACCGCTTGATAGCAGAAACAAACCCAAAAGGTGACACAGTTAAAACAGATTACCTGCTCAATGGCAAAATAGCACGTCTTGAGTATGCCGATGGCAGTGCGGTAAGTTACCGTTACGACGTTGAGGCGCGCCTTATTAAAACCATCGATGCGCGTGGCAATGCCACTGACTACGATTACAATCAGATGGGCAGTCTGGTCAAAATGACCACGGCCGATGGCGCCGAAACGCGCTACAACTACGATGAGATGCAGCGTTTAGTTGAAACCATCTATGCCGATGGCACATCGATTAAATTCAACTACGACAGCGCCGGGCGCCTGATAGAAAGCTACGACGAACTGGGTGGTGTTACCCGGTACAGCTATGATAACAATGGCAATGTCCTAGAGATTATCAATCCAAAAGGGCAGCGCGAAACCTATACATATGACGCCCTCAATCGCCTAACAAGTGTTACAGATAGTCTCGGCCAAGTTAAGCAGTACAGCTATCGCTTTGATGGTCAACTACTCAGTGAAAGCGATGTGCTTGGTAATCAAACCGGCTATAGTTATGACCTGCTCGGGCGATTGACTAAAAAGACACTAGCCGATGGCAGCCAAATCAGTTTTACTTATGGGCCGCTTGATCAAATCATTAGTAGCACCGACCAGTTGGGGCATACAACCAATTATAGCTACGACAAGCAATTGCGCCTGACAGCGCTAACGCGCCCCGATGGTGTAAGTCTGACAAACAGCTACGATGCCAATGGCAATATCATCGCCAGCGTTGACGCGCTAGGTGCAGAAACGCGCTATGCCTATGACATAAAAAATCGCCTTATTGAGACGACCGACCCACTTGGCGGTACACTGACACTTAGCTACGATCAAAACGATAATGTCATCAGTCAAACAGCTCAAAATGGCGCGACGACCAGCTATACTTACGATGAGATGAATCGCAATACCGTCATTACAGATGCGACCGGTGCGCAGACAACATTTGATTATGACATTATGGGTCGACTTGTCAAGCAGACAGCGCCCGATAACAGCTTTAAGACATTTAGTTACGACGCAATCGGCCGTGTTGTTAAACAGCGCGATGCGCTAGGAGCTGAGACGACCTATCGTTATGATGCACTGGGCAATATTACCGAAATCATCGATCCGCTTGGCGCAGTGTTAAAACAAGACTATGACGCCTTAAATCGCCTGACGACAGTAACTGAACCATTGGGTGGCGTCACGACATTCAGCTATGATGGGCTCGGTAATCTTAGCAAAACAACCGATGCCTTGGGTAGGCAGACCAACTACAGCTATGACGTTTTATCACGTCGTACACAGATGCAAAATGCGGCAGGTGACAGCGAATACTATAGCTACGACGCAATTGGCAATTTGACCGGTTATCAAGATGCCTTGGGCAGGCAGACCAGCTATAGCTACGACCAGCTTAACCGCCTAACCGGTTTAACAGCAGCCGACGGTACAACCAATAGTCAACAATACGACGCTAACGGCAATATCATAAGCACGACAGACGCGCTCGGTAACAGCACAACCTATGCGTATGATGCCTTAAATCGCCTCGTTAAAGTAACCAGCGCCGAAGCAAACAGCCGCAGCTTTAGCTATACGGCGACCTCACAACTGGCAAGCGAAACCGACGGCGAGGGCAATCAAACACAGTACAGCTACGATGTGCTCGACCGCTTAATTGAAAAACGCGATGCGCTTGGCAATCAAACGACGTTTAGCTATGATGCGCTCGGCAATCTGACGAGCAGCACGCAGATGCAAGGTATCACGCAAGCCGTTTACGATACATTACCGGAAAAGCTGGATTACCAACCGGATGTGATGACTGCCATTACGACAAGTTATCGTTACAACCCACGCGGTCAACTGATTGAAGAAACAGACGCACTGGGCGCAAGTATCACCTACAGCTATGACTTGGCCGGCAATCTGGTGGCAAAAACAGACCAAGATGGTTTTATTACCACCTATCAGTACGATGCTAACAAACGGCTAATCGAAACAAAAATCAGTGGTGGTATCGTGCCGGACAAACAAGACGCCGTTATACAATATCAACGCGACCTATTGGGTCGAGTGATAGGGCGCAGCGATGATTTATACCGTGCTGATGGCGAGCCGGCCAAGCACTACAGTTACAGCTACGACGTCTTAGGCAGGTTGACAGCAGAGACCGATTTTGAAGGCAAGACCACCAGCTTGTCATACGATGCAGTGGGCAATAACACCGCACTGGTCTATCCTGATGGTGATACCGTTAGCTATACATATGATGCACTGAACCGCTTGTTGACGACAAGTGACAAAGACGGCACCAATCGCTATCAATACGATGCGGCCGGTAATCGCTTGCGCCTTGATTTTGCAAATGGCGCCTACGAAAAATATAGCTACGATAAAGATGGTCGAACATTATCACAGGTAACAGCCGACAAACGCAATGTGACG
>PDWI01001285.1_pt1 | contig 44581 bp, 38 predicted proteins | sample 1430891 | NCBI WGS metagenome assembly PDWI01 (sample SAMN01162508, study PRJNA174530) | Oral metagenome, whole genome shotgun sequencing project. | biome: Marine environment; feature: Marine mammal; material: Swab sample of the gingival sulcus; isolation source: swab sample of gingival sulcus... | reverse complement strand
GAGACTCCCGGTTTCGGCCGCTGCCCGGTAGCTTCGCCCCGGACACGGTGCTGTAACCTGTTAACCCTGGACGCGGTGGAAGGCTGCGGTTTTGAATGCAGTTACTGTTCCATACGCTATTTCTACAAACCGGGAGAAATCGGCATAGACCGGAATTTTCCCGAGAAGCTCGCCCGGCTCTCCATTGATCCGGAAAAAATCTACCATATAGGAACAGGACAGTCTTCCGATTCCCTTATGTGGGGTAACCGTGCAGGTATTCTGGGGAGTGTGCTGGATTTTGCCGCCGCTCATCCCAATGTTATTCTGGAATTGAAGACCAAATCGGATAATATTGCTTATCTGCTTGACCGGGAAATCCCCCCCAATGTTATTACGACATGGTCGGTGAATCCCCAGCCGATTATTGATGAAGAAGAGCGTTTGACAGCATCGCTGGAGCGGCGTCTGAATGCCGCGCGGCAAATATCCGACAAGGGAAATCTGGTGGGTTTCCATCTGCATCCCATGGTTTATTACAGCGGCTGGCAGAAGGGCTATGGCGATCTGATTAGCCGCATTACAGACAACTTCAGGCCGGAAAAGACAGCTATGGTGTCCATTGGAACCCTCACTTTTATTAAGCCGCTTATCCGGAAAATCCGGGAAGAGAAGCATTCTACCCGCATACTTCAGATGCCTCTGGAAGATGCCGGAGGAAAATATTCCTATCCGCTGGACATAAAGAAAGAATTGTTTTCTTTTGCCTATCAGTCTTTTTCTGCCTGGCACGGGAAGGTATTCTTTTATATGTGTATGGAAGATATTTCCCTGTGGCCGCAGGTTTTCGGTTATGATTATGCTGATAACGGGGAATTTGAAGCGGATATGAAAAAATGGTATTTGAATAAAATCCGCAGGAGCGGAGCGGGCAGCGGGGGTTCCGGGAGCGGAGCCGGCAGCGGGGAAGTGCAGGTAGGAGCTATGGCCGGCGCCGGAGGAGCTGTCAGTGCAGGTTCCGGGGGCGAAGCAGAATTTGGCGCGGCTGATAACCCTTCCAATGCCGCGGTTTCTGATAAGGCCGGCGCCGGAGGAGCTGCCGGTATAACTGTAAGCGCGCCCGGATTGGAAGCGCCCGGCAGGAGATCTTCCGGGTCGGGCGCCCGCGCGGTCCAAGGGGCCCCTTCTGCGGAGCGGCCTTCAGGGAGTGCCGGCAGCACTTACGGAGCGGCCGGCTCTTGCACGGCCTCTTCTGCGGAACCAGAATTCCGCGCTGGCAGGGGTTCGGCAGGGGGTTTGACGGGGCGGGCGCCCGCGCGGTCCAAGGGGGCTCTTCTGCGGAGCGGCCCTCAGGGAGTGCCGGCAGCACTTACGGAGCGTCTTAAGTGAAAAACGTTATTCTAAGCGGAAGCTCGGGAGGTATAGGCCGCGCTGTGGCGGAAAAACTTCAATCGCGGGGATTTCAGGTTCTGCCTCTTGGAAGCCGCATGGAAGACTTTTCGGCATTGGAAAAGGAAATGCGCGCTCTGGGGGCAAAATACTCCATTGACGCTCTGGTAACCTGCGCGGGCTTTGGTATCTTTCAGCCGCATGAAACCATTTCCGTGGAGAAAATTCAGCATTTAATTACCGTTAATTTAACCGCCCCCATTGTACTGGCCCGGCTCTGCCTGCCTTACCTGAGGAAAACCGGCGGACGTATTGTCAATATTACATCAGTAGAGGCCGTTAGGCACTCACGGCATTCGGCGCTGTACACGGCGTCCAAGTCCGGGCTGAGGAATTTTTCACTGGCCTTGTTTGAAGAAGTGCGTAAAAGCGGTGTGGGTGTTACTTCCGTCAATCCGGATATTACCGACACGCCGTTTTTCGATTCCATGGACTTTGGCCCGGCCGAAGATAAAGCGGCTTCTCTGGCGCCGGAAGATGTGGCCGGAGCGGTTGTGTACGCCCTGGAATCTCCGGGAGTTATTACCGAACTCACCATACGCCCGCAAAAAGCGGGAATTCAGTGGAAAAAAGCCGCTTTGGGCCGGTAAAATCATTTCCCCAAAAGCCCGGTTTTTCGTATTATTACTGCAAGGAAAAACAATCCATGAGTGAAGATTCTAAACGAAATGACGATAACGACTGGCGCGAACTGCTGAAAAAGGCCAAAAAAAAGGGCGAAGAAACCCGAAACAGTTTCTTTGGAGGGAACCGGGGAGACAACGGAGGCAAGTTCCGTTTTTCCATGTGGTACTTTCTTCTGGCCATACTGCTGATGAGCGCGCTGAATGTGTTTTTTATCCGCAGCAGCAACCGCGGTATACCCTACAGTGAATTCAAGTCTTTAATAGCTAATGGCTCCATTAAGGAAGTGCATTATTCGGGAAGCACTTTAACCGGTTACTCTTTCCGCCAGAAAGATATTGCTCAGGCGGAAAATATGACTAATTATCTGCAGGATATGTTCGGCGGAGCGCAGAGCGGGCTGGAAAGCTGGAAAACGGAACGCGTACCGGACGATCCAACCCTGCTTCCCATGATGAACGAGGCAGGTGTTGTCTATCTGGTTGTTCCCGAGAGGAACAACTATTTATTTGAATTTTTGTTCCGCATGCTTCTGCCCATTGTTATTCTGCTGCTTTTCTGGCGTTTCATGATGAAGAAAATGGGCGGCTTCGGCGGCGGCAATGTTATGAGTTTTGGTCAGAACAATGCCAAAGTTGTTGCGGAAAAAGATCTGAAAACACGTTTTCTGGATGTGGCCGGGTGCGATGAAGCCAAAGATGAACTGGTGGAAATTGTTGATTTTCTCAAATCACCCAAAAAATACACCAATATCGGGGGGAAAATCCCCAAGGGCGCTTTGCTGGTTGGACCGCCGGGAACAGGTAAAACCCTGCTGGCCCGCGCGGTGGCCGGAGAAGCCGGTGTAACATTTTTCCGCATGTCCGGTGCCGACTTTGTGGAAATGTTTGTCGGTGTGGGAGCGGCCCGGGTGCGGGATCTGTTTAAGCAGGCCAGAGACAAGGCGCCCTGCATTATCTTTATTGATGAGCTCGATGCCATCGGTAAAAGCCGTGCCGGAACACTGGCTACTAACGATGAGCGGGAACAGACCCTTAACCAGCTTCTGGTGGAAATGGACGGATTCGACTCTACCAGCGGGGTTATTATTCTGGCGGCAACCAACCGTCCTGAAGTGCTGGATCCGGCCCTGCTGCGTCCCGGACGTTTTGACCGGCAGGTGGTTGTGGACAAACCCGACCAGGCCGGCCGTGAAGCCATTCTGCGCATCCATGCCAAAGACGTTAAAATGGAAGAAGAAGTGGATCTGGCGGATGTGGCCAAGGCAACCGCTGGACTCTCCGGCGCGGATCTGGCCAACATTGTCAATGAAGCGGCTCTGCTGGCTGTGCGTCTGGGCCGGGACAAGGTGAATAAAGATGATTTCATGGAAGCCGTGGAAAAAGCGGCCATAGGTCTGGAAAAAAAGAACAAGCTGCTTAACCCGCATGAAAGGGAAGTAACCGCCTACCACGAAACCGGACATGCCCTGGTGAATGTGTTTACTCCCGATCAGCACCTGGTAAAGAAAATTACCATTGTTCCCCGGGGCTACGGCATTATGGGTTACATGCTTCCGGTTCCGGAAGAAGAGCGTTCTTTCCAGACCCGGGAAGAGCTTTTGGGACGTATTGACGTGGCTCTGGGAGGCCGTGCCGCCGAAGAAATTATCTATGGTACCGTTTCTACCGGAGCGGGCAACGACATTATGCGGGCCACAGACATAGCCCGTGCCATGATTACCCGGCTGGGCATGAGTGAACGTTTTGCCAATGTTTCACTGGACAAACGGGGCGGCGGCTATCTTGGAAACGATCAGCCCTACGGGCAGACCCGTGAATATTCAGAGGAAACCCAGCGTTTCATCGATGAAGAAATTGCGCGGATTATGGCTGAACGCTACCAGCGGGTTCTGGCCCTGCTGACCGAACAGCGGCAGCTGCTTGAAGACATTACTTCCCGTCTGATGGAAACCGAAACCATTGAGCGGGAAGAGCTGATGGAAATGATTGAGCAGAACGAAGTGGCAAAAGCCGCATACGAGGCTCGGAAAGCTTCTGATTTGAAACCCTCCGAAAGGGCCAGGGTGTCCGGCGAAGCCCGAAACGAAGCCATTAAGGAGCGTCTGGCCGAACGGCGGGCTGCTGAAGAAGAGGCCGCCCGCAAAGCCGAAGAAGAGCGGCTTAAAAAAGAAGCGGAAGAACAAGGCGGCCAGACAAAACACCCGGGCCTGCGGCCCGGGCAGGAATCATCCAAAGAAGACAAGTCCGATGAATAGAGCGCGCTGCGGGAAGCTTGTGGAGGGCTGATGAGCATTCGCAAAAAACGTCAGGAGTTTATAGACCGCACGGCCCGCAGGCCGCATGGGGAAAAGGCAAAAAGAGGCTACAGCCATCCGGTTGCCCATTACAAATCGTTTAGGGCAATACTGGAAAAACTGCAGCTTGACCAAACGGATAGATACGTGGAAATAGGCTGCGGCGGAGGTGTACTGCTGGAGCAGGCGCTGGAAACAGCATGCAGCGGGGCCGCCATAGACCACAGTTCCGACATGATTGAAATAACGCGGGAGCGGCTGAAAGATGTTCCTCCGGAACGGTTCCAGCTGGTGGAAGGGGACGCGGCTCAACTTCCCTGGGCTGATGAAAGTTTTAGCGCGGCGGCCTGCGCCAATATGTTCTTTTTTGTGGTAACCATGGGCCGCAGGCTTCTGGGAAGAATAACTTTTGGCTGGCTGTATTCCCTGAAAACCTATTCAGACGCGGAAATGACCGCTATGCTGAAGGCAGCCGGTTTTCAGCAAATCAGTGTTAAGACAGGCAGGGGGCTGGGGCAGCTCTGTTATGCCGTGCGCCAGGAGGTATAGGGTATGAATTTCAGCTGGCAGTTTATTGTTGACATAGGAATACTGGGCGGAGCATTAATGATTGCCACCTGGATACGGGCCCGCGTCCGGTTTTTCCAGAAGTACCTTATTCCCAACGCTCTGACAGCCGGTTTTCTTCTCTTGCCTTTTTACAACTGGGTGTTTCCGCACATTGGCATGGGAACCGAAAGTCTGGGAAACATAGTGTTTCATTTTCTCAACATCTCCTTTATTGCCATGACTCTCCGTGTGAGTAAGGAAAAACGCCGTTCCAGCCATGATGTTTTTGCAACCAGCACTACCGTACTCAGCCAGTATGTTATTCAGTGTTTCCTGGGTACTCTCCTTACCATTCTGCTGATTAAAACCATCTTGCCCAATCTGTTCCCCGGCTTTGGTCTTTTTGCAACTCTCGGTTTTTCTCTGGGCCCGGGGCAAGCCTTTGCCATTGGAAAAGGGTGGGAACAGATGGGTTTTGCCGGCATGGGCGATGTAGGACTTACCTTCGGCGCTCTGGGATTTATCTGGGCCTGTTTCGGCGGGGTTTTTCTGGTTAATTACGGTATCCGTCAGGGCTGGATATCCAAAGAAGAACTGACTGCCATGAATCAGGGTAAGGTTCGTCAGGGGGTATTGCGCCGGGGCGAGAGCAGCGAGTCATCGGAAGTAATGAATATTACCAATCCCGAAGCTATTGATCCCCTTACCTTTAATGCCGCTCTGGTTTTATTCACCTATCTGCTTTCTTTTCTGGGACTGAAAGGACTTTCCTGGCTTCTCTCTTTCCTGGGGAATCCGGGGGTGCAGCTGGCAACAAATCTCTGGGGTATTATGTTTATCTTCAGCGCGCTGACGGCCATGCTGGTGAAGGCTCTTATCCGGGCTTTGCGGATTGAATACATTATTGACAATCAGCGGATGACCCGTATCAGCGGTTTTACTGTTGATTATATGGTTAGCTCGGCTATTGCCGCCATTAGTGTAACAGTTGTTCTGAATTACTGGCTTCCCATTGTTCTTATAGCCGGCATAGCCGGTCTGGCTACTACCTTCAGTCATGTATGGCTTTCCAGCCGTATTTTTCAGGACCATGTGTTCTTCCGGATGATTATGGTGTACGGCGCGGCAACCGGTACGGCTCCCACAGGTCTGGCTTTGCTCCGGGTGATCGATCCGCAGTTTGAAACGCCTGCCAGCCGTGACTTTATGCTTTCGGCCGGTATTACATTTCTGGCGGCCATTCCCATTATACTGACGGCAAACATGCCGGCCATGGGAGCGGTGAACGGCACTTTAAAGCCTACTTATCTGGTACTGCTGCTCTACACAGTTTATCTGGCAGCCTGTTTTGGAGCCTACCTTGTTCTGTCCGGAAGGCGGCGTTTCAAAAACCCCTCATCTTTCTGGCTGCGGCGGAAGAACTAATATCCTTCAAGGGTGTCCAGAAGCAGGCCTGCTCCCAGAATGCAGGCGGTTTCTGTTCGGAGAATTCTTTCTCCCAGGTGCAGGCGGGTAAATTCGTGCCTGTCCAGAATATTCCGTTCCCTGCCGCTCCAGCCCCGTTCGGGGCCTACCGCCAGAACGGCGCTGTCTGCACGAAAATCTGCATGAGCGGTTTTCCATGTAATCCAGCTTTGCGCGTCTTCTTCGTTATCCAGGGCAATTCTCAGCACCTCTTCTCCGCTGAATGAATCCAGCTCTCTGAGGGCGGCCGGCAGGCTTGCCTGCTGAACAACTTTTGGAAGCAGTGTACTTCCTCCCTGCATGGCTCCGTCTCTGAGGGCTTTTTCCCACAGACCGTCCCTCCACAGGCGGCTGCCCATGTAGGATTTTTCATTCAGCTCCGTACCGCATACGTGTATTTCCCGAATTCCCAGAGAACAGCAGTCTTTCAGCAGCCGCCGGGCTGTAGGGGGGCGGGGGCATCCCAGAATTAGAGTGAGAGGGCGTAATGGCGCGGGGTTCCGGCTGATCTGGCGGAATTCCCATTCCCAGCCCGAGCGGGTCTTTTGGAGCAGGCGGGCCTGCCCTAAAGGGCCTGATGTTATTCCGGCCCGGAAATAATCACCCGGCTGAATTTTAAGAACATTGAATAAATGACGCAGCCGTTCATCTGTTTCAGGGAGGGTTCTGCCAATCTCTTCCGGCTCAAAAAGAATAAGGTTCATCTCCTGCCGCCGCTAGTAGGACTGTACTTCGTCGTGGACAAACTCCAGCTGTACACCTGCCTTTTTGAAGAGTTCTTCCGACTCGGCTCCGGCATGATATTTCCGTTCACACACTACCCGGCTTATTCCGCAGCTGATAATAAGCATGGCACAGGTGCGGCATGGGGTCATGCGGCAGTAAAGGTGCGCGCCGTTGAGGGCCGCTCCTCTTTTGGCTGCCTGACAAATAGCGTTTTGTTCCGCGTGTACTGTACGGACACAGTGCTGCCGTTTTTGCCCGTCCGTATGAATTACCTCGTTAAACAAATGGCCCGCTTCATCGCAGTGCGGCAGTCCCGGAGGCGAGCCCACGTATCCTGAAGCCAGAATCTGGCGGTCCTTAACAATAACACAGCCGCTGCGGCCGCGGTCGCATGTGGCTCTCTGGGCAATGGTATTGGCCACCTGCATAAAATATTCATCCCAGGTAGGACGGGTTACTCTCATCTTCTTCCCCCCTTTGTTGTGTACGTTATATCATATCAGTGATGGATGGTGATTTACTACGGGCCTGGAAACGGCTGAAAAAGAAGCACGGCTGGAACAACACTGAGGCCATAGATTCCGATCTGCGGCAGGCCATGGTGCGTATTCTCGGCCTTCCCGAAGATTTCGGAGAAGAACTGGCCGATTATTTTCTGCCCTCTCCTGCGGGAGAAGAAGAACTCTACCGCAGTGAAGAAGTAATGGAACTCTTCGGAGGTACATGGAAGCCCCAGGAGAGTGCTCTGAATATTGACGACTGGGAATTCCTGCGCGATCTGGTAAACGCCTGGGCCCGGGAACTGGATATGGACACAGTAACAGAGCTGATGCGCCATATTCTGGATAACGGCGGTTTCCGCTCGCGTTAATGTCAGTAGCGGTCGGGCACACGCAGAGGCTCCGCCTGTTTCAGACCTGAAATTCTGCGGGGAGCCGGCCGCGGCGGCAGCGTTATCTTTTCCCGCGGAACGTCAGTGTAGGGAACCAGACTGAGAAGGTGGGCTATGGTGTTCAGCCGAACCCGCTTTTTATCGTCAGATTCCACCACCCACCACGGGGACATCTCTGTGTGAGTAGCCGCAAACATTGCGTCTCTGGCCTGTGAGTATTCTTCCCAGCGTTCCCACGACTTCAAATCCATGGGACTGAATTTCCACCGCTTCAGCGGATCTTCCAGCCGGCTGCGCAGGCGTTTTTCCTGCTCTTCAAAACTGATGCTGAGCCAGAATTTGATAAGCCGTATCCCTGAACGGATAAGCATGTTTTCAAAGTCCGGGCAGGAAATAAGGAATTCCTCTACCTGCTGCGGCGTTAAGAAACCCATAACCCTGTCTACTCCGGCGGCGTTGTACCAGCTGCGGTCGAACAGACATATTTCTCCGGCTGCCGGTAAATGCTTTACATAGCGCTGAAAGTACCACTGGGTTACTTCCCGGTCTGTGGGTTTTCCCAGAGCAACAATGTGCGCCACCCTGGGGTTCAGATACTGGGTAATGCGTTTAATGGTACCCCCCTTGCCCGCGGCATCCCGGCCTTCAAAAATAACAACAATGCGTTCTCCGCCGGCTTTTACCCATTCCTGAAGTTTGATCAGTTCCCCCTGAAGGCGGGCAAGTTCTTTCTCGTAGAATTTCTTCTCCAGTTTGCCGTTTTTCTTCCCCAAAATCTTCTCCCCTTATAAATGACAGGGAACCATTATACCATGAAATGGAACAGCCGCGCTTTTAATCTATAACGGCAAGACCGCCTGCTAATGAGCCGGGGCCGGTCCTGCCGGTATTATGGGGCGTCAGGCTCCTTTTTCCAGTTTCAGGGTCCGGGTGGGCTGGTCGCAGATTTCGGGAGGTCCGTAATACTGAATGGCTCCGGGAAATGTGTAGGTTTCTTCCACGGCCCATTTGTCCCTGTTCTCAGCGAACAGTTTGAATGGCGCTCCGTCCAGTTCCACCAGCGCTTTGCGGATAACCGGCTTGCGTGTACCGTGACGCTGTTCCATGTTCATCATCATGGTAAGGGGTACGCCTCCGGGAATCCATTCCGACGCGCTCTTGTGGAGATCGGCCAGATTGGAAATATAGCCGGTCAGTCCCGCTGCAAGCAGAAGAAAAGCCGAATATCCCAGTCCGTAACAGTAGTCTGAGTCGAAATTGGAAGGGAACGCGCAGCGGCCTTCATAGCCGAAAAAGTGATTCAAAGCGCTGAAGTGTCCATTGTACTCACCTTTTAGTTTCAGCCGTTCCAGACGTTCTTCCACAAGTTCTATCAGCAGTTTTTCTGTTTCAATACGGGAAACCTGTACGTTACCGTGCGGATCCCTGTCGTCCAGGAGCTGCTTCTGAATGGAACGGGGCAGGGACGAGAAAACATAGGAAGAGTCCCTGGAAAGTTCATGGTTTACCCATTCCTGCTGGTCTTCCACACTGTGAAGGGTGGCAAAATATTCCGCATCGCGGGCCAGCAGATCGTTAAGTTCGGCAATCAGCGCGCCAACCTCGGGAATAAATTCAATAAGCCCCTCCGGAACAAGAATAACGCCGAAGTTTAAGCCTTTGGCTGCTCGGGCCTGAATAACAGAGGTAATCTGTTTAACCACATCGTCCAGAGACATGTTTTTCTTTTTTACTTCCTCTGAGATAATACAAATGTTCGGCTGAGTCTGCAGGGCGCATTCCAGAGCAATATGGCTGGCGCTGCGTCCCATCAGTTTGATGAAATGCCAGTATTTTTTTGCGCTGTTGGCGTCTTTCTGAATATTGCCAATCAGTTCGCTGTAAGTTTTGGTGGCTGTATCAAAGCCGAAAGAAGTTTCGATATGCTCGTTTTTCAAATCGCCGTCAATGGTTTTCGGGCAGCCCACTACGGTAATGCCGCTGTTTTTCTTTTTAAACCATTCAGCCAGAACTGCGCCGTTAGTGTTGGAATCGTCTCCGCCAATAATAACAACGCCGTCAATACCGTATTTTTTGCAGGTGGCCAGGCTCTTTTCAAACTGTTCTTCGGTTTCCAGCTTGGTGCGGCCCGAGCCGATAATGTCAAATCCTCCGGTGTTCCGGTAGGAATCCATTATGGTATCGGTAATTTCAATAACATTGTCATCAATTATGCCTGAAGGACCGCCTTTGAATCCGTAGAGAACCGATTCGGAATTGGCTTTTTTCAGCGCGTCGTAAATTCCGGCTATAACATTGTGGCCGCCGGGTGCCTGACCGCCTGAAAGAATAACTCCAAGCTTTCGTGCCCGGGATACTTCCTTGTTCTCTCCGGGTACAAAACGGGCAACGGGAGCTCCGTAAGTGAGGGGGAAGAGCTCTCTCATCTGAATCTGATCCGCTACCGATTCAGTAGGCTGGCCCAGGGCTATGCTAATACCGGTAATATTGCCGGTCAGAACAGCTGGAAGTTTAGGCTGGTATGAATAACGGGCTTTCTGCAGTGGAGAAAGGTTGGACATGAAAAAGACTCCTTAATGTCTGTCGGGTTTTCCCTATTTCACGTTTTTTCAGCCTCTCTGGTCAAGGGGGTAGGGGGAAACATGCGCTTTATTGCTGAACGCATTCAGCCGCAAAGCTTTTTAATCTTTTAGCGGTTTTGCATGCAGTGGAGCAGAAGATTGTAGAGTTCTTTTTCTTCATTTATGTCCACCTGAACAACTTCGCTGAGAAATAACGGTGGATTTTCTGCAGTCTTTCGTATTTCCGCATCGGCTTTATTCGGAGTGCCGTCGGGCTGGAGGGCGGCGAATGTCAGTCCGGCCTGAAACACTTTTAAGGAGGGCAGGAGCTGCAGACCGTGCTTGCGGGCCAGCTCCAGAGCGCCTACTACTCTGTCCTGCCTGTGGAGTTTTCTACGCAGATCCCGTCCTACGCGGTAAATGGTATCTCCCAGAACCTTGTTTTGGAACCGGCTCAGGAGATCGGTAATGTGTTCTTCTATCTCTGTTGCAGTAAATATTCCCGGATATTCCAACTGGAGTGCCTGACCGCTTATTTGCATGTTTTTTTTGACGGCAGATAAAATGGACGGATTGGCCAGAGCCTCCCATACGTAATGTATATTGGAATCTGTTTTGTAACCCAGATAAGCTGTGGCGGCGTGTCCAAAATTGTGAATATAGAGTTTTCGGGCTACCCATGGGGCAATGGGCGATACCGGCATGATATCCGGGGCAAGGGGAAGCGGGCCGGTAAATCCGTCGGCATCAACAATCAGGGTGTTAAATTCTTCAGCCCAGCAGAGCAGCGGGTTTTGAGCCACTACATCTCTTGGCATAATGGGAACCATTTTGCCAATACTGGTTTCAACAATACCAATATTATTGCCAATACGGTTCGATTCAATACCGTTTTCCTGTAACTTTTGCCGGGTTAGCCCGGCGGCACCTTTAAGATTTTCTGCCAGAATAATATCAAAGGGTCGTGTGCGGTTTAACACTCCTTGAGCAATGGAGCAGAGTATGGCCGGCAGGGCTTTGGCCCCCACACAGGTAACGCATAAATCTGCATCATTGAGTTCTTTCTGAACAGCTTCTGTGTTTTTTCCGTCAACTCCGCGAACAGGACTAATTATGCGGTTTTTTTCTCCTTTATCAGATTTGTAAACCACTTTGTAACTGCTGTGTTTTTCCAGTGCCGAAAGAATGGTCGGGGCAATATCCACAAACACTATTTCATATCCGCCATCTATAAACACTGGTGCAATAAAAGATCGTCCAATATTTCCAGCCCCAAAAATGATTACTTTTTTGTTCATCAGTTTTTCCTGCCTTCGGCAAGCTGTTTTCGATATGCTTCAAAATACGGTTGCATTATGGCCAGCTTCTCTCCAGGTTCATTTTCGTAATACACTCCGCCAAGGCAGGTAAGGGCTAACGAACTGGCGGCTGTTGCGCTGATAACAGCTTCTTCCAGATTAAGTTTATTTTTATTTTCTTGGTTTTCTTGCCTTTCAGCCATTTGGTGCGCCAGAGAATCTATAAGACCGCCAACAAAGTTATCGCCGCAGCCTGTGGTATCGCGGGGTGCTGTAATGCTTTTTAATATGTTATCGGCGTAACGGCAGGTTGGCATAGAGTTCTGGGAAAGTTCTCTGAACGAACTATTGTTGTTAACAGCCATAAGAACATCATTTACTCCCTGAGTAATAATAATGGCTCCGCATCCCATATTAAGAAACCATTGGAGTGCTTCCTGTGGATTTTTTTGCCCTGAAATTTTCAGAGATTCTTCCCTGTCTACAGCCAGAAGATCTATGTTGGAATAATTCTCTACAAGCGGCCAGGGTTTACCCTTGAGTTTTGCTTCATTGCGGAAGTCAAAAACTGTATTGACCATGATAAAAGCGCCTTTCTTTTTTCCTTTTCCGCAAAGTTCGTCCAGGTTGTCATGCAGGGGCGGGAGTAGCGCTGTACCGCCAAATTGAAGGAAATCGGCATTAAAGAAATCTGCGGGAAGGCACTTCATGCCGTAAGCTCCGGCTGCTCCAATTGTATTGATGAAGGTGCGTTCTCCTTGTCCATTTTTGTAATTCTGGTCTGAAAGAACATCCGTACAGGGTGTGGCGTTATTCAGCACGGTTAAATCGTCATCCGGGAAGTGTGTTTTATTGAGCAATTCCCGGAGTTTCTTTCCGTTGGCATCCTGTCCAAGGACACCGGCAAAGCGGTAATGAATATCTTTTCTGCGGCATACTTGTGCGCAGTGAATAATGGGAACAATACCAGGGCCTCCAATGCTGGAATTATCCGGCTCCCGGCCTTCCGTGAGTTCTGAAAGAATGTTTGGGTATTCGGTATTGGCAAATTCAGATAGTGCTTCAGCAAATGTCAGCCCTCCGGTTACCAAACCTCCGTCTCCGGCATTTTTGCTTTCTAATGAACGATAAGCTTTTGAATTAAAAGGTATATGATTGTAAAGTTTGTCGAGTAATAAACATCCTGTTGCATTCACTTTGATCATACATTGTCTCCTTGTGTTGGTTCCTGTAGCCGGTTGATATACATGAACTGCTTCGGGAAGCCCAGAGATTGTTTTTAGTTGAATCCGGCACTGCCGGCTGAATTTCTCGTCTGATCATAATATATCCGGTAAAACTTTGTTTCTGTAAATTGTGTAGAAGAATAATAAAATAATGTAGAGATTTCAGTATTATGGATAGATTAAAATGCCTCAATTACCCATAAGGATTTTAAAATGTCAAAGAACCAGTCTGATTTTCGTTACAATACAGGAGAGGCTGCGGTCCCCTGGGATGCTGTAGGTGAATCTTTCAATGAGCAAGATGCTCTTAAAATGCTGCGTTTCCTTTTTCAGGGTGAAGGTGAGGAGTACAGCCGTGCCATGGAAAATGTGAAAAAATCCCTCTCTTCATTGGTGCAGGTCAGTTCACCTCCGGGGAAGCTTTCGCTTGGCAGCAATGTTGTAAAATTAGAGAATACAGTTGATTCCTGTCTTGGGGTCAAAGACAGCCTTTTTGTAACAAATGCTACAGCTGGTTTTGAAATAGCTTTCCGTTATGCGGGTATTAAGGCCGGAGACGAGGTACTTGTTCCTGCAATAACTTTTATAGCAACAATGGCCTACCCTCTTTCAGTGGGAGCCAAGGTTGTTTTTGTTGATGTTGATCCGCTCACGCTGAATATGGATCCCAAAGACCTTGAGCGTAAAATTACCAAAAAATCAAAAATGATAGTTCCTGTGCACATAGGCGGTTATCCTGTTGATATGGATGCTGTTATGGAGGTTGCGGAAAAGCATAATTTACTTGTCCTTGAAGATGCCGCACATGGTTTCGGTGGAACATACAAAGGCCGGCCGCTGGGAACCATAGGACATTTTGGAGCTTTTAGTTTTCATGAAGTTAAAAATATAACGTCATTTGGAGAAGGCGGTATTCTTGTTTCCAGGTTACCGTTTGCAAAGGAAATGAAAAAAGCCCGGTTCCTTGGGCTGGATATAGCCAATCCCATAGATTATTGGCTTTATGATGTAACTGCTCTTCAAGGGAAGTCTGAATTGTTTGTTGCTCAGAATTCTTCAACCACGGAAATTCAGGCAATAGCTCTGCTTGCTCAGCTGGAACGCTACAACAAAATTTTGGCTGAAAGAAAGAAAAATGTTGAATATCTTAACAGCCGGCTTTCAGAGTGTGATGCACTGACTCTGCAGCCTGTTGGAACCGAAGGAAGTGAACCTACATACCATCTTTATCTTCTTCAGATAGATCAGGATAAGGCCGGAGGTGATATTCAGCAATTCAGAAAAAAACTGGAAGAAAAAAGTGTTACTTCTATACCTCATTTTGCACCGCTTTACAGGTTTTCGATTATCAGACAGCTTGGATATAATCAAGAAGAAATAGCCAGAGGGTGTCCGGCGGCGGAAGAGGCCTTCCTTCACAGGTTTACACATCTTCCTGTTTACGGGTTGTCTGTTAAGCAGCTCGATTACATGGTTGATGCCATTCTGTCTTCTGTAGAAGAAATGCGGCAGGGTGCATGAAAAGCATTAACCTGAGAAACTGTATCTGGATATTTTTCCCTGTAATCAGGATGTATGATTCCTGTCAGGAGCTTTTGAAACAGGAGGCATTGTTGAAAATCTTCTGTTGAAGGAAATTGCCTGAGTCCGGGAGCTGCGAAGGTGAAAGTGTATGCTGCATAAAAAATCAAAAAAAATGAAAAAAGCAAAGATAAAAGAAAACCTGGTGGGGTATTTGTTTATTCTTCCCAATCTGACCGGTTTTCTGGTCTTTACGGTTTTTGCTGTAGTGTTTTCATTCTACATGAGTTTTACTGATTGGAGTCTGATTAAAAAAATTGAGAATATATCCACTGTTGGGTTATCTAACTATGCTCATCTTTTTTCAGATAAGTGGTTTCATGCTTCCATCATGAATAATTTATGGTTTCTTCTTGTTATTCCTGTAGAACTGTTTTTTGCCATGGTTTTTGCCTTTCTGGTGAATGATAAAGTTTTTTGCCGTAATGCCTTCAGAACCATTCTTTACCTTCCCAATATTACAAGCATTGTTGCCATATCGGTTATCTGGTTTACCCTTTTTAATCCCCGTACGGGACCGGTTAATGAACTTCTTAGAAATATCGGTATAAACAATCCTCCTTTGTGGTTATCCAGTACACTATGGGCAAAGCCCACCATTGGACTTCTTATGATATGGAAAACAGTTGGTTATTATACCATTCTATACCTCGCGGCTCTTCAAGCCATCCCCCGGCATTTATATGAGGCTGCTACTGTAGATGGTGCCAATCTGACCAGTCAGTTTTTTAAAATAACAGTGCCTCTGATATCGCCTACAACTTTTATGCTGACTATTTTATCGGTCATAGGCATTTTTAAGGATTGGTCACTTATTCAGATAATGACTGAGGGCGGTCCCGGGACATCAACTTATACAATCGGTTATTACATATATTACGCCGCATTCAGGAAAATGCGCATGGGGTATGCGGCAAGTATGTCGTGGGTACTTCTTGGTATTATTCTTGTATTTACAATTATTCGCTTTCGGTTTGAAAAGAAAAAAGAGTTATAGGGTATCAGGGATGAATAAAAAGGTTCTTTCTACAGCTAAAGTGTCCCGCTCTAAGGAGGGTTATTACAACACAAAACGGTTTTGGAGCAAGATGCTGTTAACCCTTATTATGTTTTTCTTTTCTATAACAATGCTGTTGCCTTTTTTATGGATGATATCAAGTTCCTTTAAAGATTCCATTTCAATGTTCAGTTTTCCTATTCAGTGGATTCCGGAGGTTTGGGATTTTTCAGGGTATAAAGAGGTATGGACCGGTGAAGTAAACTTTGGGGTTTTTTTCCTTAATTCAGTTAAGGTTACTGTTCTGGCGGTTTTGGGTACTTGTATTTCATGTACCATGGGTGGTTATGCCTACGCCAAAATTAATTTTGCAGGCCGGGAACAACTTTTTCTGGCAAAGTTGTCAACAATGATGATCCCTTCACAGATAACCATGCTGCCTACTTTTATGATTTTTAAATGGCTTGGGCTTATAAATACTCACGCGGCCTTGTGGCTTCCTTTTTTTCTGGGCCAGCCTTTTGGCACATTCTTAATGAGACAGTACTTTATTAAGGTTCCGCAGGAACTCATTGATTCTGCAAAAATAGATGGAGCAGGTCATTTCAGGATATTTTTTACTATTGCACTTCCTCTCGTCAGGGCTGGTTTTTCTGTTTTGATTTTTCTCTATTATGTATGGTCGTGGAATTATTATGAGGGTCCGCTGCTTTATATAAGAAGCACTAATTTGTACACTCTTCCGCTTGCCTTAAAGTTCTTTTCCAATGAATACAGTACCAATTATACGGCCATTATGGCGGCAGGTGTTTCCATGACAATTCCGGTTCTTGCTTTGTTTGTCGGACTTCAGAAGTTTTTTATTCAGGACATTTCTTCAACAGGTTTGAAGGGGTGAACCGTATAAAATATAAATTTTTTCATTATGGAGGAAAAAATGAAAAAAGGTGTTATTGTTTGTTTAGTCTTTGGCCTCTTGTTATTTGCAGTTTCTCATCTATCAGCTAACGGAGGCTCTGATGTTTCAGCAGGGAGTTCCGAAAAGGAAAAGGTTGTCTGGGCGGCTTATGGTTATCTGGACCAGGATAAGGCTGGCCGTATAGCTGCTGCTTTTGAAGAAAAATATCCCCAGTATGAGGTGGAGTATGTTGACTTGGGGAATAAGGACTATATTGTCAGACTGGATACCATGATTGCCTCTGGAGAAAGGGTGGATATGGCCCTGACAATGGATTTTGTTGATTATTCAAACAGAGCTGCAGAAGGAATGTTTCTGCCCATTGAAGATTACCTTACAGAAGACGGGTTTGATCTTCACGATGCCTTTGGTGATGGCATAGATGCTTCGTATATAAAGGGAGAGCTTTATGGTCTTCCGTATACAAAGGGCGGATTTTATGTTTTTTACAACAAGGATATGTTTGATGCCGCCGGTGTTCCATATCCGAATAATGGCTGGACGTGGAAAGAGTTTGAGGAAACAGCCAAAAAGCTGACAAAAGGTTCCGGAGCCGAGAAAATTTACGGAGTAAATGTCCATTTCAGATGGGGCTATGGTATTGAAACCTTGCCGGCCCAGATGGCAGGATGGGTTCCCTTCAAGAATGATAATACAGCCAATCTTGATGATCCCAGAATAAAGTCCGCTCTTAAAATGTGGGACAGAATGCAGAATAAAGATAAGTCGGCAATAAGTCTGGCTACTTTTAAAGCTGAGCAGATTGGTTCCAGAATGCCTTTTGCCGAGGGTGATGCTGCAATGCTTTTAAGTAACTGGTGGTCTGCGAGCTGGTTTATAAATGCAAAATTCGGTTCGGCTGAAGGCGATAAGCTTCTGAATTTTGATTTTGATGTTGTCAATATTCCCAGACCGGATTCTTCAGTGCCTGATAATCTGAACGCCACAGATTTGGATTGGTACTACGCCGTTCCAGTAACTGCCGAAAATCCCAAAGGTGGTGCTCTTCTTGCCAGATTTATAATTACCGATATGCATACAAAGTTCGGTACACTTACATCGTACAAACATCAGGATTTAAATGAATTCAAGGAAACCTTTACCAAATACATTGATTCTGAAGGTGTGGAACATGTAATGAACTACTCTGATGATTTTGTAATGAAGGTAATGGGTAACTGGACAGAATCTATTGCTACTTATTACAAGAACAAAGATCTTATAAATCCTGAAGGGCTTGGTGTTATAAAGGACATCTATAACCAGGAACGCGAACTGTATTATCTGGGTGAACAGACTCTGGATGAAACAGTTAAAAGAATGCAGGAAAGGGCTCAGGCTGAACTGGACTCCATGAATTAATTCATTTTTGAAATCTGCCGGTATCCTTTTGGGTACTGGCAGGCTTCAGTTCTCAATTGAGTGTAAAAGAGATTCTTATGAAAATAATTGAACATAAGACACTGGTCAAAAACGATGATTATAATAGTTTCCCAAGTATAGTTCGCGCTTCAAACGGAAATCTCCTTGCTGTCTTCAGACAGGCCGACAACAGCTTGAAAAAATACGGTAAAGTAACGCATGTTGATCCCTCATCTCATGTGTCCATGATTGTGTCGGAAGATGACGGGTTGCATTGGAGTAATGCCCGAATTATTCATAATGATGATTTAGGCTCCCAGGATCCCTGTCTGAACTGTTTTGATGACGGAATGCTTATCTGCAGTTTTTTCCAATGGAAGGTTGTTCCTTTAGACCGGAAAGAAGAATTAGGCGAAGCTTTTGAATATCACGGAAGGACAGTGTTTGACCGGTGGGCTGCTTTAAATATTGGTACAGCCTGTATCCGTTCTTTTGATAATGGAAAGACCTGGGATGGACCGTGGTCAATGGAGCCTTCCGGTTTGGATGGAGCTACTGCCTTGAGTGGTAATATAATTGAGCTGCCTTCAAAACGTTTACTGGCGCCGGTTTATGCTTCTAAATGTTTTGGTGAACTGACCCGGTGTTTTATTCTCAGTTCTGATGACAGGGGACAAAGCTGGAAGCTTTACGGAGAAGTGCCTGGAGATCCGAACCTGTATTTTCTGGAGCCTTTTCTTTACAATCATCCATCTCCCGGGCGTTTTGATATTCTTATGCGTACCCAGCGCGATTTTCGTAAATATGATTTTGATGACACATATCTGCCGCTTCATGTTGCTTCTTCCCATGATAACGGCATAACTTGGAGTCAGCCAAAGGCTACCAAACTCTTTTGCCCCAATCCTATTCATGCCTTGAATATTTCAGACAACCGTCTTCTGTTATCTTACGGACAGAGACGCGAACCCATGGGTATAGAAGCTTTTTTGTCTGATTCAAACCAACTTGATTTGGATTCGCCCAAGATTGAGATGATAAGATCCTCAGAGTCTGGGGATCTCGGTTATACAAGTGCTGTTGTACTTAACGATGGTTCAGTTTTGATTGTGTATTACATGACAGATGCGGATGAGTCAGCTTTTATTGGTGCTACAAGGGTAGAGGTTTGAACATGAAAGCAAAAAAAACATTCTCTGGTGTTTATCCGGCAATTATATCTCCTGTTGATGAAACGGGCCGTATTATTGAATCTGAACTGAGGTCTTTAATTCGTTATTTTTCGGAGGCCTCAGTTGCAGGAGTGTATGTATGCGGAGGAACAGGTGAGGGAATACTCCTACCTGTAGAAAGCAGAAAACGTATTGCAGAGATTGTAATGGACGAGGCCAAACCGTACGGCATGCAGGTTATTGTACATATAGGAGCTTCGGACCCTGATAATAAAAAAGTGCTTGTGCAGCATGCGGAGTCTTTGGGGGTCGATGCCCTTTCTTCAATACCGCCTATCTATTTTTCATACAATAGAAAAAGTATTTGTGATTACTACAGATGGATAGCCGGACTTACTGAGTTGCCGCTTATTATTTATGCTTCCGTACAGGCCGGGATAAATTTTACCGCTGATATGGTGGAAGAACTTGCTGCTGTTCCGAATATAAAAGGAATAAAGTTTACCGGATACAACTTCCACGAGTTATTAAAAATTTCTGAGGTTGTACCATCCGATTTTTCCATTATCAACGGTGCTGATGAGTCCTTTATCTTTGGTCTTCTTGCCGGTGCAGACGGGGGCATTGGCTCAACTTATAATATTATGCCGGATAAGTTTCAGTCCCTTTACGAATTATGGTCAGCCGGAATGGTAGATGAGGCTGTTTCCCTGCAGAGAGAAATTAATGATGTTATAAGGTTTATCCTTTCTTACCCTGTTATAGGCGCTGTCAAGTATATCCTTGAAAAAAAGGGCTTTAATGTAGGCGGCCCTGTTTTTCCCAATGATACGCTGAGTACACTTCAGAAGGAAGAGCTTTCACGTAAAATGGGGTTTTAAATAAGTTTAAAAGGTTGTAGAGGTTTCATTTTGTCTGATAATAAATATACCAAAGGCAATGGTTCTATAGTTATTATTATTGAAGATATTTCCGAGCCGGCCCTTCAGATCCTTCGAAAGGCAGTCTTTTCTGCTTTTGAGCAGCTGGGTGTGCCATATTGTGTAGAAAAGATTGACAGTCACTGGTGTGATACGTCCAGGGCTAAGCAGGTGCTTGAGCATTCTGCGTTATTGTTCCCTCAGTCTGGCACTATGCGTCTTTTTTCAGATTCCTATGTCAAAGCTCTTGAATCTGCTGTGAAAGCTGGGTTGGGTATTATCTGTTATGAAAAAGATTTTGGAAAACTGCCTCTCTGGTTTATGAAGCTTATGTTGTTTGAACCGGAAAGCATTCGGGGAGGAGAGTGTTCAGAACTGGTTACGGCGGATACAGAAAGTTTTATAACTTGGACAAGAATGGCTGGTGAATCAGTAAAGAGCGACAAAGTTTTTCCTTATTCAGTTTGTAATCAGATATATAAAAGTCGGAATATTTTGGTTAACGAATACGGCGATAAAATGCTTTTTACAGGAAAAAACGGTTCTGGAAAACTGGTATGTTTTCCCTTTGGTATAGAGTTGTTTACTATTCCTTATTTGGGCCATGCCTGTGGTGCTGATGATATATTTTTGCGTTCTGTTGTATTTGCGGCAAGAAAACCCTTTTGTACATGGGGTATGCCTGAAGCTGCCGGACTTGTAATCGATGACTGTTCCGGTTCATATGATCATTTTGGTTATGTTGATATTATGGAGAATCATGGCTGGATTCCCTATTTAGGTCTTTTTACGCAGGCTATTGATGAAGTTGCCCATGATGATATTCATAAAAGTGCCAAATTGCTTAACCGGCGTCATCATGATGGAACCATTGAAATTGGTTTTCATGCTTTGCGTTATAATAAGTCTTTTTGCTTTGATCACCTTGGCAGACGGCCCTTGACTGAAGCAGAGTTGCAGGAACGTTTTGCGTTGTGGGATAAATACCTTAAAGACTGGGAGATTACCCACAGCAGCTGGGCACACCCTCATTTTGGCGAAGTAAGCAGGAATGCGTTGCCTTATTACCAGCAGCGGGGGATCAAATTCCTTACTTATTTGTTACCATTTGATGCTGCCTGGTTTGATGTACCTTCTCTTTATGAGCCGCTTCCCCCAATGCCTCCTTATGGGCATGGAGGGTATTATTTTACGGAACTGCCGGATTCTTCCATTGTGGGATGTAACTGTGTACTGGATAAAAAAAGCAGGGATTCAGCTGAATACGTTGTGCAGACAGATTATCTTTGGGGCTACACACCGTTTTGGAACGAGGCTGACTCAGTAAAGGTGGCTGAATCGGCATTAACACTGGCTACTCAAATTCGGCGGGGTATAGATTCCGGTTTTTATGGTGAAGGAGCAACGCATGAGCAGCGCATAGCTTGCCTGAGGAAGGAAGAGCTGAATGAAATATTCAGTGAAGCAGAAAAGCTGTTGAGTCGATATGATATTCAATCAATGGGTATCAGTTCTCTTCTCGATATTATGAAAAAACGCAGTAGAAGCAATCTTGTTGAGGTAATGACTGGCAACAGTAATGATGTCGTTTCATATTCATTAAGCGGGCCTGAAGCGCTGGGGACCGAGCTGCAGGTTTACTATGATGAACCGGACGGGTTTATCAGCAAAAAACGGCATATTGTTACAGCCGTTGATGGAGTTCTTGCCAGAAATTGATTCTGTACAATCGCTCATTTTGCCATTATATTTTTCAAATAGAGGCAAAAGAGGTGATTAATGCCCGAAAGCAGGGCTACAGATAGGTTTCTCCTGAAAAATATGTCTGTTCTTAAGGAAATTAGGGAAATTTTCTATAGAACAACAGGTTTGGTTCTTTCATTTCATTATCCTGACAAGGATGATTATGATTTTTACCCTACAAGTGAGAAAAATAGCTTTTGCCGTCTTATACAATCAAAGGAAAAGGGGCTGAAATGCTGTCTTAATAGTGACTGTGCTGCCATGCGGAAGGCCTATCAGAGTGGTGAGTTTTGTATATATACCTGCCACGCCGGGCTTACAAATGCGGTTGTACCTCTTGTTTACAAAGGTCAGAAAATAGGGGCCATATTTACAGGACAGATTATTACTGAAAAGCAGGATGAGAAATCTTTTGAAACGGTATATAACAAAATAGCCCATCTTGGTTTTGATAAAGAGTCTGTTGAAAAGGAATTTTATCGCATAAAGCTTTTTGATAAAGATAACTTTCTTCTTGGAATAAGACTGCTGAATTTTATGGCAAATCATATTATTTCTGTTGAAAATGAGTTCCATCTGCTCGCGGAACTTCATCAGAAAGAAAATGAAAAAATGCGTCTGAAAAACAACCTGCAGAAGTTGAGTATTCTTACTTTAAAGGACAGGGTGGATTTCAGAACTGATTATCTCGATTTAAAGGCCGACAGCAGGCAAAAAGAGATGACAATACAAAGAGCGCAGGAGTTTATTGAGCTGAATTTCAGTAAAACTCTGGCTCTTTCGGATGTTGCCGCGGCTGTTTATCTTTCTCCCAATTATTTCAGCAGTCTGTTCAAGGAGGTAACCGGATACAATTTCAGCTCTTATTTGAACAGGGTAAGAATAGAAGAGGCAAAGAAGCAACTCCGTGAAAACCTGCTTCCCATAAAGCAAATTCTCGAACAGGTTGGTTTTAAGGATTATAATTATTTTAACAGGGTTTTTAAGAAAATTGTAGGTGTTCCCCCTGCTTCCTATAGAGATATGTTTGGTACAGCAGATAAGTAAAATTTTTCATAGAAAATTTCAGAATGAACAATAAATTATACAGAGTAATTTTTGTGTAAGTATACTAAATTATAATTAAAATAAAAATTTTAATTATAAGGATTGTCTATGGTCCCTGTCCGTTATGCAATTGTTGGATTTGGCGGTATTGCGGAAAACCGTATAGCAAAAGAAGGGTTTGGCCTTGATAAAAGACGATTCAATGGAAATAAATGTGCGGAACTGGTTGCAGCCTGCGACAATAACGGGGAGCGTAAAGAGGCCGCGGAGTCTCTTGGTTTGAGCTGGTATTCTGATTTTGATACCATGTTGTCTGAAGCTTCTGTTGATGCTGTTATCATAGCGACAAATAACCGTTCTCATGCGCCTCTTGCTAAAAAAGTGCTGTCTGCCGGGAAACATGTTTTTCTGGAGAAACCGGCCGGCACAAGCCTGGATGAGGTTTCTGAATTGATTTCAATGGCTGGCCAGAAAGGCCTGAGTATTGGAATTGATCATATGATGAAACAGAACACACTCAATATCCTTGCACGCGATATGATAAGAAAAAAAGAAATAGGTGTTGTGGAGCATCTGGTTCTTCATATGGAGTTCTCTTTTGGAATGGTACCTCAAGAAGCTGCTACCTGGAGATGTGCGGAGCCAAAAGAATTCGGCGGGCCCATTGGCGATGTAGGGAGCCACTGTTTTTACATGGCTGAATTCCTGCTTGATGATACTATTGAAAGCTTACAGTGTGTGTATGCCCCGAAGCACAGCAAAACGGCTGTGGAAGACGGCGCGCTTGTATATGCTGTTACACGTTCCGGTACTTCCTGCACTATCAGGGTTGCATTTGATCAGAACAGAGGGGGACTTGCTGAAACTATTTCCAATTTCGGATTTGAAGCTTACGGGAGCGGCGGTGCCCTTATGAGCAAGGGCACTCTTTTTCAGTTGTCAGGATTTGATGACGAACCAGTTTCACAAAGTCTTTTAAAGAGCGTCAATGGAAAAATAACGGAATGCACGGGCTCTCAGCCTCAAAATATATATCAGAAGCAAATAGAGGAACACGCTTTATCTATAACTAACGCGGAACTTTTTACCGGTGTTGAGGCCCTGCATAATCTTGAGCTGATATTGCTTTCACATCAATCTGCTGCCAATGGCGGGAAATCAGTAATAGCGGTTAGAACTGGTAAAGGAGATTAAAAATGGTTCGAAATAAAAGTACAATTGCCGATGACTGGTGGGATTATACAACCCTTGATCGGGAGCTTCTTCTTGATGCGGCAAGTTTAAGCCCGGAGGCTCTTCCGGGATTGTCCCGGCCGGGGTTTGAAATACGCGTTTATGACACCCGGGAATCTTTTTTTACCGCTGAAGCGCTTGAATATATCAGTGCCTGGAGAAAAGCCACTCCGGATAATCCTGTGGGTGTATGCGGTCCCATTGGGCCTACCGAACAGCTTCCGCTTGTGGCACAGATAGTTAATGAGTTGCAAATGGATTTACAGAATGCTCACTTCTGGGGCATGGATGAATGGGTGGTTGATGGAAAAACACTTTCTCCTGATGCACCCTTGTCTTTTGCCCGGGCTGATATGGAGCTTTGTTTTAACAGAATTGAGTCAAAACTCAGAATGCCTGAACAAAATCTCCATTTTCCTTCCGTAGAAAGGCTCTCTGAATACAGCTCTTCTTTTGATGATGTAAAATGTCTTCTTGTCCAGGGAGGACAGGGTGAGGTTAAACACTGGGCTTTTAACGATCCCCCCCGGCGTTCAGGAAAATATTCAGACGCTCCTCCTTCTGCGGATGAGTTCCTTTCGCTTCCGGCCAGAGTGGTGGATCTTCATCCTTTGACAAAAATACAGAATGCCCGTACTTCCAGCGGGGGAATAGTATCTGATATTCCTTCTCAGGCGGTAACATTGGGCCCCAAAGAAACCTGGAAGGCTGATACCGTATCAATATGGCATCCAGGCTGGCATGATAATCCTTTTGGCATAAGGCTTACCACTCTCATGATCTCTAAAAAGATAGTTGATACTTCGGTTCCTATGTCCCTTCTGGCTCTTCATAATAATGTTCGCTTTAATTTTCTCAGGAGCGGTATAGGTACATGTATGGTGGAGATGCATTGATGTTGCCCAAGGTTATGGCCATTCATTCTCACCCGGATGATATAGAGTTCATGATGGCCGGTACACTTTTCCGGCTAAAAGAAGCTGGATGTGAACTGCATTATATGAATATTGCGGATGGATGTCTCGGTTCGGTACAGTATTCAAAACTAGAAACGGCTGCCATAAGGCGTAAGGAAGCAATGGCCGCGGCTGAGTATCTGGGGGCATTCTATCATGAAAGTCTGGCTGAAGACCTTGCGGTGTTTTATACCCCGGAGCTTATAGCCAAAACAGCGGCAGTTATAAGAGAAGTTGCTCCTGATATTCTTTTACTGGCCTCACCTGAAGATTATATGGAAGATCATATCAACAGCTGCCGCCTGGCTGTAACTGCGGCCTTCTGTAGAGGAATCCCCAATTATGAAACCGTGCCAGCAATGCCTCCTGTTTTTAATGATATTGTCCTCTATCATGCAATGCCTTACGGACTTACCGATCCCCTGCGAAAGAAGGTTGTTCCTGATTTTTACATTGATATAAGCGGAGTCATTGAAAAGAAAAGAACAATGCTTTCATGCCACAAGAGTCAGAAAGACTGGCTTGACAAGAGTCAGGGCATTAATTCTTATCTGGAAAATATGATGGCGATGAGCCGGAGCATGGGGGAAGAATCCGGTTGTTGTGAATTTGCTGAGGGCTGGCGGCGGCATTCTCATCTTGGCTATTCCAATACGATCCTTACGCCATTGGAAGATATGTTACTTAATTGATTTGTTCTGATTATTTATAATTTTTGAGGCTAATAAAGGAGGTATAATTTGAAGTAAAAAAGTTATTTATTTCATCGGTGTTAACCAGCATATAGTTCTTAGATCTTAGAAAGAGGAGTATAGCTATGAAAAAAATCAGCTTGTTTTTATTGATTGCATTTTCAATAAGTATCATTCCATTAGCTGCCACGGGTGTTAATGAGGAGTCTGTATCCCAGACTGGTGAACAGGTTCTGCATCTTGCTTACAATCAGGATAAAAACACGTATAACAGCTATGATTTTGTGCATCCATGGACAGATACCAGTCTGACTGGGAATCTTATGTGGCTTACATTGCTGAATGCTGATAATAATCTCCAAGTCTGCGGTCCTGAAATAATGAAAGGCTGGGAGATTAAGGATAACGGCCAGACTATTATTATGACAATCCGTAATGATCTTAAGTGGTCAGACGGTAAACCTATTACTATGGACGATGTAACCTGGACCCTGGGACGCATGTGTAAAGATGGAGTTTATTGGGCATATGTTACGAATGCGCTGAAATACATTGAAGGTTTTGAGGATTATAATGCGGGTAAGACCGACTGGATTAAAGGTATACAGGCTGATGGTGATAAGCTGACAATCAAGCTGACAGCACCATATGCTTCGTTCTTAAATCTTATGTGCCAGGTTGTTCCTCTTCCGAAGCATATTTATGAAAACTGCTCTTTTGATAACAATAGCTTCAAGACAGACCCCATCTGGAAGACAATTTCTGTCAACAGTGGAATGTTTGTTATTACGGAACATGTGCCGGGAAGTTATTATATACTGGAACCCAACCCCTATTACGCCGGTAAAGCTCCTAAAATAAAGAAAGTAATCTGTACCGTAACTTCTGACTACGCCACTGCTGCCCGTTCCGGTATTACAGATTTTTTCATGGCTAATGATGCAGAAACCTATGAAGTAATGCAGAATACGCCGAACTTTGAGCTGGAAGTTGTTCCTACAATTTTCTTCCGGTTTCTTTTATTCAATTTCTTTGATTCGGAGGGAATGGAAAAAAGCACTGTTAAAGATTGGCGTGTCAGAAAGGCCATTGCAATGTCTGTTGATTGGAAGACTGTTATTAAGGGTCTGTACGGCGACCAGGCATCATTGACTCAGACCGGGTTGTTGTCTTCCGATGAAAACTATGCAGGTAACTGGTACAGCTACGATCCCGAAGGCGCGCTGGCCCTGTTTAAAGAAGCCGGCTACGATTTCAATCATGCTCTGAAGATTTTCTATTATTACACGGATCAGACAACCATAGATGTTATGGATGCCATTGCATATTATCTCTCTCAAATAGGAGTGAAATGCGAGGCTGTTTATACATCAAATCCTGTAGGTGATGTTTTTGAGGGAAGAACTCACGATCTTGCTTATTTTGGGCTTTCTGCATACGACAATCTCAGCTGGTATCAAATGTATCTTAGAGAGAACATGAACTGGATGATCCCGGCCAGGGATATTTTCAAAGACGAGGTTATGGTTCTTGAGCAGGCATACACTCCAGAGAAGATGGCTGAACAGCTTGCTCTATTGCAGAAAATGGATAGGGAAAATTTGTTCTTCCTGCCTGTATATACTGTTAATCAGCAGATATGGAGAAGTTCACGGCTGAGTATTCCTGAAAATTGCCTGGGTAACCACTGGTTCTTTATGGATTACAAATTTGAAGATTGGGAGATTAAACAGCCTTAGTAGTTTATATATTTCAGGGTTAATTATGACGGGGCTGTTGCAAAAGTAAAATTGCAGCAGCCCCATCGCCGCGTTGACACGCTTGAATGAGGAGAATGAGATGGGCATGCTTAAATTCTTTGCCAGGAAATTTATTCTAATGGTCATTATGATTCTCCTTGTAAGTTTTTTTATTTTTGTCGCCTTAAACAGTACCGGTGTGGATCCTGTGCTTTATACAATGGATATGAATACTTACAACCCGGAAACTGCTCAGCAGATACGGGAATCTCTTGGGCTGGATGATCCATTGTTTGTTCGGTATTTTCGCTGGTGGAACGATATGCTCAGAGGGGACTTCGGCTATAGTATTGCCAAGAAATTTTCAATTAAAGAAGGGCTGCTTTCCAAATGGCCCGCTTCGTTAGAGCTGTCATTATCGGCCTTTGTTCTTTCTACTGTTCTTGGTATTGGGCTTGGCATGCTGACGGCTTTTTATCAAAACAGCATCTGGGATTATATTGGCCGGGGATTTATTGTTTTGGGTAACTCCATGCCGGAGTATTTTTTTGCCCTTATTCTTATTCAGATTTTTTCGGTCCGGCTTGGGTGGCTTCCCAGCGGGGGCAGAATTCCCATGGGTGCTGTTACCTTCTGGGACAGATTCCCCAACATGATATTGCCGGTTATTGCTTTGACAATTCCAATGTGCGGTAATTTAATGCGCTACACAAGAAACACAATGCTTGATGTAGCAAATCAGGAGTATGTGAAGACAGCAAGAAGCAAGGGGCTGCCTGAATGGAAAGTGTATACAAAGCATATATTTCGAAACAGTCTCCGGCCCATAGTAACGGTTCTGCTGTTCAGGCTAACGCTTCTTGTTGGAGGCTCGGTGGCAATTGAAACCATTTTCAGCTGGCCGGGTGTCGGTCCTGTACTGACGGCTTCTGTAACGGCTTGTGACTATCCTGTTGTTATGGTTTCCGCTTTAATGACAGCAATCTTGGTTCTTGTTATCAGTTTTCTGGTTGATCTAAGCACAGCTCTGCTGGATCCGCGTGTCAGGCTGGAGGTTTAACATGGAAAAAAAACACTCCGAATTCAGCAGGGCCAGGAAATTCGGCACGAAGCTGTGGAAAAAGCGAATCAGAAAATTTTTTAACAATAAACTGGCCGTATTTGGCTTTGTTGTTATACTCATTTTTTTTGTATGTTCTTTTTTTGCGCCGTTAATTTCACAATATGATCCGCTTGAACCTGATTTCAAGAATATTTTATCAAAACCTGCAAAGAACCATTTCTTTGGTACAGACAATATGGGAAGAGATCTCTTTACCAGAATATTGTACGGCGGCCGAACCTCCATGTTAATTGCTCTTGCCAGCTCTCTGATTGGAAGCGGCATAGGAATGACTATCGGTGCCATTGTAGGTTTCCTGGGAGGAGTAATTGATAAGCTGTTTGTCAGAATTTCTGAAATAGTTTGCTGTATTCCGCAGTTAATTCTGGTTTTGGTTGTTATGGCCTTTATTGGACCGGGTACGTTCAATCTTATATTGATTTTTGCCATTACCGGCTGGACGGGAACCTTTCGTCTGGTTCGCGCAGAGTACATTACACGGCGAGAGGAAACCTATGTAAAAGTCTGCGAAGCGTTTGGAATGAGTAAAGTAAAAATTATGTTCAACCAGATTCTTCCATCGGTACTGACCATTGTGATTGTTCAGGTTACAATGAACATTCCCGGTTATGTAATGTCGGAAGCGAGTTTAAGTTTTCTTGGTTTTGGAGTTCCAATGTCGGTACCCACCTGGGGAACAATGCTGAATGCTGCAAAATCGTCTAAAGTTATTCTGTATAACCCCAATGTATGGATTGTTCCAGGTTTGGCTATTTGTTTGTTTGTGCTTGCCGTCAATTTCTTTGGTGACGGATTGCGGGATGTTATGGATCCCCGGCAGCAATAGGGGGGCTCATTGACGAATGATATTATTCTTGATGTGAAAAATCTGAATACAAGTTTTTTTGCTGATGGAAAGAAAATACATGTCATAAAAGATTTGTCCCTGCAGGCAAGGCGCGGAAAAACCTTGTCCATTGTTGGGGAATCCGGGTGCGGTAAGAGTGTTGCTGTCCACTCAATTGTACGGATGATGCCAAAGAACGCTGAAATGACAGCAGAGCATATAGTTTATCGTTCATTGAAAGGCCACAGGGAAAAAGAGTATCGACTTGATTCGCTGTCGCGTTTTGGCAGGGAAATTCGCCAGCTGCGCGGCACTGAAATCTCAATGATTTTCCAGGATCCAATGGCTTCGTTGAATCCTGTCTACCGGGTGGGAAATCAGGTTATTGAAGGGCTTTTGGAACATAATCCCGGAATGAAGAAAAAAGAAGCAATGAACCTGGCTGTTGAATTGCTTGACAAACTGGGAATTCCTGACCCCAAACGGCGGGTTAACGATTTTCCTCATCAGCTTTCCGGTGGAATGAAACAAAGAATTGTTATTGCCATAGCCATGATTTGCAATCCTGAAATTCTTTTTGCGGACGAACCTACAACAGCCCTGGATGTAACAATTCAAGCCCAAATTATGGAACTGCTGAAAAATCTTCAGACGGAATACAATAAAACCATCATTATGATTACTCATAACATGGGGCTTGTTGCCGAGATGGCGGATGATGTTGCAGTAATGTATATGGGGCGGATTGTGGAGAGTGGAAGTGTTTCTGATGTCTTTACCCATCCTGTGCATCCATATACACAGGCTTTGTTTAAATCGGTTCCTGTTCCGGATATGAAGGAAGGAACAGAATTGGTTAGCATTGCGGGCAGTACTCCGGATCCTGCAGCTTTGGGTGCTGGATGTGAATTCGCTGAACGATGCCCCTTTAGCACGGAAGCCTGCTTTAAAAGTGAAATTTCAGAAATTCAAGTTTCTGACGGCCATAAGGCAAGATGCCTCAAGGCGGTAAGAAATGAATGAACCGGCCATTATTCGAATTAAGGATGCGCAGGTTTGGTTTCCTGTTACCAAGGGTTTCCCTAAACGTGTTGTCGGCCATGTTAAGGCGGTTGATGGTGTTTCACTTAATCTGCATAAAGGCGAAACGCTTGGAATTGTTGGAGAATCAGGCTGCGGAAAAACCACCCTGGGAAAAGCCCTGATGTTGTTGGAAAAAACAACCGGCGGCAATGTTTTCTGCAACATGCATGGAAATTACAGGAATATCAACTCGTTTAACAGGAAAGAACTGCTTTCATTCCGTAAAAAAATTCAGATGATTTTTCAGGATCCGTATTCTGCATTGAATCCGATGAAGAAGATTTACACGGCCCTGGAAGAACCTCTGCTGATTAATGGAATAAAGAGTAAATCGGAACGTGAGGGCATTATGGAAGAGGTATTAAGAATGGTGAACATTCCCATTGATTATATTTATAAATACCCCCATGAGTTTTCAGGAGGACAGAGACAGAGAATATGCATTGCCAGAGTACTTGGCGTTCAGCCGGAAGTTATTGTTTGTGATGAAATTGTTTCGGCTCTGGATGTTTCCATTCAGGCTCAGGTGCTTAATTTAATGAAGAAGATACAGCGGGAGCGAACTTTAACTTATGTATTTATAGCTCATGATTTGTCTGTCGTCCAATATATGAGCAACAGAATTGCCGTGATGTATCTTGGAAATATAGTTGAGCTTGCTGAAACCAGAGATTTGTATGCAAATGTTTTGCATCCATACACCAAGTCGTTGTTTTCGGCTATTCCCGTACCGGTTCTTGGGCACAGGAAGGAGCGGATTATACTCAAAGGAGATGTGCCTAGTCCTATTGATAAGCCTTCGGGGTGTCCGTTTCATGAGAGATGTGTCCAGCAAATGGAAATTTGCAAGCGTGCGCAGCCAAAGCTTAAAGCTCATGACGGTTCCGAACATTTAGTAGCCTGTCATCTGTACAATTAAATTTTATGGAAAGGATTAAGTTATGGCTTGTTCCCACAGAGTGAAATTACCGTTATTTGATGATTATTGGCTTGACTTCAGAAGAGGAACCATACGGCGATGGTTTTCTCCTGAATATGTCAGTACAAGCCCCTGGGGACCGTATGGCTCAATGTTTTACGACCCCGGGAGAAAGAAATACCGCCTGTATTATGAAACTTTGATTTCAAAAAATAAAGACAGTGTGCGTCAACTCAAAATGTCGGAAAGTGAGGACATGCTGCATTTTGATGCTGTTTTGGGCGATGATGGAACGGATGTTATATACAAAGCCGGCTCCGGGCTTCACGGATGCACAGTTCTTTATGATGAAATGGATAAGGATCCTTCCCGCCGTTATAAGCTTTGCGGCATGATGGATGTTAAGCCAAAGGATTATGACAGGTTTGACGGCGGATGGATTGGAGTAGAATTTGCCTTTTCTTCTGATGGAATCCATTGGAACAAATGCCCGGAGAGCATGGCTTTTCCCCAGACAAGCGATACTTTGAACAAGCTGCTTTATAATCCGGTAACAGAAGAATACGATTTGTTTCATCGTTCCGCATTTATTGACCGCAGGATATCTGTCCGTTCTTCAAAAGATTTGGTTAATTGGAGTGACTCCCGGATTATTCTGCATCCTGGGGCACAGTATAATGACGGGTTCACGGGAATGCAGCACTACAGCATGACCGCCAACTATATGGATGGCATTTTTTATGGCATGCTTTGGCGCTACAACACATGCCTTTACAATGTTGATTACTCCCGAATGTTTGGTTTTATTGAACCGGAGCTTCTTTATAGCTATGACGGGAGAGAGTACCTCTATACAACGGGAAAAACACTTATTGAACGCCCCTACCCTCCGCAGGCAGGCTGTGTGGGGCTTGCTCCCCTTGATATCTGTGAAAGTGCTGACGGGAAAACCTACTACATAATGTGTTGGGGGCCTGTTGTTGTTCATGATTTAATGGAAAATAACAAAGTATTTCATGAAGAATGTGACGCAAGGGGAATTGATGGTGGAAATCCCGTATACCAGATTCGCAAAGACGGATTTTGTGGAATTGAATCGGTGGGAAAGGGCGGCTTGATAATTACCAAAGGGGTGGAATTGATTAAAGATGATCTTGCTTTTAACATCCGTGCCAATTGTGGTTTTGTCAGGTTTGGTATTATGAATATTAAGGGCGAATTTTTTGAAGGCTTTTCGCTGGATAATTGTGTCCCCTTTGGCTTTGATGACAATGTAGCAATAAGGCCCAAATGGAAAGGCCATGAACTCAAGGAAATGCTTGGCCGGCAAGTGAGAATAGTTATTGAATTGAATACGGCTGTTCTGCATTGCATTTCGGCTACGGCCCGGCCTTTTATTAAACAGCGGCAAAACAGCTTTGCTCATCCAGTTGGAATTCCGGAAGCTTAATTTTTAAGTGTGTTTTTCATTGACAGTCTTTTTATGTGTAAGTTAAATTTACGCGAAAGTTCCTCTGAGAATCAGGGTGGGTGCAGTCAGGCATTTTTTTTATAATACAGCATATTTATGGGAATAAACAAACAAGCAAACGAAGAACAGAATTTAACAGATTTTGTAGAAAACAGGATTATCTGGCTGATTATGAAAAATAATATGAAGCCGGGTGACAAGCTGCCTAATGAGTATCAGCTTGCTCAGGAATTGGGTGTTGGCCGTAACACGCTCAGAGAAGCTATGACACGGCTGGTTGCCAGAAATGTGTTGGAAATCAGACAGGGAGCGGGAACATTTGTATCGAAAAAGCGTGGTGTTCCAAGAGACCCTCTGGGTTTATCATTCACAAAAAATGATACTAGAGTTGCATTGGAACTGTTTGATGTTCGTCTTATGTTAGAACCGCAGGTGGCGGCTCTGGCGGCAAAGAACGCCAAACCTGAGACCGTTCAGACTCTTACGGAGTTATGTGAAAATGTTGAAAGGCATATTGAAGCTGGAGAAAGTTATTATGAAGGTGATGAGGCGTTTCACACATATATAGCTGAGTGCAGCGGTAATATTGTCCTAAAAACACTTATCCCCATTCTGGTTTCGTCCATTTATATGACTACAAGTTCCACTGGTGACAGATTCAGGGAAAAAACCTACCATGAACACAGGAAAATCCTTAATGCCATTAAGCGGAAAGACAGTATTGGTGCAAGCACTGCAATGACAGAGCATTTAAATACCAGCAGAGAGTATTTGTCTGTAAAACTTAATGAAGAAACAACAAACGAATAATAATACAGTGCTTATACCGGCGGTAGATTTTTGTTCCTACGGAGCAGATTTATGGTTTCACGGACTCCTTCAAATGTTGAATACCGGTATTTAAACCCCAGTTCTTTTTCTGCCGCACTTTTGTCCAGGTTGTACGCTGAGCCAAAAACCTTACCGGGTTTCAATGTAATTTTTGCATCAGGAAGCAAGGTTAGAACGTAATCCCTTATCTTTGAAACAGGTGTTATTTCTCCACCTATAAAAAAGTTCCGGCTTTCAGGATTAGGACACTGACTGGCTGTAACTGTTGCTCTTGCAGCATCTTCCACATAAAGCCAGCAGGGAGCGGTATCGCCAGCATCCACTTCGCCGGGCAGCCCTTCTGCAGGATTGTTGATCAGGTTTGTAACATATTGCGCAAGACCGCGCATTCTTGCAATGCCGAATACCATGCCGTATCTCAAGCCTATAGTTTCCAGTCCGTAGCGTTTATAATACAGTTCGCCCATGTATTCGCAGAAAGCCTTGGTTGCGCCATAAACGGTTGCGGGTTTTAAAAGCGCGTCGTTGGGAACCAGTTCGGTTTGATAAAAATTGCGGTAAACAGATTCTGGTGCATAAACACTGGAAGAGCTGGCCCATACCACGCGTTTAATATTTGAGGCCAAAGCGGCTTCAAATATATTGATAGTTCCTATAATATTGCTGCGTACCGCTTCGGACGGGTTATCTTCGCATTTGGCTCCTAAAAGCGCTGCAAGATGAATAATAATATCAATTTGATTGTTTTTTAGTATTTTGATTAACGCATCTTTATCTTCTAACCCGCCTTGAATTATTTTGATATTCTTTATTTCTTCCTGAGAAAGAACTTGTTCTATAGAAGTTTTACTTGGATATAAATCATAAGCAACAGGGTTATGCCCCTGCTGTTTCAGCTGCCGTATAATATGACTCCCTATGAATCCGCATCCGCCGGTAACCAGGTAATTCATAAAATCCCCCTTCAATATACGGTTTATTGTTATGGAATTAACTGTTTAATAATGCGCCGGTCTTCCACCGCCCAGCCTCCGCCGTAAACACCGGAGACCAGATAATGCGCGGAGAGAACTTCGGGTTCAAGTTCAGCAACGGAATCATATTCAGAAGAGTGTAAATTCATTTTTATGCGGCCGGGAACGGGAGGTGCATATTCCAGGGGTGCCCGTCTGTAAACAACATCGGCGTAAACAACGTCGTTTTTTTCAGGATGCGGGAGCCGGCGTACATGAAGTTCCCCTGCCGGTTGTTCGTTACCTTCACCCAATAAAATTACCGGTGCGTCAGGATCCGGCACAAATTCAAATTCTGCTACAGGGAAACCTCTTCTGTTAACCCATCCGGATATTGAACCATCAGCCTGTTCGTTAAAGCCGTAGGTACAGTCTTTTTTAGTATAACCGCATACTTCCCGGCCATTAACTATGCCCATAGGGTCGGCGGTAAACATGTAAATATGATTATGCGCGTACAAGCCCTCATACCGCACTCCTGCAGTTACCATTAAATCAAACGTTTGTATGCAGTGGTAGGACATGGTATGTCCGGGCGATGCCATAAATTGAAAAGCTACACGGTCATTAACTATTTCAAAGGGCATGGGAGGACTGCCGGCTGCAAATAATTCTTCGAGTTTACTTTTGTTGACTTTTGTCATAACAACAAGAGTGTGTAATGCGCAGCCCCATTCAATGGGGTGAGCAGGCGACCACGGCGGATTTACGCCGCAGTTTTCATCCAGTTTATATTCTCCAAACATGTCTTTATTCATGATTGTTCCTCCAAAATTATTCCAAAAGGTCCGTATGGTTCAAACCAGCCGTTTAATCAGTTTTCTGTTAGCCTTAGAGCTTTCATAGGCTTCAAAAACTTTAAAGGATGCAGAAAGTATTTCAGGTTCAAGATCTTTTATGGGATCGTATTCTGAACCATAAAGGTTTAATATGGCGTGTCCGGCACTTACAGAAGATATTTTTAAAGGATTATTCTGGTATACAATATCCGCGTATACTGTACCTACCTTTGCAAAATCAGGCACACGGCGTACGTGTATTTCGCCTTTCGGCTGCTCCTCTCCCTCTGTCAGACTCATAACGGGAGCTTCAGGATCCGGGGTAAAGGAAAAATCGGCAACAGGATATCCCCGGCGGTTTACCCAGCCGCTTACATTGCCATTGCCTTCTTCTTTAAATCCGTACCTGCAGTCTTTTTCGGGAAAACCTAAAATTTCACGTCCTGCCATTATCATAATGGTGTCGGAGTTGTACATGTAAAGATATGTATGGGCAAAGTAGTTTTCGAAACGAACAGCGGCGGTAACAAGCATGTCAAACATGCAATTGTTATGATAGGACATTGTATGTTTTTGTGAAGTTACAAATTGAAATGCTACGCGATCTCCGGCAACGTCAAAAGGAGTAGATACGCTCCCTTTTTTAAACATGGTTTTAATTTTTTCAGGATTGACGCGTGTTATTATTTCTACCATATGCAGAGAGTTGCAGCCCCACTCTTTTGGATATGAGGGTGAGTAGGGCGGATTGATGCCGCTCTTTATATCGGTATTATACATGCCGAACATGTTTTTCTTATTATTCATTTCAGTATGCCTCCATACTTTTATAGAATAAACGTCTATATACACCATAAAGTCATAGGATGAATATGTCAATTGTTTTTATGAATAGAGTGGCGTGCTTTGAGCATAAAGGGCTGTCCCTGGTGGCTAATTTCTTCATTTAGCCGCTTTGTAATCTATTAATTTGAAATATTTTATCTGGAGGGCCGTGGAAAAGGACTTTATTGCCGGTGTTGTGCGAAATTTATTGACAGAAAACATCCTATGTATTTAAGATATTTATATAGCCCGGTAATTGTGCTGACGCCTGTCATTATGATTCCATTTTTATGATGATCTGGAGGATACAGTGGAAATATTAGTGCTTGAGGCAAGCACTTCATCGGTAAAAGCAATGCTCTACCACACAGCTGATAACAGCTTTGAACTTGAGGTGAAGGTTTATGACAAAAACTGCGAAACCGGAACACTTCAAAATGCCGAAGCCATATATAAGAGCATGATTGCTGCGGGCAGGAAATTACTGTCGGGAAGGGTTGTGGATATTATTGCTCTTTCCGGGGTATGGCATTCAGTTATGCTGTGTGAAAAGGATATGAGACCTGCTTCTTTAGTGTATCCATGGTCGCATGGTGGCGCAAAAGAACTTTGTGCAAAACTGCGCAAAGACAGTATCTATTCCCATGAATACTATCAGAAAACAGGTTGTATGGTTAATGCAATATATCCTTTCTTTAAATTGCTTTTAATGAAGCAACAGGGTATTGATATCTCCAAATATTACATACTGGGACAGGGCAGTTATAATAATTATCGTATGACGCATAAAAGAATAGTGACGGATTGTATGGCATCCGGCAGTGGATTATTAAACATTCATACGAAAGAGTTTGATGACTGTTTACTCAAAGAACTTGGTGTGGCTGCTGAACAATTTGGCAAACTGAGCCCGTATAACAGTGTAAATCCTCTCTGCAGTGAAGCTGCAGAGGAGCTTGGATTAAAAGAAGGAATCCCTGTAATTTCAACGAATTCTGACGGTAGCTTAAATCAGGCTGGAGAGGGTGCTCTTCGGCAAGGTATTATGACTTTCTCCGTAGGAACAAGCGGTGCAATCCGTTTTAGTGCCGAAAAGCCTGCGCTGCCAGATAAGCCTTCTACCTGGTGTTATTTATCATTTAACAACTGGCTTTCGGGTGCTGCTACAAACGGCTGCGGCATCTGCATAGACTGGTTTTATAATCAGTTTAATAAAAGGATGTTTTCGTATGAGGAGCTGGAAAGCGGTCGTTCTATAAATGATACCTCGCCTTTCTTTCTTCCTTTTATTTTTGGGGAACGTTGTCCCGGATGGGAAGATGAACGAAAAGGCGGTTTTTGGGATATTTCTTCAGAGCATGATTTATCTGATATGTATTTATCAGTTCAAGAAGGTGTTCTTTTCAATTTGTATCAATGTTACCGGATATTGATTGATTTAAACGGGAAACCGGCGCATATAAGACTTTCCGGAGGTATATTGCATTCTGAAAAATGGATGCAGATGTGTGCTGATATTTTTGATCATAAAATGGAAGTTGCTTATTCACAACACAGCTCTCTCATGGGAGGAGTAGTGCTTGCCATGAAAACTCTGGGCTTAATAGATAATGTGCAAAATTATAATCCCAATATACGATGTGTCGTTGAGCCCAATAAAGCAAAAACCTGTTTATATCAGAAACGATTTAAGAGGTATGAGGAACTGTATAATCAACAGAAATGAAAAAACAATGGGAGTAAGGTTGTGGAACAAATTAGAGTTGCTGTTATAGGCTGTGGAAAAGTGGCGGATGCACATGCCGTTTCGTACAACAAAATTCAAAATGCTTCTTTAACGGCCGTTTGTGATCTTCTGCCCCAAAAGGCCAGAGATTTTGCGGATAAGTATAAGGTTAAAGCATATACTGATATTTCAACAATGATTAAGGAAGAAAAAATTCAGGTGGTTAGTATTTGTACACCTCATCCTTTTCATGCTTCCACCTGTGTTGAAGCTGCCGAGCAGGGGTGTAATGTCATCGTTGAAAAGCCTTTTGCTGTTAGTAAAAGTGATTGCTGTCTTATGCTTGAAGCAGGCATTAAGAACAACGTTAAAATAGGTTCGTTATTTCAGCGGCGTTTTTATGAGCCTTGCAAAAGAATGAAACAGGCTGTTTCAGACGGTAAAATTGGTAAACCCATTTTGGGCGACGTGACAATGCTCGGCTGGCGCGATGAAAAATACTACGCTTCTGATCCGTGGCGGGGTACCTGGAAAGGTGAGGCCGGAGGTGTTCTGCCGACACAAGCCTGCCATCAGCTGGATTTGCTGCTTTGGTTTATGGGCGCGGAAATAGATGAAGTATACGGAGTCTGGAGAAATTTTAATCACCCATATATAGAAGTTGAGGATACGGCAGTTGCAATCATTAAATTCAAAGGAGGCGCGCTTGCAACAGTAACGGCCAGTAACTCGCAAAATCCTGCCCAATACGGAAAAGTCCGGGTGCATGGGGATAACGGTGCTTCTGTTGGTGTTCAAACTGATGGAGGTTCTATGTTTATTGCAGGTATGACCTCTATAACAGAAGCTCCTTTTAATGACATGTGGACCATTGCCGGTGAAGAAGACTTAAAAGAAAAATGGAAAAAGAAAGATGAAAAAGAATTCTTTGCACATAATCCGACAGAATACTATCATCAATTACAATTACAGGATTTTGTTGATGCGGTACAGGAAGACAGGGAACCCTTGGTAAGGGGCGAGGACGGAGCTAAATCTGCAAGATTGCTGGAGGCTATTTATGAAAGTTCTGCTACAGGAAAGCCGGTTGCATTCTAGATTCTCAGAGAGTTCATAATGAAAAATTTTTATGAAGATTTACTGAGCAATATATCTATTCCAAGATTTGTCAAAGTGCATCAGCGTATGGAAAATGCGCATTTGGAAAATCCGTATGAGGCAACACTACAGGCAATTTCCGAGTGTACTAATTTCCCCAAAATTAATAAAGGAAATTCGGTTTGTATAGCCTGTGGATCAAGAGAGATTGCCAATTTAAAGGACATTGTCCGGGCTGTGGTGGACCGTGTTAAAGCTATGGGCGGAAAGCCGTTTTTGATTCCGGCGATGGGCTCCCATGGAGGCGCGACAGCTGAAGGTCAGGAAGAAATTTTACTGACGTATAATCTGTCGGAAAAAGAGGTGGGCGCTCCAATTAAATCTTCCATGGAAACCATAAAGATTGGAACAACACCGAGTGGTTTAGACGTTCATATTGATAAAAATGCCGCCGCGGCGGATGTTATTATTTTAGCCGCCCGAATTAAACCGCACACTGATTTCCGCGGACCTGTGGAAAGCGGCATTATGAAAATGATTTCCATAGGCATGGGGAAACAATACGGCGCAAGTATTTGCCACTCCAGAGGCTTCCCCCGGATGTCCCGGAATGTCAGGGAAATTGCGAATGCAGTAATTAAGGCGTATCCTGAAATTACCGGAGTGGGTATTATTGAGAATGCTTATCATCAAACGCATTCCATATGTGTACTCTCGGGTAAGCAGATAGATGAAAAAGAACCGGAACTTCTTGAAACCGCAAAATCTCTGATGCCCCGAATACCTTTTAAAAAATGTGATACACTTTTTATAAATGAAATAGGGAAGAATATAAGCGGTCCGGGAATGGATCCCAATATAACTGGACGCTCCGCATTTATGGGAAGGTGGGAGCCGGATTTTGACGGTATAGCTGTGTTCCATCTTACGGAAGAATCTCATCATAATGCAAACGGAGTAGGCAACGCAGATGTAACTACCGAGCGTTTGTATAAAGATTTAGATATGCGTGCAACTTATGCTAACTCCATTACTTGTATGGATCCGTTTAGTGTAAAGATTCCTGTTGTTATGCCGGACGACAGGCTGGCAATGAAATATGCGCTTGCTGTTTCTTATAAGGCTGATCCTGAAACTGGACCAAAAGTGGTATGGCTGCGCAATACGCTGTGTATGGATAGCTACATGATATCAGAGGGCCTGCTTTCTTCGGCAAAGCATGTTAAATGTCTGGAAATAATGTCTGAGCCTGCTGAAGTTTTGTTTAATTCAAACGGAGATATTATTCAGCCGGACTGGAGCTGAGACAAGGAACTTTTTATGAATAAATATACGGTATTGGCAACACCGCGCTCGTTTGCAGTTGAGGATAATTCTCCTGTAAGGCTGTTGCAAGAAAACGGCTGTGAAGTTATTCGTTTAAGTTCAGAGCAAGGAGATCTGCGGAAACAGCTTTTAGAGTACTTGCCCAGGGCAGATGCTGTTATTGCAGGTTTGGAAAGCTATGACGAGGAACTTATATCCGCAGCACCTCAGTTGAAAATTATTTCCAGGTATGGTGTAGGCTATGATGCCATAGATTTACATGCGGCGGCTAAGGCTGGTATAAAAGTTTCCATTACTCCGGGAACAAACTGTGACGCTGTGGCGGATATGGCCATAACCCTTATGCTTTGCGCGGCAAGAAATATCTGCGTAATGGATGCTGATGCAAGGTCCGGGAAGAATGAAAAGCCTGTATCCGGAGTGGAAATGTGGCAAAAAACTCTTGGTGTTGTTGGTACAGGAAAAATAGGCAAAGGTGTTATAGAGCGGGCCTCAGGCTTCAGAATGAAAATATTGGCAAATGATACCGTTATGGATACTGATTTTATCAATTCGCATAAGGGGCGTTATGTTGATCTTGATACCTTATTTAAAGAGTCTGATTTTATTTCTCTGCACGTTCCTTTAACTGATGAAACACTCAACATGGTAAATAAACGAAGACTGTCTCTTATGAAACTTTCATCTATTTTAGTTAATACTGCACGTGGGGGGCTGATTGACGAAAAGGCGCTTTATAATGCGCTTAACAAGAATGCCATCAGGGCTGCCGCCCTGGATGTTCTTGCTGCGGATAAAGTTTCCGAGAGCCCTCTCAGGAATCTGCGTAATTGCATTATTACTCCTCATGCCGGGGCAGCAACAGTGGAAGCCCGTTGCAATATGGGTATGATGGCGGCACAGAATGTTATTAATATATTGACTGGCCGAACGTGTAAGGACATGAAGTTCATTACAATAAACAACTGTTCCTGAGTTTTTGTTTTGACTGTCCTTGACTCCGCTTTCGTTATATTCCTTCACTCTTGCGGCGGGGCGGGGTTTTGTGTCTGATTGTTCAGCAAGCTTTAAGCCGGCTTTTGCAAGAGCTGCGCCAGTCTTTTACAGTCAGTTAAAAGGCAGCTGAAATGATAATTGATATTATTATGATTCTGATTGGTTTGCTCATTATTTTCGGCCAGTTTCTGAAATGGAAATTCCTTTCCGATCCATCCCCTCAATTTTATCTATTGTATACTCACAGTGCCATAAAAAGGTTTTTTGGACGAAAGTTCCTTAAATATTTTAATTATATTCTTGGTTCATTATTTATCATATTTGCTTTGGTTGATATCTTTATGAAATATCTTCGGCCAATGGTGCGTGTTTAGAATAAATGGAAACATCCTGTGCAGCTTTTGCGGTTAGAGTATTGTCAGTTACTGGATTTTATTCTTTAAGAGATAAAAATGCTGATTAGAATACCAGAAAATACACAGTGGATAAATCATCTGGAAAGCAGACTGTCTGCAGCCCGGGATATTGGTTTGTTAAATAAATATGTTGAAATAGAACAGGATAGGGCCGTGCTTTTTTTGCCTGTTAAAGCGGAAAATTTCAGAAGTGCGTCTTTTCATCCGGAGTTCTCTCTGCGTTCTATTCTATCGCACGGGGATATTCCAAAGAATGATTGGGTTCTTAGAAAAGATATGATGGCAGAAGCTGCTCAGTGGGTAAAAAAATACTCTGCCGGATTTTCCAGCACATGGCTGTTTACTGAAGCAGGCTGGTCTGAGCCAGGTGATAAAAGTCTGGAGAAAGATAATTATATTGTCTGTAATTCCAGGCCTGTTTACTATTTGAATATTCATTTGACAGAGAAAGAAAGAATTAAGCTTATTCTCAGAAAATCCAGATCCTCGCGATTTCTTGGTGTATTGACTCCGAGCATGAATGAGCCAGATGAAATTCTGCCCGCAGCAGATGGTTATTTTCTAACAGACGCACTGCAGGGCGATTCGCTTATTCTGGTACCTGTTCGGCCGGGGCTTTCAAGTTGAGGAGGGCAGAGCATTAATATATTGAACTCTTGATGTGGGGGCCATTAGTGAGTCATTAATAAGGGAAAACCTCAAGAGTGGCGTTTGCGGGCTGCCCTTTGTTTGCAAATATCTCTATGCTTTTATTCCTTTTACAAAGAGCCACCGGCCGTTTTTATGTTTGTCAATGACAATGTCTTTGAAACCGGCACTGCTCATGTGGGTTTTTATTTCTTCACCGGTGTAGACATTCATTTTCAGCATCTCGACCCATTTTTCAACGCTTTCAGCATTTTGTGCTTCATTGCAGACCATAAAAGTTCCGCCCTTTTGTAAAACGCGGGCTATTTCAATGAAATTGGCAGGTAAATCGGGCCAGAAATAAATTGTTTCAAATGCCGTTACTGTGTCAAATTCGCCATCGGCATATGGAATTGATTCGACACTTGCTTCTTTAATTTCAACCCGGCCGCTGTTGACTGCCGCGCTGTTCAATTTTCCGGATGTCTCCACGCTGGCAGGGGAATAATCTATTCCGCAGATTCTTGCCTGCGGAGCAAGAGTGAGCATGTTTTTAATATTTTTTCCGCCCCCGCATCCTATATCAAGGATCTTTTCGGCCTGGCTGAGATCCATATGGCCCAGTCCCCATTTAGCATAGGGGTTGTGTCCGGAGTTCATCATCCACAGCATCAGTTTTCCGCCAAAGTTGTTCTCCGGTTTCCGTGTGTTCTGGAAAAATCGATTTGACATTGTTCTTGCTCCTGTTGTTTCAGTTATACAAATGTTCATATTTCTGGAAGAAGAGCGGTAATACGGCTTCTGAAAATGCCTGCGCCTGACTTCCGGTTTCTTTTCTGAGTATATAAAAAATGCCGTAATCTGAAAACATGTCAGCGCTCCGAAGATACATGCCCATTGGATTTTCCTCTTTTGGGTGAACGACAATGCAATTACTAATAGTCAGTTGGAGATTTACGGGGTACAATTAAATAAATTGGGCCTCAAGCAGATTGGAGAGATTGTTTAGCATAAAACTGGAGAAACCATGAAAAAGATGATAAAAGGTTCAGACTTTGCTGACAGTTGGTCGGTGTCGATGTGTTCAGATTTACTGCCATAAGCAGAATACATTGAGTTATTAGGGCTGCATGATTTGTTAAAGCAGATACTTTGTAAAGAATTTTATTCACAGTCTTTACTGTCGAATAAAATTAATTTTTCAGAAACTGAATACGAGCAAATAACGGGTGAAAGCTGTTGGTTTGCAATTTTATATCGCAAGCTCCGTTCCGTTCTTACTTGCCACCGCACTGGCCTCGGTCATCGGTGTAGCCTGTCACGTTAAAATATACCCACATACTACTGTTCGCCCTAAAGCCTATCTGAGCAGAAATATTTGTATATTTTCTTATATGAGAATAAGATGTGTAGTTGGCAGTAGCGACATACTCTGACTTATATACATTAGTACTCTCTATATCTGGATCATCGGGATCGGTTGTATAAACCCACCGTTTACCGGAGGTCCCGCTGATTATTTGCATGTCTAGTTTATGCTTGCTGCCTTTAGGTATACACGGAATAGTAACCAATGTTCTCGCTGTACTATCAACCGTCGAACCGTAGTGATTAATATTACGAAATATAAACTCATCCCCATGCTGGGAATACGGTCTGATGTTAGCATTTGCATCAGTCGTAACTGAAGCTATTCGCCGATAAGCCGTATATCCGTCAGGAATGTTAACGCAATCTATATCTGAATCAAATCCAGCACTCACCTTTGGATTCCCATTTGCATCTTCACCTTTAATAACAAAAAGATGATACGTTTCATTGGGAAGTACTTGTGTATTACCGAAGAGAATTCGATTAGTTTCACTCCAGGGATTAGAGGGATCAACGCGTAAATAAACTTCCAGGCTCTGCTCTAATGTAATGTTTGTACTTTCTCCATAACTGGTTGTAATCGGCAGCTCTTGATAGTCGACATAATGCTCTCCAATGTAAGAGCGGCATAGTCCTGGTTTAATGATAATTTCATTCGTCTCTGTTCCCATACTTGTTTCCAGGCCA